>Ga0316204_10003963_pt1 | contig 27970 bp, 30 predicted proteins | sample 6monrhotite_MG_2_FD_205661 | JGI IMG/M metagenome (GOLD analysis project Ga0316204, IMG submission 205661) | Microbial mat bacterial communities from mineral coupon in-situ incubated in ocean water Damariscotta River, Maine, United States -... | ecosystem: Environmental > Aquatic > Marine >...
AGTGCAATTCCCAAGCCTCGCTCAGGTATTGCCGCGGTAATAATACCCTCAGCCCCGGTTTTAGCGAGCACGGCACCATTGGTCACTTCATTCAATACACTGACTAAAGCTCCGCTGCCTGCAATATAGAGAGGCTCGTTAATAATCGCTTCGTGAAGTCGGTAAATTGCTTTTGCACGCTGTTCTGACAAATACACAGGCTTGGCAAAGCGTGCTATGGCTATCCCGAGCTGTCTCAATGGCATTATATGAGCGGGTAAACCACAACCATCAATACCTATTGGGTATTGTCTCAGGTCACAATCAGCCAGATCGGAAAGTGTATCTAGGGATAGTTGTTGAAGGGGATGCTCAAGGTGATGATATTTATCTAGCGGAAGATTAAGATGCAGAGCGGTTGTTAAAAATCCACAGTGTTTACCAGAGCAATTGTGGTGTATTCGACAACCGTGTTGCCCTGAAGCTAATAACTTATGGGCACTCTCTGTATTCTCAGGTAATACAGGTCCACAAGCTAAATGTTCTTCGGTTAAGCCAAGACGTGTTAACCATGAAGTCACTAAATCCTGGTGTATTTGCTCACCCTGATGTGAGGAACAAGCCATAGATAACTCGGCATCGTTTAATGCGTAAGCGTCACTGGCACCACTTTCAACCAGCTGAATGGCTTGAATTGGTTTAAGGGCAGATCGTGGGAAGATTAATTTATCAATGTCTCCCCAACTTTCTATTACATGGCCTTTATAATCACAAACAACAGCGGCACCCAGGTGTTGACTTTCTACAACACCATTACGTGTCACTTCAACAAAAAGCTCGTAAGACATGTAATTGAAATCCTTAAGTCAGTTATTTTATAAATCAGTACCAATTTAACAGCTTTATTCAGTGATTAATGAATTCTTTGTGACTCTATATCGAGTTTGTGCTCAGTATCGGGCTGAAAATGAGGGGGTATAGTTGTAGCTGCTCTAGCAAGTCCACCTGCTAATAGTAACTCGACTACTTTATTGTAAGTGAATGAATTTTCAATATGGCAGGCCTCAGGAAAGTAACTTGAACTCTGTGTCATGCCAGGAACCAGATTTGCTTCCATAAAAAAACATTCGCCATGATTATTTGTTTTAATATCAATTCGTCCAAAGTCTCGTACACCTAGGCTATAGAAGGCATCTATTGCGAGTGTTTGTATGTTGTTTTTTACTTCTTCATCAACAATTTCTATAAGATTTTCAGAATCATCTGTTTTAGTTTTAGCACCTAAAATTCTTAAGCCATGGTTTGAAGTTGGCGGAACGACTTCGACGGCTGATACAATTAACGCTTGATTCGTTGGTTTGAAAATAGCAACAGTAAACTCGCGACCATCAAGATACTCTTCTACCAAAATAGGTTGTTTGAATGATTTATATAAGGATGCAATTTTACTTTTATAACCAGCCATGTCTGTTACAAATGATAAATCATCAATACCATTGCCATTGGCAGCATCTAAAGGTTTTAAAAAAAGTGGGAAAGAAACAGGTAAATCACTTTCAGTTTTATATTCACCCGGTATGGCTAAAAAATACTTTGCAGTATTAATTCCCTTATTGGCTAAATGTACTTTGGCTAAAACTTTATTAGAATCAAATTCCAGTACATCTCTTGATGAACCAGTGAAGTTGATTTTATGTTTAGAAAAATATTCAGATAACCAAATATTTGTCTCCTTATTTTTATTGTCTTGATTAATCTGAATATACTTTACCGCTAAAACAACTAAATCAGGTCTTCTTGAAACGATGTCATCTAAATCTTCTCTGCTATCGCAAATATTTAGCCTTACGTCGTGATCCATATTCTGAATGGCAGTCAAAACATTCTTACAGGCCTTTAGTGATCCAAATCCACTCTCTTTTAAGGCGTCATTAGGTGTGGTGATAATTTCTATTTGCATGGGTGTAACCTCGGGCTTAAACAACTAAAAGTGGAATGAATGAAAAGCACCCAGATTTAATGGTCAGGGAAGTGCAATACAGACAAAAGTATGACATGAAGAACTAGCCCAGGATTTGTAAATGAAGGGCTATGTAAATTTTAGATTAGTCAGATAGTAGGCAATGTTGAGTGGAAACTCTGAACAAAGATTAAAGTGGGTGAAAACATAGTTCTATTACGCTGATTCATAGAGACTAACATGAATCGTAGAAATAAGATGTCTTTAATTGTTTTACTTTTCGTGGGGCATGAATTATTTAGTGAGTGTTTTAATTATATACATGTTAGTTAAAATCAATTGGATGAATAACTTCATGCTTGCTCATGCATTAGTGTCATTATGATTAGCTTTATTAAGTATAAATAAACGTTAGGCTGCATCTGTCATTAGGGTGTAGTATGTAATGTATTCACCCCTCTATTAGGTTCCACAGACCTCCCGCTTGGCAAGTGCTGTAAAACAGTAGTAAATCTGACCAGCCGGGATAAATCAATTTGATAGTTAATTCACTCTCGCCAGTTGAATATCCGGCTCAAAAATAAGAAGCTTCATCATGCTACAACCATTGAAAATTCCTAAACTGTTGTTAAACATACAGTTAACACCATTATACTTGTTGGTAACATCCTCTAATATTTCAAAAAAGTGTCTAATATTATTAGATGGAAGGCAAAGGGTAAGTTATAGAGCTACTTATTTAATGCTGTTTCTTTGCTTAATCGTAGCTTTACCTAACCATGTATTTGCAAAGGGAGTAGCAAATGATATACCTGATAACGCAAAAGCGAATAGTTATGGAGATGGATGGAGTTGTAATTTAGGATATCGCGAGAATAAAGAAGGTTGTGCTGCAGTTATAGTACCTGCCAATGCTTACTCAACAGATAGACAATATGGAAAGGGCTGGGAGTGTAAACGAGGATATCTAGAGGTTGATGGAACCTGTAGTTACATTAATGTGCCAAAAAATGGCTATCTTGATTATTCAGGTATTAGAGTTAAATGTGATAGAGGATTTCTGATGATTAATAATAGCTGCGAGGCTATAAAAGTTCCTGCGAATGGGTATTTAGAAGTTTCATCCTATGGACCTGGCTGGGCTTGCCAGCGTGGATATCGAATAGATAAAGATGATTGCGTTGCCTTAAGTGTACCTGAAAATGCGCATATTGGTTTTTCTGGAAATGTATGGGAATGTAATACGCCATTCATTAAGAGACGTAATAATTGTGTTATATCAGTAAAAAATTGATAAGGTTATTTTCCTCCAGAGATAATTGTGATTTTTTTGTAGTATGGTGGATATAAACTAAGTACTGATTGTATGTATGATTCAATTCCTTTTTGATTAGTTGTATTAATTATAAGGGCGAAAAATGAAGACAATATTATATGTTTTCGAAAATAAAGCATCATCGTCTATATTGTTGATATCGTCATTAATTCTATGTCTGATATCCATCAGTAGCATAGTCGTTGGAGATATTTCATATTTTGAACCCATATTTGTTCTCCCTGTCGTTATAATTTCCTGGTATAGCAGTAAACAGGTTATATTGTTGTTCTCGGCGTTTACAACGGCTGTCGTTTTAATAACGCTAAATATCATTAATCAATTTCAATTCGATCTTACATTTTTTCTTTTTTATGGCATTCCTCATTTTTTAACTTATATAGTATTAGCATTAATCATTACTAACTTTAAAAATGTCTACAAGAAAGAGAATATTGCAGCTGACACAGATTCGCTTACTGGTATTTGTAACTCCAGAAGTTTTTATTTTTTACTTGCAAACGAAATACTAAGATCTTCAAGGTTTAAGCATGTGTTTACCTTGGCTTATATCGATATTGATGACTTTAAGCATATAAACGATTCGCTAGGCCATACAACGGGTGACAAACTACTTAAAGAGGTCGCTTTGTGTCTAAAAAACACACTGCGTAAAACAGATACTGTGGCAAGGCTCGGTGGAGATGAATTTGCCTGTCTACTTCCTGAAACTGAGCAAGATGATGCGAAGGCAGCTTTTTCAAAGATGGGTGAATTGTTAAATGAAAAGATGGATATACAAGAATGGAAAGTAACTTTCAGTATTGGAATTGTCACATTCGAATCTTTACCTGAAGATATAAGTGAGGCTATAAAAGTAGCAGATGAATTAATGTATAGCGTTAAAAATAATACTAAAAACAATATCGCATACAAGAAATGGTATGGTCAAAGTTAGTATCTGAAATAGACCCATAAAAAATTAGGAAGCTTATTTAAAAAGTGTTCAGCCTTCAACTAGGCCGCTGAGTGCTATACCATCAAATAAAAACTGCACTGCTAGAGCACATAAAAGAATTCCCATAACTCGACTGATAACACCCATCCCGGTTACACCAAAAAGTCCTTGAATTCTGCTTGCCAGTATCAGAGATAAAAAAGTTACGAGTAAAATAATAAGCAATGAACCAATAACAACAATCTGGCGCCCTAGATCACCTTCTGCATTTGCCATCAATAGTATTACAGCGCCCATTGTACCTGGTCCAGCTATAAGAGGCGTTGCTATTGGGAACACTGAAATATCCTTTTTCGATGCAGCTTCAAGTTCTTCTTCATTGGTTGGTCTGGAGACACTAGGTTCCCGTGCAAAGACCATTTCAATCCCGATCAGTAATAATAAAATTCCACCTGCTGCACTTAATGCTGCTAGTGATATTCCCATACTCGACAATAATGCGTTTCCAAATAATGCGAAAATCAATAGAACCACTGTAGCGATCATTGTTCCTCGTATTGCCATCAAACGTCTGTATTGTTTAGTGTTTTCTGCTGTGAGGACTGCAAACATCGCAGCAATATCAAATGGGCCTATCGTAGCGAAAAAAGTTGCTAGCGCAACAACAGCAGTCTCATTCATCATTAAGCACTGTAATATAAACCTGTAGCATTTTTAACCTTATTGATTATGTTTAATTTATTCTGTGTACCACGATTCAAGCCAATGTTAGCGTATCGTAAGGCATCGTTAAGTTGTTCATAATAACGCTGCTTGTAGTAATAAACTGTATTCTTCTAGTCGTTCTGTTCCTCTCTTATCTACACTAAATTCCAATATATGACTCTATGCTTAGTTCGATCACTAAACGATACTTGTCAATATATACAAGTATCGTGATCTTGTAGTAGTTTAATTAACTAATTAATCTATTAAAAACTAGTCCCAAAGGAAGCATCAGTTGAGTTTGATGGTGTACGTAGGTTAGCAAGACGACAACCCTGTGTAACAGGTCCACCAGTAAAGAGATTCCGTAGATATTTGTTTCCCCCCTGTTTGGAAAACTGTCGCTCAAGATCTCTGGCAAGGGAACGTGCGTATCTTGGAACACCTTGCTCTAGATAGTTATTACGTAAGTAATTGATCACTGCCCAATGCTCATCATTTAAAGTTAAGCCCTCAGAAGTGGCTAATTCCTGAGATTTGAGTCGATTCCAGTTTTGGTTAAGTAGTTCTGTACGACGATCATCAATATTCAGACTGAATGTCTCTGCAGCATGTGCATTAATTTTGTATTGTTTTATGGGTGTTGCCATTTCTTTTATCCTTGATGGAGTGTCATTTAGATAAATTAAAGATCCATTTACCCACTTTGTTAGCCAAATTTTCTTAAATTCGTTTTTATCCGAGTCGGATTTATATTCCATTTTTATATCTCTTTAAGTTTGTTATCTAAATCAACTTTATCTAATGCATAAATATCTATCTAACGAAGCATTACATCTAATTGATCAATTACTCCAGACCAGTCAGCATCTTCTTCTTTCATCTCCTTTATAAATGAGGATTGTGAATTATTCCAAAAAAATGCTTTTGATAATTCAATCTCTTTTGATATTGGTTTATGAATATTAATAAACTGTTCTATTGATGAGTCTTTACTATCTAAACCTAACTGATTGAATAGGGATGATAGGGTATGAGTATGTGATTCCATTATTATGCACTGTAATAAACGTATAAAAATATCTATACTTTTGATAAACGAAATGACGCCATCTCAGTGGCAGTAAACAACCCTGAGATAAAGTGAGTTGATATTTGTAGATAAAAAATTAATGAATTTATCCGCCACGATCATCTTCATTGCTTGCTGAGTAAGGCAGGCGTATATTTGGATGATTTACTGGAATATTCTGGTATTCCTTACAAGTTTCTTCTGTCTCGAAATAAATACACATATTTCCATCCAGCAATGAACAATGATCTGTGTAATTTTTTACATCATTTCCAGTAATGGGGTCAGTAGTTATGATACGAAACTTGGGTTCATGTAAAAGATGGCTCTGTTCCTGATCACGTTGCAGCACTTCAGACGCTCGCCAGTCGAAATGCATTAGGCTTTTAAAAGCGGGGATTTTCAGTGGAGTATGCATAGTCCTCTCCTTGACTCATCACCAGCCGCGTATAAGATTATGCGTTATGCGTAATTCCCTGCGGAAGCTTCATCCTTTTATTAACTTGCCAGTTGCAGACATAGAATGTGGTGAAGGTTTGATTACTACTATAGGCCTATTGTGAAGGAATAGCTCATTATATTAATTGATAGCTAAACCTGATAGTGATGTTTAAACTTGTATTCATTACAGATAGACATTATAGAAAAATAAGGGGGGTAATCACGGGGTGATGCCTTATTTCTATGTACGAATATAATGTGTGTCTTTTAAGTGTAAGGTTAGAATCTACAATAAGGTCATAAATTGGTATAAATCAAAGGCAAAAGTGATTTAATCTCATGTTTAGCTGTAGATTCTATATGCCTTGAATTTCTTCTAAGCTTTTTTATGGTTAATTTATGATTTTTGAGCGACTAAGTGTTCAGGGTTTACACATAATCGGTTGTTGCAGTTATGTCTTATTATAGTGCCTCGTTCAATCGGTTCTTTAAAAGCCATATAGCTGACTTCCTGTGCACCCTCAGTTTTTGTACCATAAATTTCATCTTTAATCATTAGTTTGCCGTAACCGCTATTGGATATCTGACCTTTCCATATCCAGCAGCCGCTATTTTCATCTTTCACAATTTGGCTTAATATTTTTTCTTGTAATCGCTCATTCATGGTTGATACCTATTTATTTAAATTACAGCTATTACAGGTTTTACTGCCTGTTAAAAGATAAGATATTTTGTTTCTATATCGAGCAAACAGACGATAAAATGCATCAGCTATTGTTCTGATTAAAGGCCAGCGTAATATGGCTAACCATTTATGCTTACCAACCAGCGCCCAGGCCTTGCAGGTTACATCCAGGCCCAGAAGTAATTCTCCAGTATTTAGTTGCCCATGCAAAATCTGTATGGCATCAGTTTTGTCTATATGAGAATAATCGGTTGAAAAGCTTTCATTGTGTAGGTTCACAAAATTAATCGACTTTTTATTATCATGATATTTTAATAGCTGCATTTCTTTCATGCACAGGGGGCAGTCACCATCATAAAAAATAGTTAGAATCATGATTTTATTTCCCTACTGTTATCTGTATTGCTAGTCAAGCGCCAGGGCTTACCAAAACAGCGATCAAAATCACTACACGTTTTAGTGCAGCCACGGCATGGTAGGCGATTAGAATTTTGTAAAATGTCTTTATTTGAAATTATTTTATCATTCATAATGAAGGTGCCCGTGTTGCTATAAAATGTTATTAAGTGCGCTATCTAGCGTAGGGTATTGAAATTGATAACCATTTTCTAATGCTTTTTTTGGCAGTATTTTTTTTCCTGATAATAAAAGCTCTATACCCATCTGTCCCATTAATGCTTTTATAACTATTTCTGGCATTGGCATGAAAGTGGGTCGCTTTAAGGCGTTACCCAGTGCTTTTGTAAATTTATTATTTGTTGAAGGGTTAGGTGATGTGCCATTTATCGGGCCATTTAACGAATCTTGTTTGATGCAGTGTAAAATTATTCCTACTAAATCATCAAGATGAATCCATGACATCCATTGTTCGCCTGAACCTATTTTTCCGCCCAATCCCATTTTAAAAGGGGGTAGCATTTTTTTTAATGCGCCACCGTTTTTTCCAAGCACTATGCCAGTTCGTATTAAGCAGGTACGAACTCCATAGGTATTCGCTTGTAATGCAACTGATTCCCATTGCTTACAAAGTTTGCTTGAAAAGCTGTCGTCAGGTATATCATTCTCATCGTGGTCCATATTTGATTGATTGATTCCATAATAACCAATCGCCGAGCCACTAATGAGTAAATTAGGTTTTGATGTTGCATGCTTTATATATTCAATAATACCTTCTGTTGTATCAATGCGGCTTGATATTATTTTTTGTTTTTGTTGTTTAGTCCATTTTTTGTCTGCAATGGGCTCACCCGCTAAATTTATTACAACGTCATACGCGGCGTCTTTTTCAATTGCTTTAAGGTTTGTTACTGATTTTAATTGGGGGTTTGTGTTTTCTGGATTTCTGCTTAACACAGTAATTTCATTTGTTGTATTTTTTAATAATTCATTGCAAAGAGCGGAGCCAATAAACCCTGTTCCTCCAGTAATAAGTATTTTCATTCTATTCTCTTTATAAATTATAAAATAATATGTTTGGTTTTCTTATGCTTGCCTGATAACGTCGTTATACCTTTCCAGGGCAGCCACTCTGCTAGTGGCTAAATCTACAATACTCTCAGATGCTTCCATGGTTGAGGTATTATCTAACCAGCGGTTTATATAGTAGTTATTTTTATCGAATTTTTTAGCCTGAGTTTGAGGATTGAAAATTCTGTAATAAGGAGCTGCATCAACCCCGCAACCGGCTACCCATTGCCAGCCCATTGTATTATTTGCAAGGTCAGCATCAATCAGTGTGTCCCAGAACCAGCTGGCTCCTTGCTGCCAGGAAATCCCCATATTTTTTGTTAACAATGAGGCAACTAACATGCGCACACGATTATGCATAATGCCGGTTTCCCATAGTTGTTTCATACCAGCATCTATAATAGGAATGCCTGTTTCACCTTGTTGCCACTTTTCAAGGTTTACTTTATCTGTATTCCAAAATTTATCTGTGAATTTTGGATTCATCGACTGTGTACTTGTTTCAGGAAAATGCCAAAGTGTATAACGAGCAAACTCCCTCCAGACGAGTTGCCTTAAAAATATTTCTGCCGGCTGAACAATGTTTCCACCCTGTATTTCAATAAGAAATGCAAGCTGAGTAATAATTTGTTGCACAGATATCTCACCAAAGTGTAGATGGGGTGAAAGACTAGAGGTTCCATCTATTTCAGGTATATCTCTTTCTAATTGATAATTTAATAAAGCATCGTTTATAAACGTTTCTAGTTTTTCACCAGCACTTTTTTCCCCTGGCTTCCAGTAATTATGAAATTTTTCATGCCATGCCTGTTTATCAAGTAAGCTCAACTTCTCTAGTGTTAGCGTGTTCTTTATTAGCTGTTTAGATAAGTCTGATGACCTGGTATTGCTGTTATTTGTTACGTGATAATCGTTAAGATTCATTTCACGGCGTAATTTTTTATAAAATGGTGTGAATACTCTGTAGGGTGTATTGCTACTTGCAGTGAGAAAATTATCAGGATGCTTTATCAGCCCATCAATAATACGTTCTACCTCGATGCTGTTTTCTAGCAATTCGTTTTCTATAACGCTTTCATATTGAATTCGGTGAGGCTCATGCCTATTAGTCCATACAACTGAGCTCACCTGATTGTCTTTCACAAGTTGTCTGATGGTTTCAACAGAGTTTCCTTTTACAAAATTCAGATTAATATTTAGCTTGAGTAAATCTTTTGATAATTCTTTAAGGCTCTGGTGTAACCACCAGCGAGATGCACCACCCTCAGTCCACATGGCATCTTCTTCCGGGCTATAAATATAGATGGCAATAATTGGCTTGCACTGTTGCAAGGCCCAGTTTAATGCTGGATTGTCATTGATTCTTAAATCACGCTGAAACCAGAGAAGTGTGTTCATATTAATTTTGTTTAGTCTTCGAGGTACGGTGTATTGATGTACTCTGTGCTGCAGAGTAGGCGGGTACATGGCTTTCAAAAACTTTTAATGCAACTGATACATTAGATCCTAATAAAATCCCACCCGCTTCCTGAAAAGCCTCAGTATTAATTAACTCATCTGGACCGCCTATAAATACCGGGGTGTTCAATTCGTTAGCAAGGTCTGTTAAACCATTATTCGCTTTTTCATCCATTACGGTTTGCGCACTCAGTACTACAGCTTTTGCAGCAGAGCGTTGAGTTATGTATTTAAGCTGGTCTAGTGGCAGGTCGGCGCCAAAATACAATACGCGGTAACCCCTGGCCAATGCTGACAGCGCAAACAACATCAGGCCAATTTCGTGGAATGAGCCGGGAACGCAGGCACAGATGATGCGGGCCCCACGCGCCTGAGAATAGGCATGATGAAAACGGGCACCCAGCCTGTTCTTTAACCAGCTGGTGTAAAAGTGTTCTTCTGCAATGCCGCTTTCTGGATGTTCTTTCCATCTATTGCCTAGCATGGCTATGGCCGGTTGAATCAGGCGGTCTGTAACCATATCAACGGGGTAAAGAGAAGAGGCCTCATTATATATTGCATCAATTCGTTCAATATTGAAGTCACCGGTGGCTTCCAGAGTGCTCGCTATGTATTCATCCCATATGCTTGCCATTGGCGTTTTGCCAGTAGATGGAGAAATCGTAGATATCGATGAGTCGTCTAAGTTTATTGATGTTGTAGAAGTATTTTCAATATTTAGCATCTCAGCAATGCTCGGCAGGTTGTGCCCATCATTGAGTAAATCAAGAATCTTCAGCACGCGTTTTACATCTAGATTACTGTATAAACGGTGTCCTTTTGGTGTTCTTTCCGGGTGGATAAGCCCATAACGCCGCTCCCACGCCCTTAAAGTGGATGTGCCAACGGTGGTTTTTTCCGCGAGTACGCGTATCGGGAAGCGATCCAGATCTATGTCCTGCTCGTTATATGGAGTGTCTGTATTCATTCTGTTTAATTTAGCCATGAGTTTATTGTACAAGAATATTTGACTTGTACAAGTTTTATGTATAATATTTTAATCAATGTACAAATAAATTGTACAAGTATTTGAAGATCGCAGCAGTTTAATGGATGAATTAGCGTGACTCTAATGGTTTTTAGGATAAGCACTTATACATATAGGCAGGTGATACAAGTGAGCGAGCAGCTAGCAGGACAATTAACGGGTAAACGGTTTAAAGGGATGTCCAATTTCAAACATGGTCGTAAAGCGGGGATGGGTGTGTTGCTAGTTAACCTGGGAACACCAGATGAACCGACTACTTCTGCTGTAAGGCGTTATCTAGCTGAATTTTTAGCTGATCGTCGTGTTGTTGAAATACCAAAACTACTCTGGATGTTAATACTACACGGCATCATTTTACGTATCAGACCTGCAAAATCGGCAGCTGCCTATAAGAAAGTATGGAGTGAACAGGGTTCACCGTTGATGGCGGGTACAGCGGAGTTAACTTCAAAAATACAATCGGTACTTAATGATCGTATATCCGGGCAGTGCAATGTTCAGGTTGCTATGCGCTATGGTAATCCATCAATTAATGATGGATTAGAGAAGCTTCTGGCGGCTGGTGCAGAGCGCATTATGGTGTTGCCTTTATATCCACAATACTCTGGAGCAACTACTGGTTCTGTTGCAGATGGTGTATTTGATACTTTATCTAAGTGGAGATGGGTGCCAGAGCTAAGAATGCTTGGGGCTTATCACGATGATCCTGATTACATATTAGCCGTAGCTCAGTCGATCTATGCGCATTGGCAGGTAAATGGTCATTTAACAAATAAAAAGCTGGATAAGGGACATAAGTTATTTATTTCATTTCATGGTATGCCCAAAGCTACGTTACTAGCGGGTGATCCTTATTTTTGTCATTGCCACAAAACAGCAAGATTAATCGCAGCTGAACTTAATTTACATGATGACCAGTGGGAAATGGCATTTCAATCTCGATTTGGAAAAGCAGAATGGTTACAGCCGTATGCAGCAAAGCGATTTGTTGAGTTGCCAAAAGAGGGAGTAAAAAATATGACTGTTGTATGCCCTGGTTTTTCAATTGATTGTTTGGAAACACTGGAAGAAATTGCGCTTGAAGGACGTGAAGAGTTTTTATCAGCCGGTGGTGAGTCTTTTGAATATGTACCCGCATTAAATTCATCAACTTCGCATGTTGAATTTATGGTTAATCGCATCATGATGAATGCATCTGCGTGGCCCGAATTAAAGAAAGTATCAGATATTACTATTGAGAATAGTAATTTAGAAACTAGTAAGCAGTTTGCGCTTGCGGCAGGAGGAGTTTGAGATGAAAAAAATTGAAGATGTAACAAATTCAAAGATAAATAATGCTCATGATGATAATGCTTCACTTCCACTATTAGGTGTAAGTGCTTGTTTACTTGGTAAGGAAGTTCGTTTTGATGGCGGGCATAAAAAGAATAACTTTATTTTATCTTCACTAGCAAAGCATATTAATTTTAAATCTATTTGCCCTGAACTGGAAGCAGGTTTTGGCCTACCAAGGCCATCAATGCAACTACGACAAGTAGATAAAGAAGTTCGTCTGGTATTTAGTAAAAACCCAGAAAATGATGTGACTGATCAGTTAGTGAATTATTCAAATGAAAAAGTTAATGAATTAGATCACCTTGATGGTTTTATTTTCAAAAAAGATTCTCCCAGCTGTGGCGCTTTTAGAGTGGGTGTAGTGATACATAAAGACGGATTTAGAAATAAAGAAGGCATAGGGCTTTTTGCAAAATCATTTATGGAACGTTATCCATTAATCCCTGTGGAAGAAGAGGGTAGATTAAACGATGCAGCACTTTGTGAAAACTTCTTTGAACGTGTATATGCATATCGTCGTTGGAAAAAAATCGCTAATCCTGAGAAAAATGTTCAGGGGTTGATTGAATTTCATGCAAGTCACAAGCTAATGCTTATGGCTCGCGGTAGTCACTTTTACCAGGAGCTTGGCCGTCTGGTTGCTGGGACAACAATTAAGGATTTGCGACAAAAGCGTGATGATTACATAAGTAGATTCATGGACATCATGAAGATTACGACGCATCGTGGCCGTCAGGTAAATGTATTACAGCATATTATGGGTTACCTAAAGGATGCTATTACTAGTGACGATAAGCAGGAACTATTATCTGTATTCGAAGCATATCGTCAGCGCCAACTTCCTTTAGTTACCCCTGTTACCTTATTAAGGCACCATCTAAGAGTACATCCACAAGGTTATATTGCTAAGCAGCATTATCTTGAACCATGTCCAGAACAATTGGCATTGAGGTCAGCGCTATGAAGGAAGCATCATTAATGAATGATATCTGTATTCATGAAAACAGTATTGCACATTTAAAATTTACTGCGCAATGGAGTAATGAAACAGGTGAGCATACAGCGATTCAACATGTTGAAAAATTTAATGTATGGAGAGATGTAGATCTTTTGCCTGAAACATTAAAAAAAGATATTTTACATAAACCTTTAGGCAAGGGTGAATATCATCACTTTCCACGTGGCGACTTAGTACCTGCATGGCAATCAACACAACGTTATACGCTGCCATTAAAAAATTTTTATGGTCTGCTTCCCAATGGAGTATTAGTTAAGCCGAATGCAGGGCGATTCTACCCCAAGGGCTGGATAAAAGGCGTTAATGATGTGTACAGCGACAATATGTTTCCAGTGCGTGTAGTTGAGGTTAGTGATAATGAATTTGTAGTAGATTTCAATCATTCTTTATCAGCCTACGATATTGATCTTAATGTTGAAATCATGGATATCTTCCCACCATCAGATGAGCATGGTGGACGTTGTAACGATATTGTTGAGGAATTTTTAGGTAATGGACCTGGTATGCAAATGCCGGCTAATGATGCGGCAACAGATTTTAATGTAGATAAGATATTTGAACGTGTAGATGAGGCTGATGATGCGATTTTTTATCTAAAAGAAAGGAAAGTGCATCATCTTGATGCTCATGCCAGAAAAACAATTAGTGATATTTATGCAAATATTATAAAGCCGGCTGATCGTGTACTGGATTTGATGTCGAGCTGGGAATCTCATATACCAGAAAATATAGAAAATATAAAAGTTAGCGGCCTGGGTATGAATGGAATTGAATTACAGGCAAACCCAATGCTTGATGATTATCAAATACACGACCTTAATAAAGACTCTTTAGTTCCATATGCAAATGATATGTTTGATGTTGTGATATGTACCGCATCTGTCGAGTATCTGACTAATCCATTAAAGGTCTTTAAACAGATTAATCGTGTCCTTAAGCCTGGCGGGCAATGCATTATGACTTTTTCTAATCGATGGTTTCCTTCCAAGTCGATACTGCCTTGGTCGGAGATTCATGAGTTTGAACGCATTGGTCTGGTGATGGAGTATTTTAAGCAGTCAGGTTGGCAGGGGGCTATCAATACCTTATCTAGTAAAGGATTACATAGACCTATTGATGACCCGCATTATACAAAAACGCAAGTCTCCGATCCGGTTTATGCGGTTTGGTGTACTAAGTAACAATAGATATTTAATTACTAATTAATATAGAGGAAATAATCATGAATATTCATACTTTAGACCCTATGACTCTTAATGATGTAACTGATCTGGAAAATGCACCTTTCGTGATAGAAGGAGAAGGATCAGGAGCGATAAAAATTTATTTTGAATCAGAAGCAAATAAAAACGATTATCTTGAAATGGATACTCATGGTTCGGATGGAAGTGGTAGTTCAGCTCTAAAAAATATTTTTGATGGAATGGCAGATAATCCGGATACAGGCTCAATTAACTAAATAATCACACAGAAAAGACTAAATTATAAAACGGGAGACAGGGTATGAATGCACAACGCGGTATCAATTGGGTAGAACAGGGATATATTCCAGACACTATCGTTCGGAAAGGAATTCGTCGTTTACTGAAGCAACGACTGGTTGAAATTAATGCAGGAGATACTGAAATATCTAGCAATGCAAAGCATTTGTTTATTCAGGCAATGAAACAGTCACAGATTGCCCTGTCTCCAGAAAAAGCTAATGAGCAGCATTATGAAGTGCCGGCTGAATTTTATGACTTTGTTTTAGGTGATCACAGTAAATATAGCTGCTGTTACTGGGATGAAACAACAAAAGATTTAAGCCAGGCTGAAGAGAAAGCTTTACAGATTACCTGTAATCACGCTGAGTTAAAAGATGGTCAGTCTATTTTAGAGTTAGGTTGTGGTTGGGGATCTTTAACCTTATGGATGGCGAAACATTATCCACTGAGTAAAATCACTGCTGTATCGAATTCTCATTCACAGAAAGAATTTATTCTTAAAAGAGCAGACAAGCTTGGATTAAAGAATATACAGGTAATTACCTGTGATATGAATGATTTTAGTACAACGGAAAAATTTGATCGTGTTGTCTCTGTTGAAATGTTTGAGCATATGCGTAACTGGGAGCAGTTATATAAGCAAGTATCAACATGGTTAAAGGATGAGGGTAAGTTCTTCAAACATGTCTTCTCGCATCGTCAGGTGCCTTATAGTTTCGAAGTAAAAGACAGTAGTGACTGGATGAGCGAATATTTTTTCACTGGTGGCATGATGCCTAGTGATGATCTTCCTCTGTATTTTCAACAACATTTGAAAATTGATAAAAGCTGGACATGGGATGGGAAGCATTATGAAAAAACATCGAATGCCTGGCTAGAACGAATGGATAAGAACAAACAGATCTTAATGCCCATTTTTAATACCACTTATGGTGATGATCAAGCAAGTGTATGGTGGGTTCGTTGGAGACTGTTTTTTATGGCCTGTGCAGAGCTTTTTGCATATGAAGATGGCCAGCAATGGCATGTAAGCCATTATTTATTTGAAAAGGCATAAGTAATGATTAGCCAGAAGCAAATTTTAGTTAATTTCATTCTATTTCAACTTGGCTGGTTCAGTTGTGTATTGATGGCTGCCCAGGGCTTACCCGAAGTAGGTATTACTATTGCGCTGTTACTTGTTATTGTTCAGTTGTTTTTGGCGAAAAATCGTAAGAATTTATTAATTCTTATTGCCATTGTTACTCTTATTGGTAGTGCCTGGGATAGTGTAATGACCTCTACAGGTATTTTGGTGTTTGACGCTGGCATGATAGCTAGTTTTATGGCACCAGGATGGATTATAGCTATGTGGTTAATGTTTGCGACTACATTGAATGTTTCTTTTCGCTGGTTGTTTGGTCGTTATTGGCTTGCCATGTTGTTAGGGGCTATATGCGGGCCTTTAACTTATCAGGCAGGTGCTGCAATGGATGCTGTGGTGATTCCTGATAATTTATTAGCCAATAGTGTTATAGCTCTAGGCTGGGCTCTATTAATGCCTTTATACATCAAATTCGCAGAGATGTTTCATGTTGCTGAAGTTTCTGGAGACAAGGTATGAATGTTATTACTCAATCATTTGGCGTAATAATTCCAATGCTTATTGTGGGTGGAGCATTTTGGATTATCAGTTTGATTAAAAAAGATGTCAGTGTTGTTGATAGTTTATGGTCACTATTTTTCATTATTGCGGGCCTGGCCGTTGTTAATAATCTGTCAGAGATTTCAGATAGAGCTGTGTTAGTTTTGATCTTAGTGACTATCTGGGGCTTACGATTGTCTGCTTATATTACTCTACGGCACTGGGGTCATGAAGAGGATCATCGATATCAAACGATTAGAGAAAATAATCAACCCGGTTTTGCATTTAAAAGTTTGTATATGATATTCGTATTTCAGGCACTGGTTGCATGGGTAGTGGCGCTACCTCTATTTTATGCAATGAATTCTTCTACTCCATTGACAATTTTAGATGGGATAGCATTATTGCTTTGGCTTGTGGGCATGTTTTTCGAAACGGTATCAGATTATCAGCTCTATCAGTTTAAAAAGAACCATGATAATAAAGGGAAAATTCTAACCCAGGGCTTGTGGAAGTATTCAAGGCATCCAAATTATTTTGGTGAGTTTTTAGTCTGGTGGGGGTTCTTTGTATTTGCACTATCTAATGATGGTTATATATCTATTATTTCCCCATTACTCATGACGTTTTTACTACTTAAGTTTTCAGGTGTGAGTCTATTAGAGAAAACGATGAAAACAAGACCAGGATATGAGCAATATATGAAAAATACAAATGCCTTTATTCCCGGTTCTGCTAATAAGCAAGGTGAGCTATGAATATCAGGAATAATATTATCTATGCATTAGCTGTTTCTTTATCAATGTTGTCTTTTACCTCTTATGCAATATTGAAAAATGAAAAAGCTGAATCAAAAAAGAACTGGCACTTTATTGCCTATCTAGATAATACAGAAATCGGTTATCATGATTTTGAAGTCAATATTAGCGAAAGTGAAACGACTGTTAAAACTCAAGCTGAATTTGATGTGACTTTCATGTTTATACCCGTTTTCAAGTATGAGCATAGTAATCTTGAAATATGGAACAATGGATGTTTAGTCAAACTAAATTCTACTACGAACAATGATGGTGAAAATTTATTTGTTAATTTGTCTAATATAGATGGGCTTATACATATTGAAACACCAGGCAACAAATTGTCAAAATCTGACTGTGTTCGAAGTTTTGCTTACTGGGATGCAGATCTTATTAAGTCAAAAGTGCTAATGAATACACAATCAGGTGAGCTTCTTGATGTGACTCATAAGTTTATAGGGCCGGAAAAAGTTCTCATAAATGACAAGCTAGTAGATACGCAACGATACCAGTTGAAAGGAAAGGACAAACAGGGAATAGATATAGATATTAATCTTTGGTACAACACAAATAATCAGTGGGTGGCGCTTGAGTCCCGACTGGAAAATGATCGCATTCTTCGCTATCAATTGAAGCAGGAGATAAACTAATGAAGTTGCTATTAATCATCTCAACCATGTTTTTTTTGCAGGCCTGTTCGCATACGCAAGAAAAGCCAATACCACTTGCTGAGAAGGTGGATTTAAATCGTTTTATGGGTGACTGGTATGTGGTAGCTAACATTCCTACATTTATTGAAGAGGGGGCTCACAACGCGATTGAATCATATGCTATGAATGAAGATGGTAGCATTGCAACCACTTTTACATTTAATCAGGACTCATTTGATGGTGAGCTAAAAATATATAAACCGACTGGTTTTGTGAGTGAACATAATAATAGTCAATGGGGTATGCAATTTATCTGGCCCATTAAAGCTGAATTTCTGATTGCTTACCTAAGTGATGATTATCAGCATACTATTATTGCTCGCTCTGCACGTGACTATCTCTGGGTGATGAGTCGATCACCTGATATAGATGATGCGCTTTATCAATCTTTAGTGCAACGCTCTGTTGATATGGGTTATGCACGTGAACAAATACAAAAAGTCCCACATAAACAGTCATCTATAAATAATCCAGCTGCGATTATCAGGGAGGCTAAGTAATGAAAGTAGCTATTATAGGCAGCGGAATTTCTGGCAATGTGCTTGCTTATCACCTGAATAAGGAACATGACATTACTGTGTTTGAAGCCAATGATTACATTGGCGGGCATACTCATACACACGATGTAGAAGTACAGGGAGAGCATTACTTGGTTGATACTGGCTTTATTGTTCACAATGATCTGACGTATCCAAATTTTATAGGTTTATTGGAGGAGTTGGGTGTAGAGCGACAAAAGTCAATTATGAGTTTCAGTGTTAAATGTGAAAAAACTGGGCTTGAATATAATGGTAATAATTTGAATTCATTATTTGCTCAGCGGAGAAATTTCCTGCGACCATCATTTTATAAAATGATTGCTGATATTCTTCGATTTAATAAAGATTCTATTGAATTACTTAAAACACCTGATAATCAGATTAGCCTTGGAGATTATCTACAGCAGCATGGTTATTCTACGCAGTTTATAGAACATTACATTATTCCCATGGGGTCAGCTATCTGGTCATCAAGTTATGAACAGATGTTGAGCTTTTCTGCTCATTTCTTTATACGATTTTTTCATAATCATGGCTTGCTAAATGTTACTAACAGGCCAGACTGGTATGTTATTAAAGGTGGCTCAAGCGCTTATCTTGATAAATTGACTGCTAGTTATCGTAGTAAGATTCGATTGAACTCTGCAGTAAGGCAAGTTAAACGCATGGATAATCATATAGAAATTACGACTGATGATAATCCTGCAGAAAAATTCGATTATGTTTTCTTTGCATGTCATAGTGATCAGGCATTACAAATGCTTGATGAGGCTGACTCATTTGAAACAGAAATACTATCATCGTTTCCATATCAGAGTAATGATGTGGTTCTACACACCGATACTAATTTGTTACCTAAAAGAAAACTGGCCTGGGCATCATGGAATTATCACCGTTTACAAAGCCAAACGACTCCTGTAGCTGTAACATATAATATGAATATATTGCAGGGAATAGATTGTCCTGAAACATTTTGTGTCACACTAAATCACTCAAATGCTATTGATGAATCTAAGATTATTAAACGCCTTAATTATATGCACCCAGTGTTTACCCAAAATACATTGGATGCCCAAAAACAACATTCTAAATTAAATGGCTTGAATAGATGCTTTTATGCCGGTGCTTACTGGCGTTATGGATTTCATGAAGACGGTGTTGTGAGTGCATTAGATGCAATTAGAGATTTTAAGGAGCAGCTGAGCTATGCACAGCAAGATTTACGTAGGGCAGGTTAAGCATAAGCGATACTTGCCACATGAGCATGGGTTTAATTATCGCATGTTTATGATGTATCTCGACCTCGATGAGTTACCAACATTATTTGATCGATATTTCTTCTGGTCCGATAAACGCTTTAATCTTGCCTACTTTAACCGTAAACATCACTTAGGTGATGCGAAGCAGTCATTAAAGCAATGTGTGGTGGATATGGTATATGAACAACAAGGCATAAAACTAAATGGACCAGTAAGATTATTAACTCATCTTAGTTACTTCGGGTTTGGATTTAATCCTGCCAGTTTTTATTATTGTTTTGACGAAACAGGTGAGAAGCTCGAGGCTATTGTTGTTGAAGTTAACAATACTCCCTGGGGAGAACAATTTTGTTATGTGTTACCTGCGAATAAAGTGGATTCTACATCTAAAAATACTTATGAATTAGATAAGAAATTTCACGTTTCTCCATTTAACCCTATGGATCAACATTATAACTGGCGATTATCTGATCCGAGTGATCACTTGTCTGTATACATGAAAAATAGTGTTGATAACAAGAAAGTATTTGATGCTGTACTTACTCTTAAGCGGCTAGATATAAATAGTTTAAGTCTTGCAAAAATGTTGTCTGGCTTCCCATTTATGACGCTCAAAGTGGTTGCAGCAATTTACTTTGAAGCGGTAAAGCTTTGGCTTAAACGGACACCTATTTTCGACCATCCTGCAAAAACACTGTAATTTTGGCCAAATATTTAGAGGTTTAGAAATGAAAAATAATATTGTGACATCCATTCAGAATCAAATTAAAACTCGGCCACGTTTATTAAACAAATTGGCTAAACGAATTGTACTATCAAAATTAGAGTGCATGAGTATTGGTTTGTTACAGATTATTGATGATGGCCAAATTTTCCAAATTGGTGATCAGTCTTCAGATAACCTAAAAGCAACTGTTACTGTTCGAGACCCTTCATTTTACAGCTCTCTAGCATTTGGTGGAACTGTAGGTGTGGGTGAGGCATATGTACGTGGTGACTGGGATTGTAACGATCTTACTACATTGGTTCGCATCATATTGCTTAACAGAGAAGTCCTGGATGATGTAGACAAAGGTAGCAGTAGTATCAGTGCTATTATGAATAAATTATTTCATTGGTTTAATAAGAATACACGTACCGGAAGTCGCAGAAATATCTCAGCCCATTATGATATTGGTAATGAACTATTTGAACTCATGCTTGACGATACCATGATGTATTCCTCAGCTGTTTATCCAGACTCTGACTCTAGTCTTGAAGATGCCTCAATAAATAAAATGCACAGGCTATGTGAAAAGTTAGAGCTATCTGAAGATGATCATTTACTTGAAATAGGTACAGGTTGGGGTGGTTTAGCAATCTATGCAGCCACTCATTATGGTTGTCGAGTTACGACAACAACTATTTCTAAAGAGCAACATGACTTTGTAGAAAATTTGATAAAGCAAAAAGGCTTACAAGATAAAATCACATTGTTGTTGGAAGATTACCGTGATTTACAAGGTCATTATGACAAGTTAGTTTCAGTTGAAATGATTGAAGCGGTTGGACTTGAGCATCTGGATGTTTATTTCGAAAAATGTTCTAGTTTATTAAAGCCCGAAGGACTAATGTGCTTGCAGGCTATTACTATTCAGGATCAGCGCTATGAACAGGCAAAAAAGGAAGTCGATTTCATACAGAAGTATATATTTCCTGGTGGAAGCCTGCCTTCCATTACTGCAATCAGTCAGGCTCTAACTCGTGCAACTGATATGTCTATTTACAATATTGATGATATAGGACGTCACTATGCCAGGACACTTCATGATTGGCGCGAACGTTTCTTCCAGCATGAAAATAAAGTTAAAAAACTGGGCTACGATGAGTCATTCATTCGTTTATGGGAGTTTTACCTTTGTTACTGTGAAGGCGCATTTATTGAACGATCAATTAGCACCGTACAGGCCGTTATTAGTAAGCCATCGTATAGATAGAGCGAACAGACTACCAATCATAGGTACATAGATAAGCATGATTGATTGGCAATATGTTAATCATATAATTTTTACTATTTACTTCGATCTTTATATATTTAAGAGAAATTTTACATAATCCATCGCCAAAGTATCGGTAAAAATATGGCTGTTGCTAGCCCGTTGAGCCCTATGGCTAATCCTGAAAAAGCAGCGGCGACGTCCCCCATGTAAATAGCTCGTCCAGTTCCAATACCATGAGAAGAAACTCCCATGGCGAGTCCCTTCGCCATTGAGTTGCTGATGTTTAGCTTTTCGAGTAACCACGGACCCATTGAAGCTCCAACAATACCTGTAAGAATAACTATAACTGCAGTTAAGGAAGGTAGACCACCAAGTGATTCAGAAATGCCCATTGCCACTGGTGTTGTAACAGACTTGGGTGCAATAGATATTAATGCCTGTTCACTTGCACCGCCAACCTTGGCTATGACAATGGCAGAAATTACTGCCGTTAATGATCCAATAAGTAAAGAGACTGTGAGTGCAATGGGGTGTCGTTTTAGGCTAGACAATTGGCGGTACAGAGGTATAGCTAAGGCTACTGTAGCAGGGCCAAGCATAAAGTGTACGAACTTTGCACCTTCGAAATAAACATCGTATGGTGTGTCAGTAATAACTAGTATTGCGACAAGTGCAAGTACCGATATAAGAACTGGATTCATCCAGGAACGTCGTCCACTCTTTCGGTACAACCAGCGTGCCAGTACAAAAAAACATACCGTTAAGGTTAGATGAAGTAACGGAGATGCGCTGAGGTAAACCCAGAGTATGGCAACACGATCATCCATTATTGATCTCCTTACCTGTCAGATATTGCATTAATAATGCAGTTACTGCGATAGTAAGTAATGTGCTAATTATTAATGAGGTACTTAATGGAATCCACTGTTCACCTAATAGTGTCAGGTGGGTCATTACTCCGACACCTGCAGGTACAAACAATAGTGAAAATTGTTCTAATAAACTGTTTGCTGTATTGGACAGTTTATCTGGAATTTCACCAAAAATGACAAGCCCGGTAAATAACAGGATCATACCGACGACAGGACCGGGTACAGGAATGTTTAAAAATATAACAATTAGTTCGCCGAGTAACTGACATAGTAACAATAAAGCAATTGATTCAAGCATAGGCGGGCCCCATATTGATTATGTTTGTATAGCTATAGAAAATATTATATAAATGAGCTCATTGTAAAAAGTATTTAAAAGTATAAATACTTTTTTATTACCCCTTTGTTAAACTTAGTACAGAGATTATATTAGTTTCGCTTATTGCTAATCCATACAAATTGATATGGCTTGAGAGTTATGCTTTCTCGTGGGTCATCATAATTGTGTTTACTGATCAAATCATACCAATCATCTAGTTCAATTAGATTTACATCTTTTAGTGCAATGGTTTGAGTTTCATTGGTTACATTATATATACAGAATATACTTTGAGACCTGTCCTGACTCTGGCGCCAGAAGGCAAATAAAGAATTGTCAAAATGCAGGGTGAATTGAGTCGCATTCGGATGAAAAGCGATCTGATTTTTTCTTATTGTTAAGATGTTTTTTAATTTACTGAATATCTGCTTATGAGTACTATCTTCATCAGACAAGTGTGAGGTAAGTTCATTATAGTCCCAGTTGTGTCGATTTATAGCTCGCTTGTTAGATGTTAAGTCCATCTTTTGATGATCATTTGGCGTACCGAACAGGCTATGTATGTAAATTCCAGGTACCCCTTCTAAAGCAATCATAATGGCATGTGCACATATAAAACGTTCAATCTGATATTGATCTTCACCTTCAAATGTACCTTTAAAGGCATCAATTAAGCTTATATTTAATTCATAGGGTCTATGTTGTCCATCTGGCATAGTGCGCCAGGACACATCTCCACCAAAATCCTGCATAAGCTCAGCGAGTTGATCGACAGTGCTGTCATCTAGTATGCCTTCAACTGGACGTAATCCAATGCCATCATGGGAAGCAATAAAATTAAAGTATGAAGTACCATTCTGTGCTGGTGGCATGCTCATCAGCCATTGTTTTATAAGATCAGAATTACCCGAAAGTAATGTATAAAGTATTAAAGGGGGTAAGGTAAAGTTATATATTAAATGTGCTTCATTGGCATTTCCAAAATATGACAGATTTTCTTTATTGGGTATGTTCGTTTCAGTGATAACTATAGCTTTAGGATTTGTATGTTCAATTAATAGGCGTAAAAGGCGAATTACCTCATGAGTTTCTATTAAGTTTATACTAGGTGTACCAATTTTTTTCCATAAAAACGCAACAGCATCTAGCCTAAAGAGGCTCACACCATTGTCCAGGTAGAGTTTAATAATCTTTACAAATTCTAGTAGAACTTTTGGGTTCTCAAAGTTTAAATCTACCTGGTCGTGACTGAAGGTGCACCAGACGTGTTTTGTTCCTTGTAAAGTCTCTGTTTCTCGCAATAAAGGTGAAGTTCGCGGTCTAACGACTTCACTTAAATCTGTATCAGGATCTACTTCAATGAAGTAATCGGCACCCGGATTTTTTCCCTGCTTATAATTATCAAACCATAGGCTTCTGCTAGAGCAATGATTAATGACCAGGTCAGCCATAAGAGAAAAGTCATTTGCTATTTCTGTAATTTCATTCCATCCACCAAGAGACTGATTAACTTCGGTATAGTTTATTACTGAAAATCCATCATCAGAACTGAATGGGTAAAATGGTAGTATATGGATAGTACTAATGACATCTTTTAAATGGTCATTAAAAAACTTACGCAATGTTTTAAGAGGTAAAATATTGTCTTGTTTTATACTATCGCCGTAAGTAATGGTGACAAGGTCTTTTTCTGACCATAAGTTTGAATGCTGTTTGGCAGGATAAAAATTATTTTCATAGTCCATCAGCCGTACAATTATTTCACATATCGCATTATGATCTTCACCTGGATATATGCTTGAAATATGATCAGTAATTCTTGATCTTAATTCTTTAATATTCTGTTTTTTTGTATTTAGGCTCATGAAAGTTCTTTCCGGTCCTTTTCTACAGCGTCAAGTAATTGAGTAAAAATATCTGGAATAGCACTAGCAACACGATTCCAGCTAGGTATAAATGGTGCCTCATCAGTGTCATCCAGAAAAATGTTACCAGCATGTTTAATGTTTTCGGCAAACATTTCTACCATCTTTTCTTCTTCATGTGTTTCGTAGTCTAAGCCATTAAAAATAGCGTCGTTCTGATAACTGTCTATTAGATCTAGTGCAATTCGATAATAAGTGGCTTTAGTTGTTCTTAGACTCTCATGAGTGAAGTTAATACCATCTGTGGCAAGTTTCTTAAAGATAGCTTTAGTTATCTCAATTGACATTTTAGATAAACCTTTTTGTTTATCTTCGGAAGATAGGTTTTGATGCTTATGATCATAATTTTCTGCAATGTCGACCTGACATAAATGACTTGTCGCATAATTTTTGCGCATTTCCATTAGGATGCCTACTTCTAGTCCCCAATCAGTTGGCATTCTTAAGCTCTCCATAGCATCGTGACGCATAGAAAATTCACCGGCTAATGGATAGCGGAAGCTATCAAGAAAATCTAGATATTTATGCGCACCAATCTGTTGGCTGAGTGCACGTACAAGAGGCGTAACTAGTAAGCGTGATGCTCGACCATTCATGGAGTTATCAGCAATACGAGGATAAAATCCCTTACAGAACTGGTATTTAAATTGAGGATTCGCAACAGGGTAGAGCAGGTGTGCTAGCATGTCTCGTTTATAGGTAATGATGTCGCAGTCGTGAAGCGCCACAGCTTCGGTATTACGTTTTGCTAACATGTAACCCATGCAATACCATACATTTCGTCCTTTTCCTCGTTCTGTTGGTGCCAGTCCCTTCTCACGGAGCTTTTCATCTATGGCCAATAGATTTGGGCCATCATTCCAGAGAATGTCATGTTGCTGAGGAAGACCTGAAAAAAACTGAATTGCGTGTTTAAATTCGTCACGTGATGCTTGATCGATACCTATGACAATTTGATTTAAATATTCAACTTTTTTTAATTCATCAACAATTGTTGTTAGTGCAGGTCTCTGTAGCTCTGAATAAAGAGAAGGTAGTATTAAACCCATTGGACGAATGTTTGAAAAATATTTTAATTCTTCTTCCATTTGATCCAGTGTTCTAGTCGATAAATTATGGAGTGTTGTTACACGGCCATTTTGAAAAAAATCGCTCATATTAATTCCTTTATACTATTTATCGCCGCATTAATACCCTCAGCCCAACCATCTGGAGCTTCATATATTGTTTGAATATCAGGTGTTATTGATTTTTGCAGCATGTGATTTGAGGGGGAATTTACGATGATGGATATATCGCCTGCATTCAGCATGGCTGCATCATTCGCACTATCGCCCAATGTAATGGTTTTGATGTTTGTTATGGGTGCGAGTGTCTGTTTGAGTATTATATCTCTAAGTGTCTCAGTGGCGATTCCTTTGTCACAACTACCGAGTACATGTAAAAAACGACCACCTTGTAACGTATTTAAATTTTCAACTTTGAGTTGTTTTATAAATTTTTGCAGATCATCGTCAGTTGATTTCCATATTAGCGGCTCACTAAAATCTCTTGAAATAGCTTGCTCAGATTGCTCGGCACTCAAACCAGTTAACTGGCTAGCCTCTTCAGTGCTACATGCAGATAGTAGTTGGTAGTATTCTGCAGGTGTATCGATTGATTCTAAAATATGACTGATCTCGGAATTTTTTATACCTAATATTAATTCCCAATATTGTTCGCGTGAACCTACTTCATATTCATTAAATATTTTTGGGTACTGTGACTTAGGTAAATAAATACATGAACCATTTTCTACAATAAATGGATCGTGAATACCTAGTTGATTTTGTAGTGCTAAGATTTCATCGAATGTTTTGCTGGTATTAAAGATGATCGGGATATTCATCTTCTGTAATTTTTTAATGGCGGGTAAGGCATTGTCAGTAGCGTAGCTATGATGATTTAACAGGGTACCATCCAGATCTGTTACCACTAACCATTGTGTAAGTTTATTATGCGTCATGGCGTTTAATCATGCGACTGATTGAATGGTCTGCTGAGATAGGAATTACGATATCAGCAGTTGCAGGTAAATACTCAAGAGTGTGTCGAGTAATTCTTTCATAGTGTTGTATAAAACGTTTCAGTTTATCAGGCGACATAATATGAGATTGTTCAGCTGGTGTTGAATTTTCTCTCAATTTATCTTCTTGCAGGCTTCTCCATTCATATATTTTTTCAAAATCGGGTGACTTAAGCATTATGCTCATATCTGCGTGATTAAATATTTGTTGATGATAATCCTTCAATTGCTCATTAGCATAGTGTCTCCAAATGCCTTCGGGGTCTTCTATAGCTTCCAGCTGATTGACAGGAATTACGAGGTCGTTATCGTTTTGAGCAGGACTGTGATTACACCATCCTTCAAATAAAATAATATCAGTATTATTTTTACAAGATGTCCACTGTTCTTCACTGTAGCGATCATCCTGGGCTTTATTAAAGCGAGGGATCAAACAGGCTCTTCCATCCAGAAGTTTAGAAAAAGTATTTTCCATTAGAGTCACATCATGTGTGCCAGGTACTCCGCGTGTTATTAATAATGGATGGAGTGATTTTGCCAGCTTTTCTCTATCAGCCCGTGTTGAATAAAAGTCATCTAGTGAAATGTTCGCAACATTATATTCAGTCTCAGCCTCAATCAGGTGCTTTAGAAAATGCGTCAGTGTCGATTTACCAGTTCCCTGGGCACCATTAATACTAATGAATAGGGGATTGTCAGATTTTTTATCGAGAATGTGGGCAGTCAGAGGAAGATAGATGGACTCAACAATCTGTTTAAAGTCTGTTGGTAACTGCATCTCATCAATCAATGACTTGCAGATATTCTGTGTTTTTTTGGTCCATGTCATACTGAAAATCTAATCTAATTATGTGCTTAGGTGTTACAAAGCAATTATTGTGCTCAGAATGAAAATTCGTTAAAAATAAGTTTAAATATGTGTAAAAGGCGATTTCAATTGAGTGATGAAGCTATAGTGTGGTCGCAAAGTAGTGCAT
>Ga0316204_10003964_pt1 | contig 27968 bp, 32 predicted proteins | sample 6monrhotite_MG_2_FD_205661 | JGI IMG/M metagenome (GOLD analysis project Ga0316204, IMG submission 205661) | Microbial mat bacterial communities from mineral coupon in-situ incubated in ocean water Damariscotta River, Maine, United States -... | ecosystem: Environmental > Aquatic > Marine >...
TGGACAAGCTTGGCATGCGCGGATCCAACACGTGCGAATTGGTGTTCGAAGATTGCGAAGTGCCCGAAGAAAATGTCATGGGGGGTGTGGGCAAGGGCGTCAACGTGTTGATGAGCGGCCTTGATTACGAACGCGCCGTGCTTGCCGCCGGGCCGACCGGCATCATGCAGGCTTGCATGGATGTGGTTGTCCCCTACATTCATGAACGCAAACAATTCGGCCAGGCGATCGGTGAATTCCAACTGATGCAGGGCAAACTGGCCGACATGTACACCACCATGAATGCCAGCAAGGCCTATGTGTATGCCGTCGCCAAGGCATGTGACCGGGGCCAGACGACGCGCAAGGATTCAGCCGGAGCCATTTTGTATGCGGCGGAAAAGGCCACCTGGATGGCCCTGGAAGCGATCCAGTGCCTGGGCGGTACCGGCTATGTTAACGAAGCGCCGACCGGTCGTTTGTTGCGCGATGCCAAGCTTTATGAAATTGGTGCCGGAACATCTGAAATTCGTCGCTGGCTGATTGGCCGCGAACTGTTTAGTGAAACGGGATGACGGGGCCATGAGCACATCAAGCAAAGGACCGGCGATTGAAGCGTTTAGCCTGCCGGGAAAACAGGGAACCGGATATCCAGCACCTTTTGACAAGCCCCTGGCGGGCCGCGAAAAAAGGGCTTTGGGCGCACCGTTCAATCTGACCAATTTGGGCGTCAATATGATAACATTGGCCCATGGTGCAATATCGTCGCAACGTCACTGGCACACCAAGCAGGATGAATTCGTTTATATGGTCGATGGCGAACTGGTTCTGGTGACCGATGAAGGCGAACAGATTATGAGCCCCGGAATGATTGTTGGCTTTGCCGCCGGTATTACCAACGGCCACCATCTGGTCAATCGGTCAGGACGCAAAGCCTCATTTATTGTCGTCAGCGACAAGACACCGGAAGATGAAGGCGGCTATCCTGATATCGATATGCTGTTTGTCAGAAAAGACGGGCAAGATATCTATGTCCACAAGGATGGTACGCCCTATGACATTAACGAAAAAGGATAACGAAAATGAGCCAGTCTGATCCCGTCGTCATCGTCGGTGCCGCCCGTACCCCCATGGGGGGATTCCAGGGCGACCTTTCGGCTTTGAGCGCACCCGAACTGGGCGGTGCTGCCATTCGTGCGGCAGTTGAGCGGGCGGGCATCAAACCCGAAAATGTGGACGACGTTATCATGGGCCTGTGTCTGTTCGCCGGGGTCAAACAGGCCCCTGCACGGCAAGCCGCCCACAATGCCGGCTTGCCGTGGGATGCGGGCTGTACCACCATTTCAAAAATGTGCGGTTCTGCCATGAAAGCAACCATGATGGGGCACGACAATATTCTGGCCGGTTCTCATAATACCATGGTTACCGGTGGCATGGAGAGCATGACCAACAGCCCCTACATTTTACAAAAAGCCCGGCAAGGCTACAGGTTGGGCCATGGCGATCAGGTCAAGGATCACATGTTCATCGATGGCCTTGAAGATGCCTATGAAGAAGGCAAGTTGATGGGCTGTTTCGCCGAAGATACCGCGACCCATTATCAGTTCACCCGCGAACAACAAGATGCCTACGCCATTGAATCCCTAAGGCGCGCCAAGACCGCCATCGAAGCCGGCAGTTTTGATCACGAAGTGACGCCGGTTACCGTCAAAACCCGCAAGGGCGAGGTGATCGTGGACAAGGATGAGCAACCTTTGAAGGCTAATCCCGACAAAATCCCCACACTCAGGCCGGCATTTGCCAAGGATGGCACGGTAACGGCGGCGAACTCGTCAAGTATTTCAGATGGTGGTGCGGCACTTGTCTTGATGCGGCGCTCCCAAGCCGAAAAACAAGGGCTGACACCCAAGGCCATTATTCACGCCCATTCCACCAATGCCCAGGAACCGCAATGGTTCACTACCGCCCCCATCGGCGCCATTGAAAAAGTATTGGCGAAATCCGGTTGGACGAAAGACGAGGTGGACCTGTTTGAAATCAATGAAGCGTTCGCCGTTGTCGCCATGGCGGCTATGCGCGATTTGGACCTGCCCCACGACAAGGTCAACGTGCATGGCGGTGCTTGCGCGCTGGGGCATCCTGTTGGGGCATCGGGGGCACGCATCATTGTTACGTTGATGGCGGCGCTTGAAAAATATGACTTAACAAAAGGTGTTGCGTCGTTGTGCATCGGCGGCGGCGAGGCGACCGCCGTATCAATTGAACGGGTGACCTGACATGCCAACAATTTTAATCACCGGCGCAAATCGCGGTCTTGGCCTTGAATTCGCAAAACAATACGCAGCCGATGGCTGGCGCGTTATCGCCACCTGCCGCGATCCATTGAAAGCACAAGGGTTAGCGCCTTTGCAAGGCAACGTAGAAGTGCACACCCTGGACATTAGCGACAATGCGCAGATCCAGGCATTGGCGAAAACGTTAAAGAAAGAACCCATCGATGTGTTGCTGAATAACGCGGGAATTTATGGACCGAAACCTGTCAAGCTGGGCAGTGTCGATTACGCCATTTGGGCCGATGTCATGCGTATTAACGCCATGGCGCCCCTGAAGGTTAGCGAATGTTTCCTGGATCATATTGTCGCTGGGAACTTAAAAAGGATCGTCACGATTTCCAGTAAAATGGGGTCCATGGGCGATAACGATGCTGGCGGCAGTTATATCTATCGTTCGTCCAAGGCGGCACTTAACGCAGTGATGAAAAGTTTGTCTGTTGATCTGGTGTCACGGGGCATATCCGTAACGATGCTGCATCCGGGATGGGTTCGCACCGACATGGGTGGGCCCAGCGGCCTGATCGATGCCGACGAAAGCGTTACCGGTATGCGCCGGGTGATCGACGGGTTGAGCATGGACGTGACCGGCCGCTTTTACAATTATGACGGCAGTGAAATTCCCTGGTAGGCAAAGCAATTAAATGACCGATTTTCATTTGGCCCAGATCAATATTGCCAGGTTCCATCTTGCCATGGACGATCCGCATATTGCGGCCTTCACCGACCAGCTTGATGCCGTCAATAAACTGGCCGACGACAGCCCCGGCTTTATCTGGCGGTTGCAAGGCGACGATGGCAATGCCATGGCGGTTCAGGCTTTCGACGATGCAAACATGTTGATCAATATGTCGGTATGGGACTCGGTGGACGCCTTGTTCGATTACACGTACAAGACCGCCCACACCAAGATTATGTCGCGCCGCAAGGAATGGTTTGGTCGTTTGCAAGATGCCTATTCTGCTTTGTGGTGGATTGATGTCGGGCATATACCTAGCCCTAAGGAAGGTCGCGAACGTCTGGATTTGTTGCAAAAGAACGGACCTAGCGCCCATGCCTTCACCTTCAAGCAGCGGTTCCCTGCACCATGACATTTAGCGAAGAACAAACCTTGATTCGTGACACCGCGCGCGCCTTTGCCCGCGACCACTTAACCCCTAACGCGGCGACCTGGGACCGGCAGGGAGCGACCCCGCCAGAAATTTACAGGGAAATGGGCGCGGTTGGATTACTGGGCATGCTGGCGCCCGAAGAATGGGGCGGCTCGAACGTAGGTGCTGTTTCATTTGCATTGGCCATGGAAGAAATAGCGGCAGGCGATGGCGGCATTTCAACCATGATGAGCGTCCATAACGGCGTTGCTACATTGCCGATCGTTCAGTACGGCACAGATGAAATCAAGCGCCGCTTCTTGCCAGAAATGACGTGCGGCAAATTGATCGGAGCATTCGCCCTGACCGAAGCCCAGGCCGGGTCCGACGCCGCCAATATAAAATGCCGCGCCGTGCGGGATGGCAACGGCTATGTGCTGAACGGCTCGAAACTTTTCATTACGTCGGGCAGCATCGCCGGAGTGGTGATTGTCTTCGCAGTGACTGACCCGGACGCAGGAAAGAAAGGTATGTCGGCATTCGTTGTGCCGACGGATACTCAGGGCTTTTCCATTGGCAAGCCTGAAGGCAAACTGGGCCAACGGGGGCAGCAAACCGTCGCCATGAACTTTGACGACATGCGCCTGTCCGGTGATCTTCTGTTGGGTAACGAAGGGGATGGTTACAAAATCGCCCTTGGCAATCTGGAAGGCGGACGCATCAGCATCGGTGCGCAATCCGTCGGCATGGCGCGCACGGCATTCGAAGCCGCTCGTGATTATGCCCGCGAGCGCAAGACCTTCGGCAAGGCCATTGCCGAACATCAGGCCGTAGCTTTTCGTCTTGCCGATATGGCGACGGCGATCGAGGCCGCCCGCCTGATGACCCTGAACGCCGCCGGGTTACGGGATGCAGGAAAGCCGTGTCTGAAAGAAGCCTCCATGACCAAAGTGTTTGCGTCAGAAATGGCCGAAAAAGTATGCAGTGATGCCATTCAAATTCATGGCGGGTACGGATACCTTGAAGATTTTCCGGTAGAACGGATTTACCGCGATGTGCGCGTTTGTCAAATTTACGAAGGTACCAGTGATATTCAACGCATGCTTATCGCGCGTGCCATTATGGATGAATGAAAGAAGATCAAATGAGTAAAACCATAGATTTTTATTTCGATTTTTCGTCGCCGTATTCCTATTTTGCGGCCAATAAAATTGATGCCATCGCCGATGTCAACGGGCGTAGCGTCAACTGGAAACCCATCTTGCTGGGCCCGGTATTCAAGGCGACCGGCGGGGCGTCACCGATCGAATTTCCGAAGAAGGGTCCGTATTCAAAACACGATTGCGCCCGTATGGCGCGGTTCATGGGTTTGTCGTGGAAAATGCCTGATACTTTTCCGATCTTCAGCGTCGCCGCCGCGCGGGCATTTTACTGGGTCGACGATAAGGATCCCGATCAGGCAAGGCTGCTGGCGAAATCGCTGTTTCACAGGCTTTTTGGCGAGGGGCAGGATATTACGTCTGGCGAGGCGGTTGCTGATGTGGCGAGCGCCCTGCATGTGGACAGTGAACAATTACTTGCTGGCATCAATGATCCAGCGATCAAGCAACGTGTGAAAGATGAAACCGCGCAGGCAATTGAACTGGGTGTGTTCGGTGCGCCATACTTCATTGTTGATGGCGAAGGGTTCTGGGGATCTGATCGTATGTGGATGGTCAAAAAATGGCTGCAACGCGGCGGCTGGTAAGGGAAAAAAATATGCCAATTACGAAAAGCGCAAAACAACTGGTTGATGAGGCCAATGCCATCGTCGAACAGGTCGATCCAGCCCGTTTCATCGCCGGCGAAGATTGTGATTATATTCTGGTCGATATTCGCGACGTTCGCGAACTGGACCGCGAAGGCATGATACCCGATGCCCATCATGCCCCCCGCGGCATGCTGGAATTCTGGGTTGATCCAGGCAGCCCTTATCATCGGGACGTGTTTGATAAGGATGACAAAACATACTTGCTGTATTGCCAATCAGCCTGGCGGTCGGCGCTGGCATCAAAATCATTGCATGATATGGGGATGACCAACGTCAAACATTTAGCTGGCGGGTTTAAGGCCTGGAAAGATGCCGGGGGCACCATCGTCGAACACCCAAAGAAGAAACAATAGGAAGCCGCCGAATGTCCATTCTTCGCAACACCGTCGATACCGTGAGCCCGTCTTTCAAGGCGAATGATGTCGCCATGCGCCGTCTGATTGATGACTTGCGCGACAAGGCTTCCGTGATCCGCGAAGGAGGAGGTGCGAGGGCGCGCGACAAGCACATTGCCCGTGGGCGTTTAATGCCCCGTGAACGCATTCGCCAATTGGTCGACGTGGGATCGCCATTTTTGGAATTTTCACAGATGGCGGGATACGAATTGCACGGTGACGATGTGGTGCCCGCCGCCGGTGTTATCACCGGGATCGGCAGCATCAATGCCCGTGAATGTGTGATTATCGCCAACGACCCGACCGTGAAGGGCGGGACCTATTACCCGATTACCGTCAAGAAGCACTTGCGCGCCCAGGAAATTGCACTGGAAAATAACTTGCCGTGTATTTATTTGGTCGAATCGGGTGGCGCGTTTCTGCCCCATCAGGAAGAAGTGTTCCCCGACCGTGATCACTTCGGTCGAATTTTTTATAATCAGGCGATCATGTCATCCAAGGGCATTCCGCAATTGTCCATCGTCCATGGGTCGTGCACAGCGGGTGGTGCGTATGTACCTGCGATGTCCGATGAAAGCATTATTGTCAAAGGGCAGGGCACGATCTTTCTGGGCGGTCCTCCACTGGTCAAGGCGGCGACCGGTGAAATCGTCAGCGCCGAAGACCTGGGCGGGGCCGATGTTCACACCCGTATATCCGGGGTCGCTGATCACATGGCCGATGATGACGTCCACGCCATTGCATTGGCCCGGCGTTCGGTCAGCAATTTCAACCGTGTCAAGAAAATCGATATGGATGTCAGCGAACCACAGGAACCGCTGTACGCGAAAGAAGAAATTTACGGAATCGTGAATGCCGATACGCGCAAACCTTATGATGTGCGTGATGTGATCGCCCGCATTGTCGATGGTTCGGTATTTGATGAATTCAAACATTTGTACGGGCAAACCCTGGTTTGCGGGTTCGCCCGTATTCACGGATACCCTGTGGGCATCGTCGCCAACAACGGCATCTTGTTTTCACAGTCGGCGCAAAAAGGGGCGCACTTTGTCGAACTGTGCTCACAGCGGGGGATCCCGCTGGTGTTTTTGCAAAACATTACCGGTTTTATGGTCGGCAAAAAATATGAAGAAGGCGGCATCGCAAAAGACGGCGCCAAAATGGTCATGGCCGTGGCTTGCGCAAAGGTGCCGAAATTCACCGTCATTATCGGCGGTAGTTTTGGTGCGGGAAACTATTCCATGTGCGGGCGCGGGTATTCCCCGCGCATGTTGTGGATGTGGCCGAATGCCCGAATTTCCGTGATGGGGGGCGAACAGGCGGCTTCGGTGTTGGCCACTGTAAAACGAGACGGCATCGAAGCGTCCGGCAAAACCTGGAGTGCCGCCGCCGAAAAGCGCTTCAAGAAACCGATCCTGGATCAATATGAACACCAGGGACATCCTTATTATGCCAGTGCCCGCCTGTGGGATGATGGCATCATTGATCCCGCCGATACCCGCATGGTTTTGGGCCTTGGAATTTCGGCTTCCCTAAACGCGCCAATCGAAAAGACCGAATTTGGCATCTTCAGGATGTGATGTGAGTATGGAAACAGTCTTGATCAATACCGATGGACGCGGTGTCGCGACCGTCACATTTAACCGACCCGAAGTTCATAACGCCTTCGATGATGCGATGATTGTCAGCCTGACCGGGTATTTAAAAAAGTTGGATGGTGACGAGAATGTGCGCGCGGTTGTTATCCGGGGTAGCGGAAAAAGTTTTTCCGCCGGGGCCGACCTGAACTGGATGAAGCGAACGGCTGAATATTCTTATGAACAGAATTTGGCCGATGCTGAAGATCTGGCTGAAATGTTATGGACCCTGAACCGCTTGTCAAAACCAACAGTGGCCGTGGTTCAAGGAGCCGCTTATGGCGGCGGTGTCGGATTGGTCGCTGCCTGCGATATTGTCGTCGCCAGTGAACTGGCCAAGTTCCGTTTATCAGAAGCCAGGCTTGGCATTATGGCATCTGTCATTTCGCCCTATGTGCTGGCGGCGATTGGTGAAAGTCAGGCCAGGCGGTATACGCTAACTGCAGAACCCTTCGGTGCCAGTGATGCCAAACGCGTTGGTCTGGTCCACGAGGTGGTTGATACGGGCGAGCTGGATACAAAGGCCGAGGAAATTTTGTCCCTGTTGTTACAGAACGGTCCTGCCGCCATGACGGCGATCAAAGGGCTGGTATTTTCATTGCAAGGCCGTGCTTTTGACGAGGCGGTGGTTCGTGAAACCGCCGAAGGTATCGCACGGGTCAGGGCGTCAGACGAAGGCAAGGAAGGAATTTTGGCATTCCTGGAAAAACGCAAGGCGAACTGGGTTAGGGACTAAAGGCATGTTTAGCAAAATACTGATTGCCAATCGTGGCGAAATCGCCTGTCGCATCGCGGCGACTGCGCGCGCCATGGGTATTCGCATCGTCGCTGTTTATACCGATCAGGATAAAAATGCCCTGCACGTTGAAAGTGCCGACGAGGCCTTTGCCATTGATGGCTACATGAATGGCGCGGCGATTATCGAATGCGCATTGCAAAGCGGCGCTCAGGCAATTCACCCCGGGTATGGTTTTTTGTCTGAAAATGCGGGCTTCGCCCAGGCTGTCGAAGATGCCGGTTTGGTCTTTGTCGGGCCATCCGTAGCGGCGATTCATGACATGGGATCTAAAGTCCGTTCGCGGCGAATTATGGAACGGGCGGGCGTTCCCGTTGTTCCTGGTTACCATGGAAGTAAGCAGGATCAGGCGACATTCAAAGCCGCTGCTGCCAGTATCGGTTATCCGGTCATGATCAAGGCCTCAGCCGGCGGTGGCGGGCGCGGCATGCGCATTGTCGAGACACCAGCACAATTGAAGGCGGCTATTGCATCAGCACAGCGCGAAGCAAAGTCGGCTTTCGGTGATGCCACGTTATTGATGGAAAAGGCCGTGCAACGGGCTCGCCATGTGGAAGTACAGGTGTTCGGTGATCGCTTTGGCAATATCGTAGCGCTTTCACAGCGGGACTGTTCGGTCCAACGCCGTCACCAAAAGGTAATAGAGGAAGCTCCGGCACCGGGATTGTCTCTTGCGCTACGCCAGGGTTTTGCCACCGCCGCCATCGATGCCGCGGCAGCGATTTCCTATGTCGGTGCAGGCACGGTGGAATTCTTGCTGGCGCAGGATGGTGCTTTGTATTTTATGGAAATGAATACCCGGCTTCAGGTTGAACATCCGGTGACCGAGATGATCTTCGGTGAAGACCTGGTTCAGTGGCAGTTTGAAATAGCCGCCGGTGGTGAACTGCCCCGCGAACAGGAAGAACTGATCCCTTCCGGACATGCTTTTGAAGCTCGCCTGTACGCCGAAGACCCGGACCGTAATTTCTTGCCGACCGGTGGCGTTATCGAACGGTTCCGCCTGGGCGCTGTCGATCAGTATGGTGGCTCTGTGCGTATCGACAGTTCGGTGCGCGAAGGTGATCTTGTATCGTCGGATTATGACCCGATGATCGCGAAAATCGTTGTTTGGGGCCTTGACCGTGACGAGGCTTTGTCGCGCATGTGCAGTGTCCTTGCCGATACCGAAATAGCAGGAATGCAAACCAATCTTGGTTTTTTGCGGCGGGCCTTTTCTCATAAGAAATTCCGGGCGGGGGCCGTTGACACTGGATTTATCGCCAACAATTCCCGCGACTTGATGGCCCCCACCGCAGATCATGTTTTAAATGATACTCTCGCACTTGCGGCGCTGGCGGTGATGTTGCAACGTGAACGTCAGGTGGATGACGTATCAGATCGTTCCGGTGACCCATTTTCGCCCTGGCACTCAACTCGGGCCTGGCGCATGAATGGTGACAATCATCATGATCTGGTATTTTCCGGTGCTGTTGCAGATCAGGCAATCATGTTTTCAGTCGTCGTGCACTATCGGGAGCAGGGTTTTCTGCTTGAATTGCCCGATGTAACACTTAACGCCAGTGGTTTTTATGACGAAGAAGGGACACTGATCGCCGACTTGTCAGATGGCATTTCAACGCGCCGCATCAAGGGAATGGCCCTGGTCAGAGGGCGGCGCCTGTATGTGGATACAGGAGGACGTTCGGTGGCGCTGAACATCGGCGATGGAGGGCGTTTGGAGAATGTGACTGATGGCGAAGTTGGCGGGCTTGTTGCCCCCATGCCGGGGCGCATTGTTTCCGTTGCCGTCAAGGTAGGGGATTCCGTGAAAAGTGGTCAGGTATTGATGGCGCTGGAAGCCATGAAGATGGAGCACAGTATTTCCGCACCCAAGGACGGTATCGTCACATCCGTTCATTTTAAAGCCGGCGACAAGGTCGATGACGGGGCAGACTTACTGAGTCTGGCTGACGCTTGAGTAGAAATTATCGAATTATCTGCCCGCATACCTTATAAATCATTGCAGGAACTTGAATACTCATTATTGTTCTAGCCGTTCGGGCTCGACCGATGGGATAGCGTATGCTGAATTATGATTTGACGGAGTTGACGGTAATTGTTGCCGAAGATAACGAGCCTATGCGTAAAATTCTTCGCGGCGTTTTAAGGGCTTTGGGTATCCGTGATATCATCGCAATGGATAATGGTCTGGATGTTTTTGACTATCTAAAAGGGAAAGATGTCGACCTTATTATTGCCGATAATATGATGTCGCCAATGAATGGAATTGAACTGGTCAGCCTAATCCGATCGGGTGCTGAAGGTGTCGATCCTTTCATTCCTTTCATCATGATTTCGGGGTTTACCGACCTTGATCGGATTATTGAGGCCAGGGATGCCGGTATCAGCGAATACCTTGCCAAACCGGTTTCGGCGAAAAAGATCTATCAACGCATCAGTTCGGTAATTGAAAATCCGCGTGATTTTGTCCGGACATCCAGTTTTTTCGGTCCGGACCGTCGCCGTCGCCTGCTGGAATTCAGAGGGCTGGAAAAGCGTAAAAACGCATATTCATATCGATAGTCATGCACGTTCCTGCAACAATCAAAATGGTTGAAGTCGGTCCTCGTGACGGGCTGCAAAACGAAACGAACGCTCTGTCTCCTATCGAACGTGTCGCCGTGATCAAGCGGTTACAGGCCTCTGGTCTTCAAATGATCGAGGCCGGTAGCTTTGTATCACCTAGTTGGGTGCCGCAAATGAGCGATACCGACCGGGTTCTCGCGTCCCTGAACCTGGAGGAGGGGGCGCGTTATCCGGTTCTTGTGCCTAATATGAAGGGGTTTGCAGCCGCACTTGCCGCCGGAGTCAAGGATATAGCCGTTTTTGCGGCGGCTTCGGAAACTTTTTCAATTCGCAACATCAACTGTTCCATTGAAGAAAGCTTCCTGCGTTTTTACGAAGTATGCGAAGCGGCCAAAGACAATGGGATTGCCGTTCGGGGGTATGTTTCGTGTGTATTAGGCTGCCCTTACGAAGGCAGTGTCGACCCGGTCGCGGTCGCCGATGTAGCGAAGAAACTCATTGATGCCGGGTGTTACGAGATCTCGCTTGGTGACACCGTTGGCGTTGGTACGCCGGCAAAAGCGCAAGAAATGATCCGGTCCGTGACGGCCCAGGTGCCGGTGGAAAAGCTGGCGGCGCACTTTCACGACACCTATGGTCAGGCTTTGGCGAATTTACTTGCCGTCATGGAACTTGGGGTGGCAACCATCGACAGTTCAGTCGCGGGCCTTGGCGGTTGCCCCTATGCGCAGGGGGCTGCTGGCAATGTTGCCAGCGAAGATGTGCTCTATATGCTCGAAGGTATGAACGTTGAAACAGGCGTCGATATGGCGACCCTGGTGGACGCCGGGCGCTATGTTTGTAATCTGCTTGATAAACAACCGGTTTCAAAGGTTTCTCTGGCTTGGAAGGAATCCTGAAGCGGTGACTGTGCACTTGATCAAATTGGCGGTCGGCGTAGAAGATGTCGACCACATGATCGAATTGCAGTCTCTGCGATTACGGCGTCAGGGTGTCCTGATACATGTCACCCGGGGAACACCCAAGCAGACCGAGGAATTGCTGGCGAGTGGATCGATTTATTGGGTGATCAAGAAATTCATTCGCATTCGACAGCGCCTCACAGGGATCGAACGGGGCCGGGATGCTGATGGACGACCGACCTGTACATTGACGCTGGACCCGCAATTGGTGTTGACCGAATTGAAGGAGTTCCGGGCATTTCAGGGGTGGCGGTACCTGAAATCCGAGGACGCGCCGAATGATATGAATCAAAAAAACGAAGATACAGCCTTGCCGGGCGAAATGGCCGCAGAACTACGTGGGTTGGGGTTATTGTAGGTTCAGAATGAAAACCGCAAGCTATCGAGGGATATAACGCCTGAAAGGATGAATACAGGGAGGGGGGCCGTGGCAATCATGACCGTCAAAACAAACTTCCATACGGTGAAACGACCACTCATTCCGCTGATCAGCGAAATGCCGCCACCACCGCCAATGGCAGAATTCCCCGGTAAGTTGAACGCCAAACCCAAAATGATATAGCGGTATTTATCTGCCAGAGCGCTTAGCTTGGGGCCGACAAATGCCTCCAGGCGGTTCGGGGCGGCCCATCGCAATGCGGTCGGATAACCCCCTGAAAAATGATTGATCCAAACACCCATGGAATATGCCGCAAGCAGGCCCAGAATTGTTCCCAGATAGGCGGCAGTTACACCGCTTGTCCCAAACAGTGCCATGATGATAAGGCCCAGTTCCAGTCCGGGCATGAAAGGGATCGCCAAAATTGCCGCGTACAACAGCGTAACTAAAATAAGGTCTGTCAAACTTGTTCCCAGGTTCAGCGCGGCAAGCGTCCCGTTTCTGGACACGTCATCAATAAAGACAAGATTGTGCGCGATAATAATCATCGCGACCCAAATCACGAGCATGGAGTATTGACCAAGACGTTGTGTCTTTTTTTGCAACAGAATCAACAAGGCGATAAACAGCAGGAAAATAGTCGCCACTTGTGATGCAAGTGAAACGCTTAGGGAATATTCTTCCGTTAGAAATTCATGATAGGCGTGAACGAACCAGTGCCCGGCCCCGATGAAGAGCACAAAGGCGGCGACATTGAAGGAAATTTTTTTCCAGTTCAGGCTCATGATTTTTTGCAATAGTCAGGATGTTCAGGGTGAATAAGTAATCCATTTTGCCAAATGCGTTGCCAAAAAGGAGTTCGCAATCAGTTGTCCAACAAGCTGGTCCCCTTCATTTGGAACCCAAAGAATTGATCAAAATGGTCGCTTCGATGAAGCTGGACCGGGACAATAGTACGCCATATAATCCTTAGTATGAAAAACATTTCTACTTGGGCAGTGTTAATTCAAATCTGTTAGTTAGTGGCAGTTCGCTTTTTTGCCGAATTTCGGCGCAAGAATGACTCAGGAATTAGGCTGGTATATGAGTCCTGTATCAAGTTTCAGAATAGCCTTCGGCAAGATCGAAGTTGCTGATGCCTGAATTGAAAATCAGCGAAATCAATGTCCTGATTGTCGAGGACAATCTCCATTTTCGAACCCTGATGCGGACGATCTTGCAGGCGCTTGGCGTCGAAACTGTTGAAGAAGCACGGGATGGCGCCGAAGCCATGGAAGTTTTGGCCAGTTTTGATGCAGACCTTGCGATTATCGACTGGAAGATGGATGGCGTCGATGGCGTTGAATGTGTTCGCCGGATCAGAAATGGCGAAGATTTCGTAAACAGGTTTTTGCCGATTATCATGGTTACGGGGTATACGGATGAAAGCCTTGCTAAAGAAGCAAGAAACGCAGGCGTGAACGACTTTCTTAGCAAGCCGATTTCAGCTAAATCCCTGTTGTCCAGAATCAATTCAGTACTATCCGAAATCAGGCCGTTTATAGAGTCAGTTGATTTTTTCGGACCCGACAGGCGTCGACAAGACATCAAACATGGCGGAACGGAACGGCGTGTGGAAAGTACGAAACTTGTTGTTCCAGGCGGTGCTAATACTTAAGTGTTAATAGATTGACCAGGGCTTCATTTCGATAGTGTTGCTTGTGGCGTGTATAAAATTTATTGTTCTTCAAGTCCTTGGGCGGTTCCATGGATTCTGTCGTTGTGAATGAAACAGATACCAAGCGGTGAGTGAATGGTTGATTACAATCTTGAAAGATTGAACTTTCTGATTGTTGACGATAACAAGCACATGCGTGCGCTTGTGCAGGGAATTCTGCACGCCTTGGGGGTTAAAAACTGTCTCGACGCCATCGATGGCGCGGATGCTTTCAAGGAACTTCGCCATTTTCCCGCAGACATCATAATTTGTGACTGGAATATGCAGCCCCTCGATGGTCTGGATTTTACCCGGCTTGTGAGAACAGGTAAGGATAGTCCAAACCCGTTTGTCCCGATCATCATGTTGACCGGGCATACGGAAATGAACCGTGTTGTTGAGGCCAGGGATGCCGGTGTCCATGAATTTATGGCCAAGCCTATTTCGGCCAAAGGTTTGTACGCCCGGATCAAGGCAATTATCGAACGTCCCAGGCCATTTGTGCGGGCTGGAATGTATTTTGGACCTGACCGGCGGCGCCGTGATAATCCCGCATACAGAGGGACTGAACGACGCAAAAGTGATGACGAATCTGGTGGCGGCGGCGGTGCTGAATTGTCCCAGGAAGAAGTTCAGGCGCTGCTTGATAATTGAGTTTGGTCGTTTGCCCTTGCTGAATAATTAGAGACGGTCTAGTTTCCTGTTTGCAGACTTTGTGAAGGAAAAATTATGAGCGATGACGAAAGTGTAAAGGTCATCACGCCCCCCAACACCCTTAAATCAAAGGTGCGCGAAGGGGGATCAGGATCTGTCGATATGGCGGCGCTGGCGCGGGCCGAAGCGGTCATCGCTGACCTGGCAGACAGCTATCTGGAATGGGTCGAAGAAGATTTGGTGAAAATTCGTCGTGCCCACGATGAACTGAGTGCCAACATGGATAACCCCGAAAAATATGTGGATGCGGTGTTCCAGATCGCTCACGACATGAAAGGTCAGGGCGGCAGTTTTGGATACGACCTGATGACAATTTTGGGGAATGATCTGTGCCGGTTTATTGAAGGGAAGAAGACCCTGTCAAATACCGACCTGAGTGTTATATCGCTTTACATTGACACCATGAAGCTCGTTATTTCCAAGCGAATGAGCGGTGATGGCGGTTCTGAGGGCCAGAAGGTTCTGGCCGGGTTGGCGATGGTGGTGAAAAAAATCACCGGTGGTTGATTTCAACCCATGCGGGTTTTGAAGTTTTCCAGCCAGGAAAGTCGCGTGTCCAATAAATCTATATCATGGTCCAGCCACTGCCCAAGGTATCCTTCATCACTGGCGTGATGTTGCCTCAAATCTTCAAGGCGGGCCAGTTCACTTTCCGTGGTTTCGATCAGTAATTCCGCCTGGGCCTCTTTTTCCGCATCATCCAGCAAATGCAGAAAGCGGAATTTCAGCGCGACGACCAATTTGTTTATTTCCGTCGCCGCTGTCCGAATGTTGGCGCTGAGCAACGTTTTTAGCTCGGCGCGCCCGGCATCAGTGATGGCCAGTACGGCATCATCTTCCATGCCAACCCCGTTCTGGGCTTCCAGCAGGCCTTCATATTTCAATAGTTCAATCGACTGGCCCATCACATCAAGTGACGGTCCGGTAATCCGGCTGATGAAATGGCGTATGGAATTGGCCAGTTCGCCATATCGCAAAGGGCCGACGGCAAGGGTTCCCAAGGCGCACAATCTAACGGCTTCTTTTGGCGTCAGAGTGTTATCGGCGAACATTCACAAAAACTTTCAGTTCATGTTGAATTATCAAGATGTTCAGGCGGCCTGCTTCAGTCCAAGCCGGGTCCAGACTTCGCGTAAGGCGTCGACTAGATGATCCATATCGGCATCGCTATGCAACGGCGTCGGGGTGAAACGCAGGCGTTCCGTGCCGCGAGCAACCGTCGGGTAATTGATCGGTTGAACATAGATGTCGTGCTTGTTAAGCAAGTCATCACTGGCTTGTTGGCATAGCACGGCATCACCGACCAGTATGGGGACAATATGGCTGACCGACGGCATAACCGGGATGCCGACTTCCGATAATCGTCGCTTCAAGGTGGCGGCGCGTTCCTGGTGGCGTTCGCGTAGCTCGTTATGTTCCTTGAGGTGGCGGACAGAAGCACGTGCCGCCGCCGCCACGGCGGGTGGCATGGACGATGAAAATATAAACCCGGAACCATAGGAGCGGATAAAGTCGCACATGGCTGCCGAGCCTGAAATGTATCCGCCGACGACACCGAAGGCCTTAGCCAGGGTGCCCTGGATAATGGTGATGCGGTCTGACAGGCCGTCACGTTCTGCAACGCCTCCCCCCCGCGGGCCATACATGCCAACAGCATGGACTTCATCAAGGAATGTCATGGCGTTATGTTGGTCGGCAACGTCACAGATTTCCTTGATCGGCGCAATGTCACCATCCATGGAATACACGGATTCGAAAGCCACCAGTTTGGGCGTGTCCGCGTCATATTGGCTTAAGAACCGGTTCAGGTCTTCAACGTCATTGTGCTTGAATATTTTCTTTTCGGCGCGGGAATGGCGGATGCCTTCGATCATCGAATTGTGATTGTTTGCGTCCGAAACAATGACACAACCCGGAACCATCGAACCAAGCGTGCTTAAAGCCGTCAGATTGGCCGTCCAGCCTGATCCAAACAGCAAAGCGGCTTCCTTGCCGTGCAGGTCGGCCAGTTCCTGTTCCAGCAGAACATGATAATGATTGGTGCCTGAAATATTGCGGGTACCGCCGGCACCTGCGCCGCAACGGTCGATGGCTTCATGCATGGCGGCAAGAGTGCTCGGATTCTGCCCCATACCCATGTAATCGTTGGAACACCAGACCGTGATTTCCCTGGTTTCTCCGTCTTCACAGTGGTTCAGCGCCTTGGGAAACGACCCTGACTGGCGTTCCAGGTCAACAAAAACCCGGTATCTGCCTTCGGACTTAAGATCGGATATCCGATCAGAAAAGAAATTTTCGTAATTCATCGTCGCGTAGCTCCGAAAGGAAGTGGTATCTCAGGCGTCTGTTTATTGCCCGGATCATAGGGTTAGAGCCGAATATTCGCAAGCTCCGCCTTGGAGTAGGCCGATCCATTTAACCCTGCCTGGGTGTATATAGGGTGCATGCAAATAATTGCCATCATATCTGCGATGTTAAGCGACAGGTCGACAGGGCGGCATTGACGTATATCAACGCGCAATATCCACAAACATGGTGTGATGCTGTGTGACAATGATTGTGGGTAATTTTATCCACATCAATAGTGCTTGATAACAGGGCTGTTTTTCCTTTTTTTAGCATCTATTGACACGTTATCAACCAATCGTTCCACAGTTATTTTGAAGGGAATGGGCCATGCCATACAAAGATCTTCTGGTTCATATCGACGGCGCAGGGTTGAATGGCAACCATATAGAGGCGGCATTGCAGCTTGCAAAGAAACATGATGCCCATGTTACGGGTTTGTATGTCCTCAATCAGCCCGATGTTCCAGGGTATGTACAGGCTCAGATCAGCGTCGATATTATTGAACGGCAGGTCATGCAGGCGGTGGAAGAAGCCGATCGGCTATTGGCTGATTTTGAAAAACAGGCTGCATCAGCGGGCTTGCATCACGATAAAATCCTTGAAGAAGGGCTGTGTGATGACGTTTTAACCGCTCGTGCCAGATGTGTCGATCTTCTGGTCGTCGGCCAGAACAATCCGGATTTATCTCAGTACAACGGTGACGGTAGCCTGCCGGACCGCCTGGTCCTCTCAATCGGAAGGCCCGTACTGATCGTGCCGTATGTTGGTCGTTATCCTGTTATTGGTGAAAACGTGTTCGTCGCCTGGGATGGTAGTCGTCAAGCCACGCGGGCCTTGAACGATGCTTTGCCGATCTTGAAGCTGGCCCGCAAAGTGACCGTCCTGTCAATCAATCAGCCGCTCAATGGCAATGGGGCAACGATGGATGAAACGCCAGGCGTGGAAATTTGCCAGCATTTGGCGCGTCATGGCGTCAAAGCACAAGCCGATCATGTGATTTCAAATGACATAAACGGTGCTGATATGCTGCTTTCACGAGCCGCCGACAGTGGCGCGGACTTGATTGTGATGGGCGCGTACGGTCACGCACGTTGGCGCGAAATCGTACTTGGCGGATTTACCCAGCATATGCTGGCGCACATGACCGTTCCGGTGCTGATGGCCAACTAAAGCCCGGCTTTGAAGATTATTTCCACCAACAGGGCAGCAAAGGCGTCGCGCGCCATGAAAACGCCGCAAAAAAGGACCGCCCATGCCAACGGGGTCTTCCACCATCCGGCGCGCGCTTTTTGCAGAAGCGGTTGATCCCTAAGTGAAATCCGGCGTTCGCGTCCAATACGCTCTTCTTCCAGTTGCCACAGATTATGGGCAAGGGCGTCTTCCGGTGTGTTGGTTTGTGTCGCCGTCATGGCAGCGAATCCCCTCTTTTAATCTTAAAGAAAAGGATACTCTTGGAAACTTTCCTGCTGGTTAATATTGAATTGGGAAGGGTGATGTCTTAAGTATGCCCCAGCTTTCACACAAAACATTTCGGAGATTTTTAATGTCAAACCAGGTCGGCGCGTCCCATATCCTTATCATGCACAAAGACTCAGATCGTTCTTCAGCCACGCGCACAAAAGAGCAGGCCCTTGAACTGATCAACGAAATTAAGGGGAAGCTTGATGACGGCGCTGAATTTTCAGCTTTGGCAAGTGAAAATTCGGACTGCCCATCGGGTCAGGACGGTGGAAATCTGGGGGCCTTTGGTCCGGGCCAGATGGTCAAGCCGTTTGAAGATGCCGCGTTTGGCCTTGATGTTGACGCAACCAGTGATGTCGTTGAAACCGATTTCGGTTACCACTTGATCCGCCGCAACGCATAATTCGTTTCGGCCTTTTTCAGTGTAAAGCCCGCTTCCTTTTGTTAGGGGGCGGGCTTTATGTTTTTAACGCCTGGACTTCAGGACATTTCGTTTTTCAAGGTATTCTGCTTCATCTATTTCGCCGTTGGCAAACCGTTGCGCCAAAACGTCTAGTGCGGTGTTGCCAGCAACATGACGTTCGCTGCTTGTCAGTCGTGAAATTAACATTACCACACCGACAATCACCAGGATTGGGACGATCCACATAAACGGGCCATAATGGTAGCCCATCCAATAGTTTTCGCCACCACCGGCATTCACCAGGCTGAGCATCGTTTCATTATACATGGAACTATAATCCTTTCGAATTTGTGGTGTCAGGACCGGTGGCTAGTCTTGGGAGAAACCGGCCACCGGGGGCTCCTGTTTAGAAGGTGCAGGTGCCCTGGTTTCAATTCACCGGGTGATGGGCTCCGGTTTTGCGGTCGAATTCCATCTTCATAACAAGAGAGTCATCGACGGTGACGATCTCGGCGGTGATGGTTTTGTCATCAATCACTTCGACATTGCCGACCTTCAATCTGTCATTTCCGTGCATAACCATCCGGCCTTCGATTATCTTGCGTACATCATCGACACTCAGATCAAGTGCCATGGCGGGGTTGCCGCCCATGTGTCCCTGGCCACCCACATGACCCATTTTGCCTTGACCACCCATGTGGCTTCCCATTTGGCCCTGGCCGCCCATATGGCCGCCCATGTGTCCTTGACCGTTCATCTGGCCTTGCATCATGGTGCCAGGGCCACCCGCAGTTGTCTGGCCATCGCCGGTACCGTGGGCATACGACGGGATAGAAGAGGTGACGGCGGTTCCGAGAGAAAGAATGGCGACGGTGGCAGCGATGGCGACCGAAGTTGTAATGACTGTTTTGTTTTTCATAACTTGTGTTCTCCGTGTTGGCTGCGTTGTTCCTAGGCAACATTTACGCACTTCCGTGTAACAGGGGTATTTCCGTACACCGGCCAATTTGTAACAGTGTGTTGCAAACGCGCTGTTTGAAATAATCGGTTACCAATTTGTGGTCTATTGTCGGGGGATGGCGCGCTATACTGACGATTATGGATCGCACCCCACATGTATTGATCGTTGACGATGATCGGGAAATTCGCGAACTGCTGGCCAGGTTCCTGGACAAGCATGGCCTGCGTGTCAGTACGGCTGCCGATGGTCGAGAGATGAAGCAGGGGCTTGTTGATTGGAATATCGACTTGATCGTTCTTGATTTGATGTTGCCGGGGGAAGATGGCTTGACCTTGTGTCGGAACCTGCGGGCCAAATCGTCCTTGCCGGTTATTATGTTAACCGCCATGGGCGAAGAAACGGATCGCATTATCGGGCTCGAAATGGGTGCCGATGACTACCTGGCCAAACCGTTCAATCCCCGTGAATTGCTGGCCAGGATTAAGGCCGTCTTGCGCCGCACGGATGTTTCTTCCGCACCGTCACACAGTGGATCATTACACACAGACGAGAAGTATCAATTCGCCGGATGGTCGCTGCATATAGGCAAGCGGGAGCTTACATCGGCAAGTGGCGTGCTGGTGCCCCTTAGCAGTGGCGAATTCAATCTTTTGCAAACATTTATTGAACGCCCCGGACGTGTTCTCAGTCGTGATCAGTTGCTTGATATGACCAGCGGGCGCGAAGCGCACCCGTTTGATCGCAGCATTGATGTCCAGATCAGCCGACTGCGCCGCAAAATTGAAGAAGATCCGGCAAATCCATCCATGATAAAGACCATTCGCAGCGGTGGTTATATGTTTACGCCAAACGTCGTCGGCCCGGCAGAGGATGCGTTATGAAGCTTTTTCCATCCTCGATCGTTGGTCGAACGGCGTTGGTACTGGTAATCGGACTGGCGGTCTCGCACACCATCAGTCTGGCCATTTATTCCGATGGCCGACGTACTGAGCTGACAAACCTTGGTGGTGAACAAATTTCCCGGCGTATTGCCGCCGCCGTCGAAACCATCGAACGATCGACACCTGAACACAGGCAGGAAATCGTGAAGTCCCTGTGGGGGGCGGGCTTTAGCCTGACCTTGACCTCGCAAAGCGCTGTCCCTGTTTCGGGCGTCCAGGGGTGGCGTATGCTGGATGTGCGACATGCCTTGATGAAATATCTGGAAGGCTTTGATGAAAACAAAATCCGCGTCGCCTTTACCGACCTTGCCGAACCAGCAGCCCAATCTGAAATGATGCCCGGTATTTCTCCTGGTATGGTGGGCGACCCTTTGACGGCCATGCAAAGGCATATGGGGCAGATGATGTCTGGCCCGGATTTAAGGAGCCATAAACGATATGATTCTATCTCTCGTCATTGGCATGGCGCTGAAGTCCTTAAGGTGTCGATCAATCTTTCGAGCGGTCAATGGTTGAACGTTGCCGCGCCGGCGGTTCGCTTTACACCAATTTGGCGATCGCGAATGTTGGGGCCGATGCTCATCATCGCGATGTTGGTTATTGCAATTTCTTTCTGGGCGGTGCGCCGCGCGACCGCACCGCTGGCCCTGTTTGAAGGTGCTGCAGAACGTCTGGGCAGGGATGTCAACGCCCCTCCCATGAACGAAGAAGGCCCCCGCGAAGTTCGCCGCGCGGCCAGATCATTCAACAATATGCAACGTCGGCTGAAGGCTTTCATCGACGACCGCACGCATATGTTAGCGGCTATTTCTCATGACTTGCGCACGCCGATTACCCGGCTTCGCTTACGTGCCGAATTGATCGACGACGATATGCAGCAAAAGAAAATACTCGAGGACCTGGCCCAGATGGAAGACATGATCGTCGCCACGCTGGCTTTTGCCCGGGACGAAACGACCAGCGAAAGCGATACCCGTCTTGACCTTGCCGCCTTGTTGCAAAGCCTGTGCGACGATGCTGCCGATGCGGGTGCCAAAGCCTCTTACCTGGGGCCGGATAAGTTGAATTTTACGGGGCGGCCTGTGGCCCTGATGCGGGCGTTTCAAAATCTGATCGACAACGCCGTGAAATACGGCGGCCAGGCGGAACTGATCGTTGCCCAGGACGACCGCACAGTGACGGTTCACATCGATGATCAGGGCCCAGGTATACCCGAGGCTGAACGCTCGCGGGTGTTTGATCCATTTTACCGGGTCGAGGGCTCTCGCAATCGCGATACCGGCGGCGTCGGCCTTGGATTGGCCGTTGTGCGCTCGGTGATCACGGCCCATGGCGGGGAAATTTTGCTAGGGACGGCAAACAACGGCGGTTTCCGGGTTACCGTCATTTTGCCAAAAAATATGATCTAGTCGGCCTTGTCGCCTTGGGTGAGAACTCTCAATGCCCCTTGTCGCGTAATATATAGCCATCTTTGCCCATGCCTCGAAAGTAATCCGTAATGTCGGCGTGGCGTATGGGGCCGCCTTCGGTGTCGGGTTCCAGGTTGCGTTCGGCAACGTAGGTGCGCTGCGCTGCGTCGTCGATCAGAACATGATACCAGGGTGTGTCGCGGGGCGGATTGGTTTTGGCGATGTGTCGGTACCAATCGTCCGATCCCAGAAAACGTGAGTCGACGTCGATGATCACCCCCCGGTAACCGAATAACCGGTGGTGGACCAATTGACCGACACTGAATTTTGCCTCAGGTGCATCCAACATGGTGCTTTCCTTTCCGCTACCTTGCCATATGATCGTCATTGGACGCTTTGCAAGTCAATACTTGCGTTGTGTGATTTTTGAACAACAGCGGAGACACCGGTCTTGATTAACGAAAATCCCAGGACGGGCGGCCAACTGGTTGCCGATGCCTTATTGTTGCACGGCGTCGATAGTGCCTTTTGTGTGCCCGGCGAAAGCTACCTGGAAATCCTCGATGCGCTGTATGACGCGCGCGATACAATTCGTGTCGTTACCGCCCGTCACGAAAATGGCGCGGCCAATATGGCCGAAGCCTACGGCAAGCTGACCGGGCGGGTCGGAATTTGCATGGTGACGCGAGGGCCGGGTGCGTGCAATGCGTCCATCGGCATTCATACAGCGTTTCAGGATTCGACACCGATGATCATGCTGGTCGGTCAAGTCGCCCGCCCGCATCTGGGCCGGGAAGCTTTCCAGGAAGTTGATTACGAACAAATGTTCAAGCCCCTGGCCAAGGCGGTTTGGCAGGTCAGTTCCGTCGATGCGGTTCCCGAGATGATGGCGCGTGCATTCCAGACCGCCCTGTCAGGACGGCCGGGGCCGGTGGTTTTGTCGTTTCCCGAAGACATGCTGCGTGAAATTGGTGTGGTCGACAATGTCGCACCCTTGCCCATTGAACAGGCAGAACCCAGTGCAGGTGATATGGAACGGTTGCACCGCATCGTTGACGATGCTGAACGTCCCTTGATGATGTTGGGCGGTGGCGGCTGGAGCGAACGATCAAAGGCTCTTATTCAGGCCTTCGCGGAAGCTAATAAAATCCCGGTCTGCACGTCATTTCGTCGAAATGATCTGTTTGATAACGATCATCCTAATTTTGCCGGAGAAGTCGCCATTTCGGCCAATCCGTTATTATTGCAACGCGTTTCTGATGCCGATGTGTTGATTGTCGTTGGCGCCAGATTAGGCGAGATGACAACTCAGGGTTACACCCTGCTGGATGAGCCTAAACCGAAACAGGACCTGATCCACGTTCATGCGGACCCCGATGAGTTAGGCCGGGTTTATCAGCCGGTTCTTGGCATTTGTTCGGGCCTGGAAAACTTTGCAACCGCCGCTGCCGCCTTGTCGCCTACGGATGATGAAGGCCGCCAACAGCGGGTTGCGGATGCACATGCCGATTTTGCTCTGGGTCGAATTCCAAATCCCTACGAGGGTGATCTTGATCTGGGCAAGGTTATGGCGATCCTGGAAGATAAATTACCGGATGATGCGATCATTACCGTCGATGCCGGAAATTACAGCGGTTGGATACAACGCTTTATCCGTTTCACCAAGGGGCGGCGGCTTCTTGGGCCAACCAGTGGCGCCATGGGCTATGCTGTCCCGGCGGTGGTTGCCGCCAAGATTGCCGCGCCGGATCGAATGGTCATCGGCTGTGTCGGCGACGGTGGGTTTGGCATGACTGGTCAGGAAATTTCAACGGCGGTAAAAGAAGGCATCACACCGGTAATTCTGATTTTCAACAACGGTATGTACGGCACTATTCGCATGCATCAGGAAAACCGTCATCCTGACCGGGTGATCGCTACTGATCTTTTAAATCCGGATTACGCAGCCCTGGCCAAAGCAAATGGTGCGTTCGGCGAAACGGTGAATACCACCGAAGATTTCGCCCCGGCGCTGGAAAGAGCCCTGCAAAGTGGCCTTCCGGCGCTGTTGGACTTGCAAATGGATGCCGACGTCATTACTACTCGGACAACACTGCAGGCCATGAAAAAAGCGCAAAAGTGATAGTTCTGGAGATAACTGAATGAGCAGCCGAATCGTAGGATTCACCGATGATCAACGGCGAAAGGACCAACGTCGCGACGTTCGGGATACTTTCATCGTGATCGACGGGACAACCTGCCAGGTCACCGATATGAGCCTGCGTAGTTTTCGGTGTGTCGGCTACAAGAATTCGGTCAAGCCCGGTGATGATCTGGTGATTGATGAATTCTTGCTTGAGGATAATTCCAGGGTCCGGTTGAATGCACCGGGCATGGTTATTCGCCACAACAAAGAGCGCAAGGAACTGATTGGTGTGTTCGTCGATATCAGTGGTCCCAATTTTGATATTTTGGAACGACTGATGATGATGCGCCCGCTCAATCCCTCCGGCGGTCGCGTCCGTTAAACGGACCCTGTCTTATCGATGATTGAAGCTTCACCCCCGACCGCCAGTTTTCAGGGCGGCGCACCAAGCGTTTGGCTGCTGATGGACGACCGCGCCGGCAATCGCAGCCAATGCCTGGGGGTCGCCGAGGCGTTGGGGCTGCGTTATGAAATTCGTGACCTGGATTACACGGCAGCGGCGGCCTTGCCCAACTTTATCATGGGCAAGACGTTTGGCGGGTTGACGGCAAGCTCTCGTATTAATCTGGTGGAGCCATGGCCCGATATTATCATTGCTGCCGGTCGCCGGTGTTCCCCGGTCGCGCGCCATATCAAAGACAAGAACAACGGTCGCACCTTCCTGGTGCAGATCATGTACCCCGGCGAGACAGGACTGGATGAATTCGACCTGGTTTGCACCCCCCGCCATGACAACATTCCCGAGGGTTCCAATATTTTGCAAATCGATGGTGCCCCGCACCGGGTGAACCCGACGCGTCTGAAACATGCCGCCGAAGACTGGCGGGCTCGGTTGGAACATCTTCCGGCGCCGCGCATTGCCTTGATTGTGGGGGGCAGCACCAAGCGTAAAACCTTCACCGAAGAGATGGCCTGTGAATTGGGCCGGGCTGCCAACATCCTTGCCAAGAACGCCGGTGGGTCGCTGATGGTGACAACGTCGCGTCGGTCGGGCGATACCGCCGATGCCCTGATCGGCGAAATCGATGTTGCCAAGGATGTTTTTAAATGGGGCGACGAGGGTGAAAACCCTTACCTGGGTTATCTGGCCATGGCCGATGGCGTTATCGTCACCGGGGATTCCGTCTCCATGTGTTCTGAAGCCTGTGCAACACCGGGGCCTGTCTGGATTTATGCGCCCAAAAAAGTGACCATTCACAAGCATGGTCTGTTGCATAAACACCTTTACGCGACTGGTAGCGCCAAACCACTTGATGTGGATGAAGGTGCCGTTTTTGAAGCCTGGAACCACCCGGCGCTTAATGCCGCTGACGATATCGCCGCTGAAATAAGGAAACGCCTGGGATTATGAGCAACGACCAAACCGTCACGATCGCTGCCCTGGGGGGGCGTGGCGACGGCATTGCCGAAACTCAAGAGGGTAGGGTTTTTGTGCCCTATACATTGGCGGGCGAAACCGTTCAGATCAACCAGGACCGGTCGCGCGGCGCGCTGCTTCGTGTGATTGAGCCTTCAGCTGATCGTATCGACCCTGAGTGCCGTCACTTCACTGTCTGTGGCGGGTGTGCGGCTCAGCATATGAATGATGCAGCCTACGGCCTTTGGAAACACGGTATCGTCGAAACGGCGCTGAAGCATAAGGGGCTGGACGTTCCCGTCGATAAATTGATCAATGCCCATGGGCCCGGCCGCCGCCGGGTGACGCTGCACGTCGCCATGTCGAAGGGCAAGGTCACTGCCGGTTTTATGGAAGCACGCAGTCACCGGTTGCTGAATTTGGACACATGTCCCGTCCTGGTTCCTGAATTGGAAAATGCGGCGGCTATTGCTCGCGATCTGGCGGCTCCCTTTGTTGGCTCGGCAAGCAAACTTGATATTCGCATCACTTGTAGTGACAGCGGGCTGGATTGCAATATTCGGGGGTGCGGCCGCGACATTGACCTGAATGCCCGCTTGGATCTGGCCGAGGTCGCAGCCAAACACGATCTGGCCCGGATCACCGTTCATGGTGAGATGGTGCTTGAAAACCGGCAACCTGTTGTGAAAATCGGATTATCTAAGGTTGTCTTGCCTCCTGGCGGGTTTATTCAGGCGACTGCAAAGGGCGAAGAAACGCTGGCCCGGTTGGTGCTCGATGCCGTTGGCGACGCCACAAGGGTTGCCGACGTGTTTTCCGGAATTGGCCCGTTTGCGTTACGTCTGGCCCGCCGCGCTACCGTTCATGCGGTGGACGGAGACAAAGCGGCGATCGGTGCGCTTTCAAACGCTGTCCGCTTCACCCAGGGGGTGAAGCCGCTGACCACCGAAGTCCGTGATCTGGTCCGCAACCCGGTCCACGTGACCGATTTGACCAAGTACGATGCGTTGGTGTTTGACCCTCCGCGCACCGGAGCCGAGGCCCTGGCCAAGGAGATTGCTCAATCCGAAATAGCGACCGTGGTCGCTGTGTCGTGCGATCCTGCGACATTTACCCGCGATGCGGCGATCCTTGTGGAAGGCGGTTATCGCCTGGAAAAAGTGACCCCGGTCGATCAATTCAGGTACACGGCACATGTGGAACTGGTTGCGGTATTTCGGCGCGGATAACAGGGGCTATTTTTCGTAATAGGTGGCCGTCATGCGTTCGCAATAATCGACCAGATTCTTTTGTTTCAGTGCGAAATCCTTGAATTCGGATTGAACCGGATCGCCGGTCATCGTGGAAATAAAGGCATAAACGGTTGCGTCCAGGCTGCTGGGTTTGTCGCCCATAATGAAGGCCTTGTCCCCCAGAAACGTCGCAATGGCGGCTATGTCCCTGATTGCAATTTGACTTACTTCGGCAAGGCTGTGGCGTCCCATGCCTTGCCCTTTTAAGGCACCGATTGCCATTTTACGTGCCACAGGAGGGATAATTACCCGAAGTGGAAACGGCATGCGAGAAAACAGGGCTTTCTTGAGCTTTGGCCAGTTGTGGGCATCTTGCCAGCGGGCATGGATGACGCACCAATACAGATTTTCTTCAATCATCCGTTGAAACGCCAGGCTTATTGCCTTGTCCTTGTCATTTAAACCGATATCAAGCGGGTCGCCGTACTGTTCCTTCAAATATTCGATGATGAAGGTGGAATCGGCAATTTTTTGCCCCTCATCGGTAATGAACGGAAGTTTGCCCTTGGGGGCTTTGCGAGAATCCATGGTCGATACGGTTTTGAATTCCAGCCCCGCCATGCGCAGGTATGTTTCAACTTTAGCACACGCCGGACTGGGACTTGTTTTTGCCCACACGGGCCCAAATTGATGCAGAAGTATCATGATCGTAAATTTCCCTGCTATTGAAGCATCGGTAATACTCGTAAAGTAACCCGATCATCTTGAGGGGCATTGGGTGTCATTGCCAACATTTTCTAACGGTTTATGCTACCTAAGGTTTTGCCAGGCGGTCCGGGCGTCCGCGGAAATGCTGTCGGCGTAGTAGCCCTGTATGGGGAATGCAAAATCCGTTTCGCTTGTGCCCTTTTTCAAGATCACCATAAAAACCGTGTTGGCGGGTAGTTCTTCTTGTTCGGCGAATTTGAGAATTTCCTCGCGGCTTTCAAATACATGGGCGACCAGAGGCTCGATTGCTCCCAGGCAGAAAACCTGCATTTCATAGCCATTAGCGGCGGCCAGGTCGAAGAACAGGGTTGGTTGAAAGTTGACGAAGCCATGATCGATCCAGCCCTTGATCATGGGCCCTTCATGTATCATCAAGCCACCAGGCTTGGTCGTTTCGTGCATGGTGGCGAAAAATTGGCCTGAATTGAAGATGTGTTCTGCGGTACCGTTGTTGATGGTAACATCGAACTGTTCATCCAGTTCCACGGGTGCATTAAGGTCAAGCTTCAAACAGCCTTCGGATCCGTCAAAATCGATAGCGGTGG
>Ga0316204_10003965_pt1 | contig 27967 bp, 21 predicted proteins | sample 6monrhotite_MG_2_FD_205661 | JGI IMG/M metagenome (GOLD analysis project Ga0316204, IMG submission 205661) | Microbial mat bacterial communities from mineral coupon in-situ incubated in ocean water Damariscotta River, Maine, United States -... | ecosystem: Environmental > Aquatic > Marine >...
TCATGAATAAGCTCCACACGCTTACCTGACAGCTCTGCATTGAGATTATCCACGCCTGTTATTTGCCAATCAGGGTTGCGTCGATCGATAACAAGTTTTCTGTCCGTGATGGCATTGACATAGGTGACCACCACCGGGATGTTTTTATGGGCTACTGCCTGTTTCATCGCATCTGCTTCAAGTCCCCCGGATGCGATAAGTACGTCAACCCCCAGCGTTGTCAGTTCATTGACAAACGGCACTAATGCGTTACGGTCATTTTTGGTGTTGCGAATATAAAATACTGTATTGATGTTTTCTTGATAGCCGAGTGATTTGAGCCCGTCTAAAAACCCGTTAGTTTGTGGCAGACGAGAGTCACCAAACAGAAGTATACCGACACGGTGCGGCTCGCTGGCATTATTTTCACAACCGGGCAGACATACCAAGATTGATGAAATTAGTATTATGAACAGTATGTTATGCATGATGCCGAGAGTGAAATGAGTGGCTCCTTAGTGCGAGTGAAATAAAGTCGGGTTACGTAGTGTGATGGTTGCTGAGGTGATTATAAATTGATTTTAACTGTGTTGGGAATTTATTAATGTTATTTTCGAAGATTGATCGGTATAGCGAAGGCTATCGGCAAGTATAATTGGCGACTGCAATTAAATTTATCTATCCGGGTAATAACGCGACACTAACTCTTGGGATAAGAGTGCTGCTTAAGTCGAGCATTAAGTCACTAACGAGCTTATACGGTTGTTGTAAGGATTATCCTAGGTATTATCTTAAGGATTATATTACAAGATTGAAGTAAGTAAGTTGCTCAGCGTGGTTAGTCGGCTCAGCGGCAGTATATGGTACCGGTATTTGGGGCTGTTGGCACTTGAGTACTGACATTCAAATGTCACCAGACCCTGGGCATTTTACAAAAATTATGGCTGTTATTTTGTAAGTCGGATTGTCTGACAGCCCCTGTTTAGGTGGGTTCAGGTGCCGATAAATCAGATTTAAAATGTGCAATCGCCTGAGTAATGACGTGTAGGCGAAGCGCCTGTAATTTTTGGGCGATCTCCAAACCGTTCATGCCTGACGCGGTGATTGAGCGGATATCGATATTGACAACCGCATCATAGGCAGCGCGAAATAACGCGGCCTGTGGGTATTCTGTGGTTTCAAAGCCTTTTCTGCCCCGTGCATCGGCTTCGCAAGCAAGTAAGAAGTGCTCAAAACGCTCCGGGCGCCGCAGCGCGTCGATATTCTTTAGTACTTTTAACAGGGTGCCGGGTTTGAGCTCGGTAGCGCGATGGCAATGCAAGTGATAACGAGTCACATGAAGCGCCAGATCGCGGTAATGGTTGGGGATGCGCAAGCGGCGGCAAAATGCGTTGACAAGTGGAACCCCCCGTATTTCGTGTTCAATGTGCTTGGGCCACAATTCCGGTGGTGTGGTTCCTTTACCAAGATCGTGAACCAGGGCGGCAAATCGAACTACTGTGTCGGCACTTAATGCGGCGGCTTGTTGCAGTACCATTAAAGTATGGATGCCCGTATCAATTTCCGGGTGATGTTTTTCCGTTTGCGGAACGCCGAACAGTTGGTCAATTTCCGGAAATAGTTTTTTCAATGCACCACAGCCGCGCAGGGTTTCAAAAAACGAATGTGGGCTGTCCGTGGCCAATGAACGTTCTAATTCTTTCCAGACACGCTCAGGCACCAGGGCATCTATTTCTCCCGAGCTAACCATGGCCTGCATCAGGGCGTTAGTTTCAGGGGCAATCGCGAAGTTGAAGTTAGCGAGCTTGGCGCTAAAACGTGCAATACGCAATACTCTCACCGGGTCTTCTGTAAACGCGGGAGAGACATGTCGTAGCTGGCGTAGCTGAATATCGTTTGTGCCATTAAAGGGGTCAATGATATTACCGTGATCGTCCTCTGCAATGGCATTAATGGTCAGATCGCGCCGTTTTAAGTCTTCCTCCAGTGTGACATCAGGGCTGGAATAGGCATCAAAGCCGGTATAACCAGGGCTGGTTTTACGTTCAGTGCGCGCCAGCGCATACTCCTCATGGGTTTTGGGGTGCAGGAATACGGGGAAATGCTTGCCCACACGCTTATACCCCAGGCGCAGCATTTCTTCGGGTGTGGCACCCACGACAACCCAGTCATGTTCCGTGGGTTTAAGGCCTAATAATCTGTCGCGTACTGCGCCACCGACGCGGTAAATTTTCATAAGGTAAGCTAGTCTATATGTTGGTACTATATTTTACGTGGCCTTTGTTAATTAACCAACCCAATGTGTTCGAATATGTTGCATAAAACGTTTTACCGGATTTTTCAAATAGTTGTTGCAGTGCCCCTGGTGGGGAGTCTCATGGGTTGCTCCAATATCAGTTATTACGCTCAATCCATCGCCGGTGGCTTTAATGTACTGGTGAATCGGGAGCCGATTGAGACGGTTTTACAGGATGAAAGCGTACCGCAGAACATCAAAACCAAATTAGCGACGGTACTGCACATTCGTCAGTTTGCCAGTGAGGCGCTGCATTTGCCCAATAATGGCAGTTATCGCACCTATGTTGATCTTGGGCGTCCGTATGCGGTGTGGAACGTGTTTGCAACACCACCCTATTCCATGGAAATGGAAAAGTGGTGTTTTTTGTTTGTAGGATGCGTTAAGTACCGGGGTTACTTTAATGAGCAGGACGCGGTGGATTTTGCCGATGGGCTGGATAACGAAGGCCTGGATGTTTATGTTAGCGGCGTTGCCGCCTATTCCACCATTGGTTGGTTTGATGACCCGGTAATGAATACAATCATTAATCGTGATGATATTCGTCTGGCAGGATTAATTTTTCATGAGTTGTCGCATCAGGTGGTCTTCATCAAAGGTGATACCGCATTTAATGAAGGTTTTGCGGTAGCGGTGGAACTCGAAGGCATTAAACGCTGGCTGGCACAAAATGGTTCCCCCGAGGATGCGCAATTGTATACGCAGCGCAAGCAGCGGCATAAGCAGTTTTTGCAGTTAGTTAGCGAAACCGGTCATCGATTGGATGCGCTATACCGAAGCGGCCAGCCAGAGGCACGGCTAAGCCAGGAAAAATCCAATATTATCAGTCAACTGCATAATGAATACGCAATATTGAAACAGTCGTGGAATGGTTACGATGGCTATGATCGATGGTTTTCGCGCAATATTAACAATGCACAGATTGCGGCCGTGACCACCTATCGGGATTATGTACCGGCATTTCAGGCCTTGTTGCAGCAACAGGGCGGCGATTTATCCGCATTTTATGATCGTGTCGCAGAGATTGGTGATTTGTCGATGGAACAACGCACTGCGCGAATTAATCAATTGAGCCAGGTTTCTACCCTCCCTTAGCCATTTTCTCACAAGACATCGGCGTTTATTACGGGGCGCTGCCCGGTGAAAACCGTGTTTTCGGGCCGGCATATATCCCGCTGAAAAATACCGGTGTACAGGCGTCCCCGCTGCAGCACTGTTTTTAACCAATTCCGTTCAAAATTAAAGATTTATGCCCTTGGATCGATGCTATAGATAGCGGATGGTTACTGTGAATTGACTAAGGCTATAACGATCAATGAGTTACTTTTCAGGTGGATTGCAAAACAGGTGCTTTCGATGTGGGTATTGGTTTTGCACTAGGCATTGTATCCCGGGGTGCCAGGACCAAGCATGGCAAGCAATTATAAATTGAGTTCAAAACGAGCCATCTTATTTGGTTTTGTGCTGGTCATGGCCTTTTTGGTGTCATTGATGGTTATCTGGACACAAAACATTAGCCATAACAATAAGCACATTAGTCAGGCTACCACCCAGCTTATCGAAACCCAAAATATGTTCACTTTGCGTGATGCGGCTTATCAGCGTGCCATTATACTGTTTCGCATGGCGGCCATGGAAGATACCTTTGACCGAAATGATGAATTCATCTCTTACAAGCAGTTAACCGACAAATACAAACAGGCTCAGAACAAATTGCATGGTTATGAGCACATTGGTGGTAATCAGGCGTTAGCTTGGAAACGGGTGGTGCCAATGCTGGCATTAAATGCAGACCTTCAGAATGAGACAGTGTCACTTATTTTAGAGGACCAGATTAATAAAGCACAGGAACTGCTGCTGGAGCAACTTAAGCCTGCACAGGATATTGCTATGGCCGAGTTATCCAGCCTGTTTACCATGAAGCGCACTGCGCTTGAGCGTAAACTGGCGGATGCCCGGGCCAGAAACAACCTGAGTTATATGTTGATCGTGGTGTTGTCGATTGTCGTGCTTGGCATCAGTGGGTTTATCGCCTGGTTAGTGGTGCGGTTAGTGAATAAAAGTGAGATGAAGCTTATCAACCGCACTGAAGAAATTCAGTCCCTGTATGCTTTATCAGGAAACCCTGATCTGAGTGTTTGCGATAAAATCGCCGCCACCTTGAATCTTGGTTGCCACTCATTTGGCATGGAAATAGGGAAAGTGTGCCGGGTTAACGTGGAAAAAAATACCAACACGTTCTTGTATACCGTTGCGCCGCAAGACTTCAACATATTTGACAACACCACCGTGCCACTTGATAAAACATTTTGTGAAAATGTCATGCTGAGTGACGAGCCAATTGCCATAGACGATGTGCGGCAGTCGGCCTATAACCAAAACCCCTGCTATGAATTTTCTCAATTGGAGTCATATATTGCGGCACCCATTTACATGCACGGTGAAAAGTTCGGCACCGTTAATTTTTCCAGCCGCAAGTCAAGGGCTGAGCGTTTTTCCGGTTCAGATAAAGACCTCATTGGGTTAGTGGCAAATTGGGTCAGCGTCGTCCTGGAAAAAGAACAGGTGCAGACCGAGCTTAAGCAGGCCAAAGATACGGCAGAGTTGGCCAATCGGGCTAAAAGCGGGTTTCTCGCGAACATGAGCCACGAAATCAGAACCCCATTAACTGCCATACTGGGTTTTTCAGAAACGCTGGTGGATAGCCACCTCAGCAAGAAAGACCAGCAACAGGCGCTGTCATCCATCATACGCAGCGGCCACAGTTTACAACAAATTATTAACGATATTCTTGATCTTTCAAAAATTGAAGCGGAACAATTGGAATTAGAACGCATCGAGGTTTCACCCTTTCAGTTAATGGTGGATGTGGAACAAGTGCTGGGTATGCGAGCGCGTGACAAAGGGTTGCGTTTTGAGGTGCTGTACGACTTTCCAATTCCCAAATATGTATTGACGGACCCCACTCGAATCAAGCAAATATTGCTCAATATATGCGGTAATGCCATAAAATTTACCGAGGCGGGGAATGTTGCCGTAACGCTGTCCTATGCAGCTGAAACAAGCCAGCTAATCGTTAAGGTGGTGGATACCGGTATCGGCATGAGCGAAGAAGAAATGGGGCGTGTATTTGATGTGTTTACACAAGTGGATACCTCCAGTACCAGAAAGTATGGTGGCGCCGGTCTGGGGCTCTGTATTTCGCAACAACTAGCCAACAAACTGGGCGGTGCGATTCATTGTCAAAGCGAAAGGGGCGAGGGCAGCCAATTTGTTATTTCGATTTCCGTCAGCATTAACAATAACGTTGAGTTTGTCAATTCCATGGGCAAAGAACAACTTGGGCTGCTAAAGTCAGGTAAATCCCGTTCAATCATACCCAACTCCTTAAGCGGCGCAGTGCTGTTGGCCGAAGACAGTGTCGAAAACCAACAGCTCATCAGTATGTATGTTCGTAAATCCGGGGTTGATGTGACCGTGGCTGAAAATGGAAAAATAGCCGTCAGTCACGGCATGTCAGGACAATTTGATTTAATATTAATGGACATGCAAATGCCGGTAATGGGGGGCGTGGAAGCAATTGAATCGTTAAGGCAAATGGGGTGCACCACTCCCATTGTGGCATTAACCGCAAATGCCATGAAACAGGATCGTGACTGTTGTATGGCGGCAGGCGCGGATGGGTATCTGACTAAACCGGTTGATTTGGGGCGTTTTTACCGTGTGCTGAAGAAATATCTCGTTAATGTGAAAATCGAGCAAAAACCCACGGCGATCTATATTAGTGATGAACTGGCCGATGACCCCGAATTTCAGGCGTTAGTCCATAAGTTCATGGATGCATTACCCCGAATGGTGGATGAAATTGCAAAAGCCGCCGCTGAGCGGGACTGGGAAACATTGCAAATGTTATCGCACAACTTAAAGGGCGTTGGCGGTAACTACGGGTTTCCCCAGGTCTCTGAGCTGGCGGGCAGAATAAACAGTGAATTAAAGCTGGCCTTTCACGGCCATATCAACAGGCTGGTATCCGACCTTGAGTCGGTTTGCCATAACCTGGTTAATGTACAACACAATAAGCAGGTTTCCTAACTTAGGGAGTCGCCGCGAGGCGAGAGGACCGATTTCCCGCCGCCGCAGTCGATTCTTTCTAAGGCCGACAGGCTCCTTCCTAGTGCATGAAATAAGTGCCCGCGAATCCCTCATCAGCCAACTTATCGACGCGCAGCGCGGCGGTAACGATAATAACGGGCACGTAAGCTTTGCTGGCCAATATATCCCGGTACAATTGATTCCACCGACGTGGGTGTAATGCCAAACAGTGGGGGAAACGGGCTATCACACACACTGTCTATTTTCATAGATAAATAATTATCATTACTAAATGGTTTGCCCGGCATTAGGCCCAATATTGTGGCTTGCAGTTTTGACAGTGATTTACCTAAGCCGTAAATCGGTCGCGTAATACCGCTAAGTCTGGCGGTATACTCAACGAGTGTTTTTAGCGTGTAGGCTTGTGGGCCGCACAAGGGATAACGCTGGCCAACGCTGGCCTTGTTTTGTAACGCAACGGCAAATGCCGTGGCCACATCATCAACATACACGGGTGAGAACTTCGCATTACCGCAGGCGAGTGGAAACGGCATAAATGAAGGGGGTATTCTCAACAGCGCAGCAAAACGGTTAAAAAAATCATCCTCCAGGCCAAAAATGACGGACGGCTGGAAACTGGTGGCATCGATGTCCCTGGCATTGTGCACCAGGTCCTCCGCTTCGCCTTTTGTACGCAGGTATTCACTAGGGCCTTTGGCGCTATCAGCGTTTAAAGCACTCATTTGAAGTAAGCGCTTTACCCCGTTCATCTGGCATGCCTGAATGACATTGCGGGTTAAATTGACATGAGCGTTGTTAAAGGAATGCGCCTTTTTACCCTGTTGGTTTAAAATACCAACCAGATTAATGACGGCATCCTGGCCATTAAAGTTTTCCTTCAACACCTGGATGTCGTGTACATCGGCACTGACCATCTCGACATCGTGGAGTAACAGCAATTCGCGATAACGCTCACGGTGACGGCTAATCACGCGTATTTTAAAGCCTTTGTTAGTCAAGTGGCTGATAAGATGCTGCCCGACGAAGCCGGTGCCACCCAAAATGCAAATATGACGATATTTAATCACTCGTGAACCCTATGTTATCTGTTTTATAATGAGTGGCCGAATTTTCCGCAACAATTGGGTGGTCGTCAAGTTACAAATCCGTATTAGTCATCGGTTTGTTATTTAATTGTCTGGGCAGAGGGAAGTGACGACCAATGTGGTTGACAACTGTACATGTCGGATGCGTAAGGCTACATCAGGTATAACACACATTTTGTGGTATGGAGGGGGATGGTGCTAATGCGATACATTGCCTGCATTATTTCGATCAATTAGTCCTATAAATCGCTGAAAAACAGGAAGCAAACAATGCCTATGCAATCGACTAACCCAGCGACCGGGGAAATCCTGGCCAAATTTGAACCCTGGAACGCCAGTGAATTAGACCAGGTGCTTAAACAGGTGACAGAGGCAAATGCCTTGTGGTGCCAGGTCTCACTTGCGGATCGCTGTGCGCTTTTGCGTAATGCAGCCCAAAAATTGCGGAGTAACCAACAGTCGCTGGCAACATTAGTGTGCCAGGAAATGGGAAAATTGTTTTCGGAAGCGTTGGCTGAAGTGGAAAAGTGCGCCGCTGGTTGTGAATATTACGCTGACCATGCACCCGCCTTCTTACAAAATGAAGTCATCAGCAGTGATGCCGGTAAAAGCTATGTCTGTTCCCAGCCCCTGGGTACGATCCTGGCCATTATGCCCTGGAATTTTCCCCTCTGGCAGGTATTTCGTTTCGCCGCACCGGCGCTGGTCGCCGGAAATACCGCGGTATTAAAACATGCCTCCAATGTGCCGCAGTGTGCTTTGGCGATTGAGTCGATATTGATTGATGCAGGATTTCCAGCCAATGTCTTCAGAACATTAATGATTGATGCATCGCAGGTGAAATCCGTCATCGAGGATGCCAGAGTTCAGGCAGTAACATTAACCGGGAGTGAGTCGGCAGGCCGGATGGTGGCGGCACAAGCCGGGGCCAGCTTAAAGAAAACAGTGCTGGAGCTTGGTGGCTCTGATGCATTTGTCGTGTTGGAAGATGCCGACCTGTCGCTTGTTATTAAGAATGCCGTGACATCCCGTTTTTTAAATGCAGGGCAAAGCTGTATCGCCGCGAAGCGATTTATTGTCGTTGATGCCATCGTCGAACAATTTACAAAAGACTTTAAAGCCGCCGTGGAGGCTTTAGTTGTTGGCGACCCCATGGACCCGGACACTGACATCGCACCAATGGCGAGAGCAGATCTGCGTGATGCACTTCACCAGCAGGTGCTTGACAGTCTTCAACAGGGCGCGAGCGCGGTGACTGGTTGTTCATTAGCGGCGGGTTCAACGTTGGGTGATTCAACGTTGCCTAATTCAACATTGAGCCCTCAAGGGGCAGCGGGGAACGGTGCATTTTATCCCCCGTCTATTCTGGGTAATGTGCGCCCCGGTATGCGCGCTTACGACGAAGAATTATTTGGTCCGGTCGCCAGCATAATACACGCCGATGACGAAGCACATGCACTGCACATTGCGAACGACAGCCGATTTGGTTTAGGCGGTAGCGTATGGACAGCAGACAAAACGCGAGGTGAGAAATTTGCGTTGCAAATGCAGTCGGGTGTTGTGTTTGTTAATGGCTTTGTGAAAAGTGATCCACGCCTGCCATTCGGTGGCATAAAGGCATCCGGCTATGGGCGTGAATTATCCCATTATGGCATGCGAGAATTTATGAACACCAAAACCATCTGGATTCGCTGACCGGGTGGAACCGTTTTTACTATTGCCCGCCTATGCCGTGGTGGGTGTTGTGGCGGGACTTGCTGCAGGATTGCTGGGCGTGGGCGGAGGCTTAATTATTGTGCCCGCGCTGGTGGTGTTGTTTAGCTATCTGGGCATTGACGATCATCGTATGCAGTTAGCCGTGGGCACATCACTGGCCACCATCGTCGTAACCGCCATTACCTCCGTCATTGCCCATCAAAAACAAGGCGCGATACAATGGCCGATATTCCGGCGTTTATCACCCGGCATTGTATTCGGCGCCGTAATCGGGGCATATCTTGCGTCACGAATTCCCAGTGAATCACTTAAAGTGGTATTTGGCGTGGTTGAAGTTGTGGTCGCGTTACAGATTCTGCGGCAGCGAAAACCAACGCCGTCGCGGCGTTTACCCGGTGGGGTAACACTAAGTCTGTCCGGATCAGTTATCGGTGTGATTTCAGCCGTTGTGGGTATTGGTGGTGGTACGTTAACGGTGCCTTACCTAGTATGGTGTAATATTGCCCTTCAAAAAGCCATCGCGACATCTGCTGCCTGTGGTTTACCAATAGCACTGGCGGGGAGTCTTGCCTATGTGCTATTTGGATGGCAGCAAGGTGTCACCGTGGCAGGCGCCAGTGGCTTCATCTACTGGCCTGCCTTTTTTGGCATTGCAGTAACCAGCATGCTGGCGGCCCCTTATGGCGCACGTTTAACACATCGGTTGCCTACCGATCAATTAAATAAAGTGTTTGCATTGTTCCTGTTGTTGGTTGGCATCAGTATGCTGATTAGTTAGTGTTTAAACTATCGCGTTAACTATCGCTTCTATTATCGTTTATACAATCCGCGCAATCGAACGTCCCCTTAATAAACCACTGCTTATTATAACTCGCCTGGAAAAAGCCGCCATATTGCATTGTGCCGATTCGGCGTAATCCGGCTTGATGTGTGCCAATGCGGTGCGCGTTATGGTTATTAGAATATTTTATTCACATTCGCCTAAAATTTTTTGCGCAGAACTATCAAGCGCTGTAGCACCTGGACGATAACCCGGATGTCAGGCAGGCGCCGTCGGGCATCACTTATATTTCGAGTCACTATAGCCGTAGATGTAACCGTTACGTAAATAAGGAGTTGCAGTATGAAGTTGTTTACAATTCGAGATTCAGCGTTGGTAGCGCGATCATTTGAGTTGCGATATGCATTGTTTTTTATATTGTTATTGGTGTTGTCAGCGCCAATTCATGCCAACGAATACAATGATGGTTTTATAGCGGCAGAAATAGGGGACTACAAGACCGCTCTATCCCAGTGGGAGCCATTAGCAAAACAAGGGCATGCAATCGCGCAATTTAATTTGGCGCTGCTATACCATAGTGGCTCCGGTGTAGAACTTGATGAAGCAAAAGCGCTCAGCTGGTACATGCGATCTGCCTCCAACGGATATTATAAAGCCCAGGAATACTTATCAGTTGGGTACCGCGAAGGTTGGTTTGGATTGCCCAAAGATGAAAAACAGGCTGAATTCTGGCAGAAGCGGCTCGATGCGAATACAGAGTAAACCGGGTGGTTTCAAGCTAAATTCATCGGTTGAGCGCTTCGAAATAGGGTTAAGACTTTGTTATTATTAAATTATCATGCATGTCCCGCCTTCACTCAAAGGGTGAACGCGCAACGACATGCAGAACACGTTTTTTATCGCACCTGGCGTCGTGACGAATCGTTGCAATAGCCGGCTATTACGCCACATCGTGCCTAACCAGGCACGATAACCGCAGTCTACACACCGTCCAACTGATGATTTTAGGTTCAAGGGCTGGAAAGTATATTCGATTATTTTTCGAATACGCGTTACTCTAGGGTATATATTCGGACAACAATGGTAGCTTCATCAGCGGTTTATTGCGTGCGACGGGTTGTTACGATGGAATCAGAGGAACGGGCGGTTCTTCGAAAAGTGATGGTTGAAAACCTAACGCAAACGCCATCAATGGCTACCGGTATGAGATAGCTCGAAAGATAGCTCGAAAGATAGTTCGAATAAAAATGATTTTAGCAGTCAGGGGGTGTGGGGATGAGTGGCGAAAAATCTATTATTAAGCTGATATTGGGGCTGCTTATACTCCAAATGGTGGCCTGTGCATCTCAGGAAGCACACTTTCTTAACGATAAAACGGACGCCAAGGGTAAACCATTCTGGGTAACCCAGGGAACCACCACACTTAAGTCAAAGCAGAGCCGGGCATTTCTGGCCGTTGGTACTGCGCCAATCGACGGTGCTTTATCCATCCAGGCATCCATTGCCAATCAAAGAGCCAAGGTGCAGGCCGAATTGATTTTAAACCGTTTTTTTGAGGTGGTTTCCAGAGACTATATCGCAACGGGTTCCGCTGAATCGGCGGGCTACACCACACAAGATGCACCGCAGCATGTTAGTAAAACCACGGCAGTCATATTGCCCCATATGCAAATTATGGATCATTGGCATGATACCGAAAATAACAGAATATACGCAGTCACGGGTATGGAATATCCGCAGGTCATTAAACGCGTGCTTGCCGCCACATCGGTGAACTCGGGGTTTAAGACATATCTTGCCGCCGAGGGAAATTCAATATTTGACCGAATCGCCACCCAACGTTAGGCCGGCATTTTTGTCGGTACCGCTATAATGCCACTACACAGCCCTGAAAAAATCCGGGCGATAGAATCCCGAGCGACATAATCAATACAGGTTGCTGGTCAGCTGGGCACAGCCAATACTACCCCGCCTGTCATCATTCCCCATAGACCTTAAATCCAACTTCAATTACTATGCGCACCAGCCTTAAGTGTGGCATTGGCGCAACCCGCAGCGTCGGCCGTGGGCGTTTTCTCCGTCGTTATGCCGAAACCCTGCATCTATACCCAAAGCGATTGAGATTTAGGTGTTATGGCACGCCCCTTTTTGTCCACAGCGTCGTTGCTTCTCCTTACATAGAATGGCTATGCTGCGTCGTCGCGTCTCGCGGTAAACAAAAATGATCGCACTCTAAACACCTAAATCTCAAACGCTTTGGGTATATCAATACGTAATAAAACTGTGAAATTATCCGTGATGAATATAAAAAACCACTACAAAGTAATGATTATCCTGAGTGTAATGTTTGTAACTGTAGCCTGCTCATCAGCGTATCGAGACACGGCGGTTATGGCATTAGGTAATAAACCGGATTGGTTGAGTGAGGAAAGCCGCCAATACCCCAATCATTTGTACATGCGTGGCTACGGGATAAGCGCAGATTTGGCTTTGGCAAAACAGCGGGCGATTGAAGCGTTGATTAGTGTGTTTGATAACGAAACGGCATTGTATTTTACCCGCGCAGGAACACCAAAAGTGCAGCTTGATAAAAACAGGCTAAGGGAATACTTTCTGGAGCACAACCAAATTGCCGAAGTATGGCAGGATCCGGTCAGCGGAATATTTAATGTACTGAATATCATGGATCGAGTGGCCGCCGGTGCCGAGTTCGAAGCAGGCGTGTATCGCATCGACCGACAGGTTGAACGTTACATGGAAAAAGCCGGGCAAGCGTCAGATCCGCTGCAAAAAATCGCATATATACAGCAGGCAATGATGAAGCAATCACAGCGCGAGGGTTTACTCAACATTGTTAACGTAATTAAGCCCACCACCGCTGTTTCAGCGTCACAATGGGATGAGCAACAAATCGAAGCCCGGTTGTCGGCGCTTCTGACCCAAATAAAGATCAAGCCCATTACTGCGCAGAATGATAAGCATTTACTGCAAGCGCTGACAGGGGGTGTTCAGGATGCAGGATTTATTGTGGATCATGGCCCCCAGGCTGATTATATTTTAAAAGCCACCTTTCGGCAGCATCACCTTAAATGGGAAGGCGGTATATTTCAATTGCAGGGGGATTTACACCTGGAGCTGCTGGATGGTGAGTCATCCGACCAGGTGAGAGGTGCCGCCACCTGGCCAATTAAGGTGAATGCCACCGAGCGAGAATTGTTAACTGAGCGCTTGAATGAAGCCGTTAAAAACATCAACCGCGAAAAATTCCGAACCACATTTTTGGGGTTTGAGCGAAACTGACCAATGGGGCTGTATAAGGTGTGCGGCATTCAGTAAGCGCTTGGCAAATGGGGCGCCTGATTTTAGTTATAACCTGTGTTGGCCGCAAATAGTATTAGTGCCTGGTATTATCACTAGGTTAAAACCCTACGCTAAAACCATAAGGCGTCACCTTTGCATTCTGTGTTGAGAAATTGAACAATATCAGTATTAACCAAGATTAAGGCAAGACCCGTTGCAATTTATTTTATTACCATTTACCTTGTTGCCAGCAATTGACAGTTGCACTAAATTTGAGCGCTGAATTCGATAAAACAGTAATGAACGGCTGATTTTCGGGGTTGCAACCAGGGTGGCGTTTGGGTGACACTACTGCCCACCTGAAAATGTGCAAGCGTGTATCGTGTTTTGCGGTATCTGTTGTACCAGAAGAAAAATATTGAAGGATTACATTGAATGTCTTGGCTCTTTGCCCGCCGGCCTGTCATACATTTTTATAACCCAAAAGCAGAAGCGGTATCATTGATCGTTGAAGGCTATAAAGCGCCTTGGCCAATGAAAATGGATCGCGATGGGCGCTGGACGGCGATATTTCAAGCCCCAATGCATGTGCTGCACGGCCGCGCCTATCATTTCGAGGTTCGCTACAAAGCGAAAACGGTTAATATTGCTGATCCGATGGCGCATCTCACCGAGCGCCAAAAGCATGGCCTGGTGTCCCGGTTTAGTAAAATCGCCTATCTTTGGGAGCGTCGGCGCTTCAAGGCACCCCTGCTGCGGGATATCGTCATTTATGAGACGCATCTCCCCGCGCTTAGCCGACACCCGAGTGCCGACGTGGCTGAAAAAACCCATCATGGAACGTATGCCGGGGCACGCTCGCCGGCGATACTTGCCCACCTCAAACGCCTCAACGTAGCCGTGGAGTTTTTACCGTTACACGCCAGTGACCAGCTACTGGGGCAGGATTGGGGGTATTTCTCAACCTCTTTTCAGGCCATGCGCGAGGAGTTTGCGCTAAAGAAAAATGAATCAAACCGTGAAGTAATGGCCGTTATTGATGCGATGCACCAGCAGGGAATTCCGGTATTGCTCGATGTGGTCTACAACCACGGCGGCGAGTTGCTGGTAAAAGCCTGGGGCGAGGATATCGTTTATCGTAAGTTTGATAATGGCGAATTTTGTCATGGATCAGGTTGCGGCCCCACGATTCGCACCGAACATCCGATGATGCGCAAAACCATTATTGAAACATTGGAGCACCTGGTCAATGATTACCGGATTGATGGTTTTCGGTTTGATTTAGGCGCGCTTCATGACAAGGAAACCATGTTAGAGATCGACCGGCGATTACCGGCACGTATTTACCTCATTGCCGAGCCTTGGGCCTTGGGTGGGGCCAAATGGGGCAAAGGTGATCTGCACGGCATTTTCGCCAATACCCGTTGGGCGGTATGGAACGATGATTTTCGAGAACCAGGTAAAACGTTCCTCATTGGCTTTGGCGATCAGCACAACCGCAATCGACTCATGTGTGCCATAAAAGGCAGCCATGTCTCCGATGGTGGTTGGGCGAAACGGCCGCAGCAGAGTATTAATTATCTGACGAGTCACGATGGAAAAACCCTGGCAGATTTGGTTAATGGGGATAAACGCCGGGCCTTTCTCGGGATTATGCTGGTATTAACTGCGCAGGGAGTTCCCATGCTCGGCGAAGGGTCGGAACTGCTGTTTTCCAAAAAAGGCCATGACAATACCTACAATCGCCCCGATCTCAATCAAATCGACTGGCGCAATCTCAAAAAGCATAAAGATCTGGTCGAAGCGGTCGCACGCCTGATTGCATTGCGCAAGGCGCTGCCACATTTTCGTTATACCCGTCAATTAAGGCAGCGTCATGGCAGTAGTAACGACTGGGATATTGACTGGATCTACCCGACGGGTTATCCCCATCATGACAATGTTAACGCCATTGGTTTCGTGCTAAGGCCGCCGCACCGGCGTTTTAGCTGGCGTCGTGGCCGTCTTGTGGTGTTACTGAATGGCAGTGGCGTGGGGGCGGATTTTCATTTGCCAAAAGGCAAATGGAAAGTCCTGGTCGATGGGCGTGAGATTGCCGTGGACATGAATGGGTTGCCCGACGTTCCCCATGCACGTGGGTCTTATCATACACACCCAGGTACCGGCGTCATACTGGCACCTGTCTGACGGGATTGCCCGCTGGATGCCGTGAGGCATGGTTAGCGGCAACCACCCCCCCTTGATCCTTCGTTAGTCAACTTCCCTCGAGTCCGGCCGGAGCCGATGTCATCCCGGCAGACTTTCCTACGCATCACAATCCCTCACTTGGTGGCATTAAGCCGACGTAAATCATAACTAACGCCATGATTCTATTTTGTTTTCATCGCGCGTAAGGGGTGGTATAAGGTCCGCCCGCCACACCCGCCGTTTAAACCCCGATTCTGACGCTCTCCATGTCGTAGTGCCTTTATTCTATGGGAGAGCAGATAAATGCGAACAGACTGAATATTCATCAAGCGGGTAACGCGCTTCTGTCGCAGTCAACGGCGGAATCCAGGTTTAACCTAAATTCCGCCGTTGACCGCGCAAAAATGAGCTAACGTCACGAATGCATTTAATATCGACGAATGACCACCTTCACTCTTTGAGTGAGCACGTTACGACCTACATAGCAGACCTGATTGCCCGCCTGACGTTGCAAAAAAACGCGTTAAGGACTTTGGGCCATTAACCCCTTTTTTTGCTTCGTCAGTCGAACTATCAGGACTACGCCGCAGGCCGTCCAACGGCGGAATTTAGGTTTAAAGTTGCCTCAAACTCAGTCGATACCTAGTTAAGGGTGCAACATACCTGATGCCGCCCAAATTGCCGTATTTTATTGCGGGTTTTCGGTTAGATACAAACAACGTTAATTTCGAAACCAATGTCAATTGAAACGCAAAAAACACTGCCACTTCCATCCGGCAAAGCGTATACCTCGTTTTGGGTGCTGCCACTAATGCTGGGGATACTGAGTCTGTTGAGCCACTTTTATCCTCCGCAAAGTGGGCTTGGCATCGCATTTATTGTGCTGGCCGTACTGAGTGCCTCCCTCATTATAGGCCGGGTTCTGTCCCGCAAGGCACAGGCGCTGGTGGATTCGCAGGTGAACTTAGTACTGCAGGAAACCAGCACCGGCAATAAAACGGAGGTATGGGCCGAAGACCTATTGCACGAAGTACTGCCCATCTGGAGCAGCCATATCGAAACGGCACGAACGCAATCGGAGAATGCCATTGTTGATCTCACGTCACGATTTTCAAAAATCCATGAAGATTTAAGTGGCACTGTTGCCGCGTCACAGGACGCAGCAGGTGAGCAGGCGGGTGACGGTACGTCGAATGTATTTAACCAGAGTGAAGACGATCTGCAGTCCGTGGTGACCTCGTTAAAAGAGTCAAAGGAAACCAAGGCAGACATGCTGACGCGTATCCAGCAACTGAATTCTTATATGGAAGAAATGAGCAAGATGGCGTCGGAAGTTTCAAAAATTGCCGAGCAAACTAACCTGCTAGCGCTGAATGCGGCGATAGAAGCGGCGCGGGCAGGCGAATCCGGGCGTGGCTTCGCCGTCGTGGCGGATGAAGTACGAAACCTCTCCCAGACATCGGGCACCACAGCGGCAAAAATGTCAACCCGGGTGACAGAAACCGGCGCAGCAATTGAAGAAGCGATAATACTCATTGAAAAATCAGTGAGCATTGATGAAAAAAATATGAGTGAGTCAGAAAACATTATCCGTACCGTGGTGGAGCGCTTGCAAAATACCTACAACGGCATGTCCGAATCCTCAGCATTATTGCGCAGCAGCAGCACAAGCATTCAGCAGGTTATCGCGCAAGTATTGACAGACCTGCAGTTCCAGGATCGAGTCAGCCAGATGCTGGCGCAAGTTGCTCTAAACCAGGGGCAACTTCATTCCGAGATAACCCGTTATGCCGCAGCACGAGGCAAGGATGAGGACGTAAGTTACGCAGACGTTTCCACCTGGGTAACCAACATGATGTCAGAATACACCACCAAAGAGCAGCGTAGTAACCACGTTGGCGACCAAAAACATCAGGCCGATGAGTCAGAACTAACCTTTTTTTGAGGAGTGAAACGTGTCGAAAACCATATTAATTGTGGATGATTCACCGTCGATCAGGCAGGTCGTCGGCATTGCCCTCAAAGGCGCAGGTTATGGCGTGATAGAAGCCTGCGATGGGAAAGATGCCTTAAGCAAACTGGATGGCACTAAAATCCACTTGGTGATCAGCGATGTCAATATGCCCAATATGGACGGCATAACCTTTGTGAAGGAATTAAAAAATAATCCCCGCTACAAATTTACGCCGGTCATCATGTTAACCACCGAAAGCCAGGATGAAAAGAAGCGCCAGGGTCAGGCTGCGGGTGCAAAGGCATGGGTGGTCAAACCCTTCAAGCCAGATCAAATGCTCGCAGCGGTATCGAAGTTAGTGCTGCCTTAAATTACGCACAGGCAAAACAGATGGAAATCAACCTCGAAAAAGAAGCCGAATTATCGCGCATGGAGATCGTCGGCGAAATGTCCATATATGATGCGGCAGAACTCAAGCACTGTGTTCTGGATGCCTTGGATAAATGCCAGACGCTGGAAATCAACCTGTCTCAGGTGAGCGAAATTGATACGGCCGGGTTTCAGGTATTACTGCTCGCCAAGCGGGAATCGCAGCTCGACAACAAAGTGTTACGCCTGATAAACCACAGCGATGCCGTGCTTGAAGTACTGGACCTCTATCAGATGACGGATCTGTTTGGGGATCCGCTAATTATTAGCGCGAAAAGTGCGAAAAATGAAAAAAGTGCAAAAAATAAATCGGCCATGGGTGGATAGCGCGCAATGAATGCTGAAATGGAAAAAGCCAAGCAGAGCTTTAAGTTAGAATGCGAAGAACTGCTGCAGGATATGGAAGACGGGCTGTTGCACCTGGAAAACGAGCCTGACAACGAGGATTGCCTGGGCGCCGTATTTCGTGCGGCACATACCATAAAAGGTTCCGCCGGTGTGTTCGGCCTTGATGATATCGTCTATTTTACGCACGTGGTGGAAGGGTTGCTCGACAACATGCGGGATGGCAGCATTGGTGTGTCGGAAGACGCCATTGCCTTATTGTTAAAAGCCAGTGATCACATGGAAGTCATTGTGCCGCATGTTATCGCCAATGACTGTTTACAAGACAAGGCGTTGCGCAAACACAGCGATGAGCTGATGGCGGAAATCAATCGTTTTCAGAACAGTGTTAAAAACAGTCCTGAGAACGGTGTTGATAACAATGATTCACCGAATGCGACACCGATTGCCACCCTCCCCGATAGCAGTGAAGAGAACCCGGTCAGTGTCGAACAAGGCAGGGCCGTGTCTGCTGAAAACTGGCATGTATCCCTGCGCTTTGGCTCCGAGGTATTGCGCAATGGCATGGACCCGTTGTCATTTCTTCGCTACCTTGCCACCCTGGGGCAAATAGTAAGCATCACTACCCTGTTCGATGCACCCGCCAACGCGGAACAAATGGACCCTGAAGTATGCTACCTGGGTTTTGAAGTTGGGTTTAATGCTGATGTTAAAAAGGAAGAAATTGAGGGAGTGTTTGAGTTTGTGCGCGATGACTGCACCATACACATAATACCGCCCCGCAGCACTATTTCACGCTATGTAGAATTTATAAAATCCATGCCCGATGATGACCTGAAGATCGGCGAAATTCTAGTGGAAGGGGGGATGTTAACACAACGTGAACTGGATGAAGCACTGCAAAAACAAAATGATACGTCAGGCAAGCTGGGCGACGTGCTGGTCAATGAAGGCTTAGTCGATCGAGAAGTCATCGAAGCGGCAGCGGGAAAGCAGAACAATGCCCGCCAAAAAATATCCATTGAAAAGCAGACCGTACGAATAGAAGCGGCTAAATTAGATCACCTGATTAATCTGGTGGGTGAACTGGTCATCGCAAGTGCGCGCTCATTTTTACTGGCCCAGAAAAACGGTGATGCCACGTTGCTCGAATCCATTTCTGACACCACCCGGTTAGTGGAAGAAATTCGCGACAACACCCTGAAAGCCCGCATGGTACAAATAGGCGACTCCTTTAACCGCTTCCAGCGCGTGGTGCGTGACATCAGCAAAAGCCTGAACAAGGTCATTAAATTAACGATACACGGTGGCGACACTGAGCTGGATAAAACCGTTATAGAGAAAATCGGTGACCCCTTACTGCACCTGGTGCGTAATTCCATTGACCATGGCATTGAAGACAGTGACACCCGCGTAAAAAATGGTAAACCCGCCGAGGGCACCGTGGTGCTCAACGCCTACCATGACTCAGGCAGTATCGTGATCGAAATAACCGACGATGGTGCCGGCCTTAACCGGGAGAAAATACTCGCCAAAGCCGTCGCCCGTGGCCTGGTTGCCGAAAATCAAACGCTCAACAATGTTGAAATCGATCGCCTGGTGTTTGAAGCAGGTTTTTCCACCGCTGAACAAGTGACCAACTTATCCGGGCGGGGCGTGGGCATGGACGTGGTAAAACGCAATATCGAAGCGCTGCGGGGCAGTGTGAACGTCTTTAGTGAGCCAGGCGTGGGAACAACGTTCAGCATTCGATTACCCCTGACCTTAGCCATCATCGATGGATTTCTGCTGGGCGTCGGAGATGCCACCTACGTTGTGCCACTGGATATGGTAGTGGAATGCGTAGAGTTAACCGCGCAGGAGCAAGAGGCCACTACGAATAATAACTATATTAATCTGCGTGGTGAAGTACTGCCGTTTATTCGCCTGCAGCAACTATTCGGTGAGCGAAAAGTGGCACAAAGCCGTGAGAATATTGTAGTGGTCCAATATGCCGGCCATAAGGCCGGTTTAGTGGTGGATGAATTGTTAGGTGAATTCCAGACCGTCATCAAACCGCTGGGTAAAGTTTTTCAACTGCTCAAAGGAGTGAGTGGCGCAACCATATTAGGCAGCGGTGAAGTTGCGGTAATACTGGACGTGCCTGCATTGGTCGGCCAGTTTGAGCACTTTACCCTCAGTAACACCAATGCACGCACCGAACACCGCCTGGTACATTAACGAATAATACTAATTTTCTTCAGGAGCACTGAGAGATGAATTTCGCCAAAAACGTTAAAGTCATTACAAAAATATACGCCATGGTCATCATGTTGCTGGCAATGTTTGTGGGATTGTCGGTGATTGTATATACAAACCTTGCCAGTATCGGCAAAGAGATTGAGGGGATTACCGAAAAAGATATACCACTAACGGAAGTAGTTAGCAATATAACCACGCATCAGCTGCAGCAGTCAATTGTGCTGGAGCAAATGATTCGCCATAGTATTACCATGAATCAGAACATTGACGATCAGGCATTGTTTGAAGCATCGTTCAAGCAGTTTCAAACCTATTCCCGTCAAGTTGCAGGCGAAATCAAGCAAGGGGAACAACTGGTCAAGCAAGCTTCCGCCACTGCCAATTCTGATATTGAAGCCAACGAATTCAAGCATGTCGACCAGCTACTGTTGAAAATTGAAAAAGAGCATGCCACCTATGAGCACGAAGCCGAAGTACTGGCAGGCATGCTAAAAAATGGTGCCAGCACGCAAACGAAGCACAAAATAGAAAAACTGGAAGAACTGCAAAGCAACATGAACCATGAACTGGAAGGTTTGTTAAAGGGGATCGAAAAATTTACCCTCGACGCAGCAAAAACCGCCCTGGCGCATGAAAAAAATACCCAGAAAATCATACTCATCCTGTCTGTTTCAGCGGTCATATTTGGGCTGGTGGTAAGCACACTGATCATCTTCAGCATCACGCGGCCGCTGAAGCAAATGTTCAAGGCGGCGGAAGATCTACGGGCAGGCGATGGCGATTTAACCCAGCGGCTGCCTGATTTCGGAAAAAATGAAATTGGCGATGTCAGCAATTCCTTTAATGGGTTTGTCGACAAAATTCAAAGTGTATTGCTTGAAGTAAGGTCTGCCGTGCTGAATATAACCGCGGCAACCGAGCAGGTTAATATCACCGCGCAAAATCTTAGCCAGGGCTCCAGCCAGCAAGCCGCAAGCCTGGAAGAGACCAGCGCATCAGTAGAAGAAATAAGCGCCTCCATCAACCAGAATTCGGACAACGCACGGGTTACGGATTCCACCGCAACCAAAGTCTCAGGTGAGGCCGAGCGCGGTGGTAAAGCGGTTCATGCCACCGTCAAAGCCATGAAAGACATCGCGGGTAAAATCAGCATAATCGAAGACATCGCCTATAAAACCAATTTGCTGGCACTTAACGCCGCAATTGAAGCAGCCCGTGCCGGCGATCATGGCAAAGGGTTTGCCGTGGTTGCCGCAGAAGTGCGCAAGCTGGCAGAACGCAGCCAGGGGTCCGCCCAGGAAATTGGCGAACTGGCGGATAAAAGCGTCAAAGTGGCCGAAGATGCCGGCTGCCTGCTGGATGAAATTGTGCCGAGCATCAAGAAAACCGCCGATCTCGTGCAGGAAATATCAGCAGCATCCGAAGAACAAGCGTCCGGCGTATCACAAATAAACTTAGCCGTGAACGAGCTAGACAAAGTATCACAACAGAATGCCTCCTCATCAGAGGAACTGGCCGCCACCGCTGAGGAAATGAATGCACAGTCCCGGCTGCTTGGCGAAATGATTGCCTATTTTAAACTGGGCGATGAAGATGGCGCTCCCCAGGGCATACATGAAAAGAAACGCAATCAGCAACATCATGGGCTATCCCAGAGCAATACCGCCTCCCGGCAAAGAGTGATAGCAGGGGACGACGTAGTATCAGGGGAGGAAGACTTTGAAGCATTCGACCGGGAGGCGTCATGAACTCCATCAGTACCCGCCTCACAGCGCAGCCAGAAACAGCGATTAAGGAGGAAGACGAACAACAGCAATTTCTAACGTTCGTCTCCGCCGGCGAGGTGTATGGCGTCAATATATTATCTGTAAAAGAGATACTGGAACATGGCGAACTCACGCACGTGCCCATGATGCCGGACTACGTGCGGGGCGTAATGAACCTGCGCGGCAGTGTCGTACCCGTTATTGACTTATCCGTTCGCCTGGGGCGTCAGGCCAGCGAGGTAGCGAAACGAACCTGCATCGTGATAATAGAAGTACACTATGAAAATGACGTATTAGATGTCGGTGTCGTGGTTGATGCCGTAAACCAAGTGATGGAAATCGCGTCGGAAAATATAGAACCGGCACCCCCGTTTGGCGCCAATATACGCACAGATTTTATTGCAGGAATGGGCCGCATACAGGAAAAATTTGTCGTGCTGCTGGAGGTGAACCATGTACTGTCCATCGAAGAATTATCCGTATTGGAACACGTGGGAAAAGCAGGCGCTAATCTGCTAACGGAACAGGCAAGCCCCTGAAATACATTAATTGCCCCCTACGGCCGGACTTTCGCAAGCCATTAGTAACAGCGGGCTGAAGTATTCGTAAACTTAAGTATTAGCCGGCTTCGGCGCAAGGGGCGTTTTTACTGACAATAAAACAATGAAAAAAATAAGCGTTTTAGTGATAGACGACTCAGCCGTGGTGCGCAAAGTACTGAGCGAAACCATCAAAAACGATCCTGGGCTGGAACTACTGTACGCCGCATCAGACCCGCATATCGCCATGGAGCGCATGAAAAAAGTCTGGCCGGATGTCATCATACTCGATATCGACACGCCGAAAATGGACGGCCTTACATTCCTCAAAAAAATAATGCATGAACACCCGACCCCCGTGGTAATCTGCTCCACCCTTACCAGTGAAAGCGCAGCCACCACCTTGCAGGCCATCTCTGCAGGTGCAGTGGGCACCATTACGAAACCAAATTACGGCTTAAAAACGTTTCTTGAAGAATCCTCCAGCGTGTTTGGGCAGGTCATACGGTCGGCGGCAACCGCAAAGGTAGACCAGCTAAAGAAGCTGCCGGTGAACACGCCTAAAAAATTAAGCGCCGATGCCGTATTAAGCGCCAAAGAAAACACCACCAAAATTAAAACCACCGATCAAATCATCGCCATTGGCACCTCCACTGGTGGCACAAATGCATTGGAATATGTGCTTACGGCATTGCCCCGCACCACGCCGGGCATTGTCGTGGTACAGCACATGCCGGAAAAATTTACCGCCGCATTTGCCGAGCGGTTGAACCATATTTGCGACGTCGACGTATTAGAAGCCAAAGACGGCGACAGCGTGCAACCAGGGCGGGTATTAATTGCCCCTGGAGGGCATCATATGATCCTAAAACGCAGCGGTACCCACTATTTTGTTAACGTAGTTGACGGGCCGCTGGTCAGTCGGCATCGCCCGTCAGTCGATGTATTATTTCGTTCCGTGGCCAACACCGCCGGTAAAAATGCACTGGGTATCATCATGACCGGCATGGGTGACGACGGCGCCGCCGGGCTAATGGAAATGCACAATGCCGGCTCTGCCACCATCGGGCAAAATCAGGCAAGTTGTGTGGTATACGGCATGCCCAACGAGGCAAGAAAGCGTGGCGCTGTCGATAAAGAACTATCGCTGGAAAGCATCCCGCACGCCATCGTGGAATTCAGCAAACACCGCGCATCGAGTGGGCGATAAACGGGATGCCAACGTATAACAACCATCATCATGATAGCGCAGTCGATAGTACTGCTGCCGGTAATACCGTATCGCACAAGTACACACTCAATAACATAGCGCCGTACAGGCCGCGTCAACCCAGACGGCCTGATATCAGCAAAACAAAACATTCAATACCCGGATATACCCGCATTGGGTTAATCGTATGGGGTATAAACACAGAGCTACGTGATGAATCTAACTGACACGGAATTTAAAAAATTCAGCGACTTTATCTACAACGCGGCAGGCATTAGTATGGCGCCGAACAAAAAGTCCATGATAAGCAGTCGACTAACCAGTCGTGTGCATAAACGTGCACTAAAGAGCTTCAGTGAATACTACGAATTGATCACCAGCGGCAAAGACCCCGCAGAACTACAATACGCCGTCGACTCATTAACCACCAATGAAACCTACTTTTTTCGGGAAATGAAACACTTTAATTTCCTAAAAGACATCGTGTGCCGCACCAAAAAACCGAATTTCAGAGTCTGGAGCGCCGCCTGCTCCACCGGAGAAGAGACTTACAGCATCGCCATGGTGCTGGCAGAAGCACTGGGGTTTTTACCCTGGGAAATATGCGCAACCGACATCAATCAAAAAGTCATCAATCAGGCCCGTAACGGCGTCTATTCTGATCGTGTGAAAGAAAAAATTCCTCGGGACTACCTTCACAACTACTGCCTAAACGGCATTCGCTCCCGAGAAGGACTGGTTATGATAGACAAAAAACTCAGATCGCGCATCACGTTTACACAACTCAATTTAAATGCAGCCTGGCCCCGATATGAACCGTTTGATGTAATATTCCTGCGGAATATCCTCATATACTTTAGCGAACAAACACGCACAACGCTGGTGCGACGCATCGCCCAACTATTACGCCCAGGCGGATACCTAATGGTAGGACATTCAGAAACCATCACCGGCGTATCACTGGACCTGAAATGTTTACAACCGTCAATCTACATAAAAACCAAACCGTAACTCGCCGACCGATTACTTTACTGACTACTCAACCCAAACCACAACCCTTTAACACAATACCGGCAAGCCACGCAAAAATAGCCGATAGTTGAAAAGCCGCCGGGAAACCCATAGCGGCAAATTAGCCAAACCAATAAATGGGTGTGATTTTCAGGTAGTCACCACGTTTTCTCGCCCCCACGGAAAACGGTTTGAAAAAAAATGTTAGGCAATCCGGATCAACCTGTACATGGTGAACCCGCTGACCCCAGCACAGAAAGCAAAGCCGCATTCTTTAGTAAAAAACCAGCCACACACCGACGGCAACAAACCCAGCACTACGTTGTTGTTTGAAGGATGCCTGCCTAAAAATGGACGTTTGTTAAACAAATAAGGCCACCCGACAATAAACCACACAGGATTCACTGCGCCGAGATCCTTTTAGTGGCAGAATCAACGTTTCAGCAAAAAGCAACCTCGATCCAATTGCACAGGATTAGGCTGGCGGGTGAAGCTTAATCATGTTAAAAGCCATGATTTGGGTATATATCCTTGTTCGTCATTTATTCTGTGGCCTGTGTTATTTTTTATTGCTTGAAAATGGCGATTTTAGAGGTGGTTTAGTAAAAAACTAATGACAGGTAATCGGAAATTTAGAAAGTAGATAATTGGTTACTGGAGCTGCATGCAACAAGAACAACAATTTCTCAACGAGTTCGATAAAAAACCCTGGAACGCCGCCGACCGGTTGCGCTCCAATATCGATGCCGCCGAATACAAGCACGTGGTCTCGGTCCTCATCTTCTTCAAATATGTCTCCGACGCCTTCGCCGAACGCCGCGAAGCACTAGTCACCAGTTTCAAAGACCCCGACAACGACGACTACCTGGGTGATGACGCCGGGGAAATGGCCGAAGAAGAGCTGGAAATCCGCGACTACTACACAGAGAAATACGTCTTCTGGGTGCCAGCATTAGCTCGTTGGGAGAATCTGCAAAACAACGCCAAGGTCGCACCGGGCACTGAAATCACCCTCGGCGACGACACCCAAGCTAAAGAAGCGGCCGTGACGTGAGCCATCGAGTTACAGAACTCCACAACATTATGCCGATAACTAACATTCCGTCGGTGCTTGAGCATGGGATATTGTCACACGAGCGTTGCACCCAATTACCCCATGCCGATGTTTCGATGACTGATGTCCAAGATAAACGGGATAAGGTCCAAGTTCCCGGAGGACGCAGGCTGCACCAATATGCCAATTTGTATTTTCATGCTCGAAACCCCATGATGTCAGCCAGAAATCATCAGGCTGCTAATTTATGCGTATTAAGGGTATCTACAGCGGTTTTTGGACTTGAGGGGGTCGTCATAAGTGACCAAAACGCAGCCAGCAAATATGTTCGGTTTCGTTCGCCCGGCGCGCTAAATGAGCTGAATTTTGATAAAATCTACGCAGAAGATTGGCGTCATCCAGATGATCAAATTGCCTATTGGCAGCATAAATCGATGAAATGTGCAGAAGTTTTGGTGCCAGATTGTATCGAATCAAAGTATATTCAAGGGGCTTATGTCGTCAGCCAAGAGGCCGAAAGACAATTATTGCAACAAAGTTTTGCTTTACCGATTGAGGTTAACCCCCATATATTCTTATTGTGAGATGAATTATGATTAAAGTACTCATTGGCGATATGTTTGAAAGCCCTGCAAAAACGCTAGTCAACACAGTCAATTGTGTCGGCATTATGGGCAAAGGTGTCGCAAAAGAGTTTAAAAAGCGTTTTCCCGGCATGTTCGCCGATTATGAGCAACAGTGTTCAATGGGTAAGGTTGAGCCGGGTGTGCCATCCTACTATGAGGATATGCTAGGAACATCGATCATCAATTTCCCTACCAAGAAACACTGGCGATCACCCTCTAGGCTTCAAGATGTTGTAAAGGGCCTGGATATATTTCTGGAAAAATATAAGGAGTGGGGCATTACATCAGTAGCGTTTCCGCCGCTTGGCTGTGGAAATGGCGGGCTTGAATGGTCAGTTGTTGGACCAATTATGTACCAAAAACTATCCGCACTCGATATTTCTGTCGAAATTTATGCACCTTTCGGAACATCAAAGAGACAGTTAAGCCAAGATTTCTTAAGTCTGCCCGCTGAAGTAAACGGGGTAATTAAGGGGAAACAAAATAAAAAGCTCAATCCTAGTTGGGTGGCGCTATTGGAAGTATTGGATCAGTTAGGAAAACAACAGTATGCCAACCCCGTTGGACGAACTATATTTCAAAAAATTTGTTACATCATGACCGAGCAAGGTGTTGATACGGGCTTTCATTTTAAACCGGGAAGTTATGGTCCATTCTCTAATGAAGTAAAAGAGGCATTGAGCGTATTTGCCAATATGAATCTCATCAATGAATATCAACTGGGAAAAATGAATGCCCTAAAAGTGGGTGCCGACTATGAGAGAACGGTCAGGAAATTTGCGGCAGAGTTGGCGCCACTACAAAGGAAAATCAGTAAAACCGTTGATCTATTTAGCCGGATAAAGAATACAGAGCAAGCAGAAGAGATAACGACGGTTTTATTTGCGGCGAGACAGATTAAGCAAGAAAAAACAGCAGACGAAGTCACTGAGCAGGATCTTTATGATTATATCGTTAGCTGGAAAAAAGAGTGGAAAAAACAAGACAAACAAAATGCAATAGCAACGACAATTCGCAATTTGGAGATGCTTGATTGGCTAAAATTAAAATATAGTGAGACTTTGCCTGCCGCCGAATTTTAAATTAAGGCACAGGATAGTCAATCCCGACCAGACTTTTGGCGCTCAAAGCGTTGCTTCCAATATTGGCCTTAGGAGCACCGAACATTTATCCACCAGCTCCGAACAGTTGGACCCTGGCTCCGAACATTTAAACTGAAGTTCGAATAAGAATGTTTCTCATTTATTCCTTAACTCCCAGAATTCCCTGAGTTTTCACTCGCCACTTGGTGTTTTGGTGCTCAAATTGTACCCATGTAATTGATGTGTTATTTGC
>Ga0316204_10003966_pt1 | contig 27952 bp, 25 predicted proteins | sample 6monrhotite_MG_2_FD_205661 | JGI IMG/M metagenome (GOLD analysis project Ga0316204, IMG submission 205661) | Microbial mat bacterial communities from mineral coupon in-situ incubated in ocean water Damariscotta River, Maine, United States -... | ecosystem: Environmental > Aquatic > Marine >...
CCACCCTCTCCGCTCGTTGCTTTGGTGTGTGGGGGGGGGGGTGTGTGAGAGAGAGAGAGAGAGAGAGAGAGAGAGAGAGAGAGAGAGAGAGAGAGAGAGAGAGAGAGAGAGAGAGAGAGAGAGAGATCATGAGGGCCAGATCGGGGAGAGGGGGCAGATGAAAAAGGAGGAGGGTGATCAGTGTGTTGTTGTCACAGACGCGTGGTTGCTCGCGTACCAAAAGCCTATTTATCATGGACAGAGAACTGGGGCGCTCTAAGCTGGGCCTGTCGCGGAAGAACCCGGACAAGAGCACCAACTCCGAGCCGGAAGAAGCTCCTCGACGCGCTCCGGTCACCCAGCAGATCCGGAGGACTCGTGCTCGGCCCACCCACCGAGGTCCTACCAGCACAGAGGTGATGCTTCTCATCACCCGTGACATGTACCGCATCACGCACGAGTGGAAGAATTCGGACATCTCCGATACCACCATCTACTACGCACTGGACGTGCTCTTCCGCACGGCAAGTGCACCGCGAGTGATCCAGGTGGTCCTCGCCCGCGTGTCCGCCGCACACGAGCGGAATTCCTCCTCGCCTCTCCTCACCTTCGACCTCATCGCACGCCTGATCAAGACCGTGCTCTTGGACGAGTCTCAGGTACGGGCGCGCTACCTCATCCACCACCTCACCACCACCAAGTCCCCGTCAGGCAAGGCCGCCTATCCGGCGACGCTCATGAAACACGTCGCCGACCGCATGCTCGAGTGGTGGGTGGCCAGTACGGCCGAGCCGCCTCGGCGCAGCTGGTTCCACCGCGCACTGATGCTGGATCTGTGCCTGGAGTTCATGAAGAAGCACCGAGCAGACCGCTTCGGCCGAGACCTCGACGAGCTCGCCGATGCCCTAGCCTGTATGCGCTCGTTCGACACGGGCTGCGCGAGGGCCGTCCTCAAGCATGTGAGTCTGGAGCGACTTTTGTGCGCGGGTGCATCAGGGAGGAACGATCCATTCGCCATCCGCCGCATGCTCATGGCCAACGGCGCACTGACACACCTGATGTGGGTGAGGTGTGGCCCGCCGCGCGAGCTCAGCCCGTCGCTGAACGAAGCATGCTCCAAGATGCCGCGTGATCGCGCCTACACCAGGCCCCTGACTGCGACCGCGTCCAGGAGGTGGTCCGTGTGAGGGGGGGGGGGAATATACATGCTCCAGCACCGCGCTCCCGCGTACTCTCCCACTCACGCATGCATCACATGGCCGATGCCGTGGTCGCAATAAAAGCGCCGCGCCGATTACGGAATGTCATGTATTGGGAGAGAGCGATCGCAGGCGACGGTCGGCTCCTCTACGTGACGGGAAGGCACTTCCGTGTGTGAACGGCATCCAACTTCATGGTCCACGCCGAGCAGTGGATGCACCAGACAGCATTCTTGTAAACCTCCGAGTTCGCCTTCTTCTCCAGGCGCGTGCACTTCGCAATTGCCTTGTTCAAGACAGCACTGGCCTGCTTGACCTCCCGGTGTGCGGCGGCACAGTCGGCCTTCAGCTTCTTCCCGGCATCCGTCTTCTTCTTCGCTGCAGCCGCCTTCTTCTTCGCCTTCTCCTTCTCTGCATTCTCCTTCTTCTTACGGACGGCGGTCTTCTGAGCAGCTAAAATCTTCGCGGTCAATGCAGTGCGCTCCGCTTTGAGCTGCTTCACTGTGGGAGTGGGGCTTTTCTTGGGCATGGCGGAGATAAGATCCACGAGGTCGTAGACGAGGGCTGTTCTTGCCGTGGGAAGAAGCGAATACTTGGACGCCCCCTCCCCGGGATGTCCCCCCCCCGTTTTCACTGCCCCGACTAAGTCATTCGTTTACCATCCTATCCGCGCGAGAAAGTATGGAGAATATTGCACGTGGTAGAGTAATTACGTCCATTGACGATGACTACCCGCAGCGCGAACGCCAGGTGGAAGAGGTACCGGTCGGCGATGGGCTGAGTCAATACCTCACCTTCACCAGCATCGGAGATTGCGACATGTGTTGCGAGCCACTCGATGAGGGGAGCGGCAAGGATCATGATGTGTACTGTTATCCAAACAAGGCCAAACGCAACGGCCGCGGCTACTTGTGCACGTCCTGCTGCGACGAACTGGACTGAGTGTGTTCATGTTGACAGCGATGACAAGTAGGCCAGCGATGCCCGAAGACTTACATAAGCGTTTCTTTATGCCAGCCATGCGAATATATACAGTGAAACGCGTACTCCCCTACCCCCCCCCCTCCTCCCCTATCATCGGATGTCCCCGCGTCCCCATCCGAATTCGCCGGCCAAGGAAAAGCTCATTGTCTTGCTAGCTCTGCCAGTACAGTAACCATGTCGGCCCATCCGAGCACGAACGAGATCAAGAGGCTTGAACCCGGCGATGACTACTACCCCGGCCTGAGGCATCGCTCGGTGAAGGAGGTGGCTTCCGACGACACCGTGAAGATCCTCGGTCTGACGGAGGACGTGGGAGACTGTGAAATGTGCGGTGAGCCACTCGAGAAGGAGATGAGTGACGACTGTGAGGTGTATATGTACGCTGATTCCGATTGTCACAACGGCGTTGGCTACATGTGCACGGCCTGCTATGAGGACCTGGAGGCGGCGTGCGATGACAGTGACGAAGATGAATAGGATCGACGTCTGAAGAACTGCGCCGTGCACTTGCGCCGAGATACATACAATGAACGCCGTGCCCCTGTATTGTACACGCCTCCCCCTCCCCTATCACGCATAAATCTCGCAGCCGTGCGGGTCGTCGTAGTCCAGCTTCTTGGCCTTGGACGAGGGCCACAGGATGCGTACGTGGGTGAAGGGCGAGTGCAGCAGGATGACCAGCGACACGGAGAACACCATCGCGAGTATGAAGATGCATATCACGGCGGCGGTGACGTACCAACTGCTGAGGTTGTAGACGTCGCCGGGCGATGAGTGGCTTGCGTAGAGGAAGAGGATCAGTGTCGGCTGGATGAGGTTGACTGCCATCAGCACCATCAGGCCGCGGAACGTGCGGTTGTAGAGGTGGCACAGGTCGAGTCTGTTGAGGAAGATGTCGACGATGGCCTGCGCCAGGGGGATGACGTGCACCAGCGTATTGACGGTCAGCACCGTGCTCCCGCCGTAGACGAGGATGTAGTTGGTGACGAGGCCGGGCGAGTCCCACAGCACCATCAGCACGCCGAACGTGATGCCCGCGTTGAGGGACAGGCGCGTCAGGAACATCCCCTCGTAGACGAAGCGCATCATGTAGTCCGGGCCGGGGACCCAGCCGTGGTAGGCACGGATCTCCCTCAGTCCGGACATGGCCAACGCCAGCAGCTTCATCGCCGCGTACAGTGACTCGTAGGACCACCCCCAGTTGGTGAGGTAGGTGAAGTAGTTGCGGTCGTCGTGGCTGTCCACCTCTGCCATCTCCACCTTAAGGATGAAGAACGAGAGCGTGACGGTGCACCACACCAGCACCTGGAAGAGGTTAACGAACCGGGTCCAGTACCACGGGTAGTGGATGAAGGGCACGCGGCTGTCGCATGGTACGGACGGCGGGGCCGGGAATCTTCCATCCCTGTAGAGGTCAATTTCGTAACGCGGCAGGACGTATCCGCGCGACTGCGCCTCCCTTGCCTCCATGGCGCGCAGATACAGACGCTCCGCGCTGCAGGGCTGCGCTGTGCACTGATCCGCGCGGCACGCGACGGCACGCAGCGATAGCGCAAACGGGCATCCTTTACTTCGCGCCATGAGCAGCGCCATCACACGCCATCCTCCACCGCTGGCCACCTCACATTATGTTGGTGAAGATGGCTGCGGTGGAGACTGCCCACTCAGAGGGCGTGGGTAGCCGTGTCGTGTTCGAGGCCGGCGGGTGATCATCGGTCGCACCGGCGGCTTGGACCATCTTACAGAGTGCAATGTCGGTCCTGGCCCATGAGGCCTCGTCGTACACGCCGAACTTGCGCGACCCTGCATGATGCGAGGCCAGTGCCAGGTACTTCATGGTAAGCTGCGCTTCGCGAGAGTACTCGGCGTGGGTGATGTTGGTCAGTGCCTCGCGGAGGCTGATATCGCCGGAAACAGGCAGCTCGGAGGTACCCAACCCCTCCGCGTACGTGCGCGACTCGAAAGCGCCCATGACCGATGCCATATTCTCCCCATAAACAACGGATGACACGTTGCGGAGTGAGGGTCTGGTGATGCCGAAGTCGGTCAGCCTCCAGAGGAAGGCAACGTTCACGGCGAACACGACCCCGTCGGTCGCCGATGGCACCATCACGTCCTTCATGTAGCCCACGTGACCACTGACCAGTGTACTGGAGCAGACCATCGTGCTCTCGGGGGCGTGTGGTGTAACTGTACTCGCCCACTCGTTACAGTATGCGTTGATGGACCTGTAGAGTTCATAGCATCTATCACCCACTGTAGTATCTCCCGTAACAGATCCGTCATCGTAGAGTGACACGGAGTTCCGGCACGCCAAGCCGCTCCACCTGCGGCACTCAATATCATCGCCAAATAGCATGCTGTGCGTTCGGCACCAGTTGGTCATGGCGCGGGGCTCGGTCATGACCGCCCTCCCAGGCCACCTGGGGTGCGGGATCGAGAAAGCGGTGCGGGCGAAGTCGCGGGCGGCAGACTTGATGTAGTCACCGCCGAGGTAGCTCCCGTTGTACGCCCACATCGCGTTGGTGAGCGCCTGCTCGGGGCTGAGGATGATGCGCTCGAGCATGTGAGTAGTGTAGCACCCAGCTCTCGCGGTGAGCCAGGCCAGCTCCGTGGCCGCATTGGTGATGGTGCGGAGGTAGGAGATGGAGACAGGGGGCTGACGATCTGTTGAATGAAGCGCTTGGTAGTCGGAAAGCAGGCTGTCCAGGTAGCGAAGCCGGTTCATGGCGTAGAATCCGGTGTACTTGGCAAAGCACGACAGCTTCCATGGGACGAAGAGTACCGCATCACGGGAGACGTGGGCGACCTCGACCACGTAGTACGTCGTGGCCGGCGTGGTGTAGTTGTAGATGGAGAATGTCATCAGGGCCAGCCCCGCCGCCAGTATGGCACGCGTGTTGCCGTCCATCGCCATTGGGTACCTCCTCGACGCCGGCAGTGGATGGGTCACCGAACAAATGGGCGGAGGGAGGGAAAATCTTCTACCCCCCCCCCCTCCTACTTTCTGCCGCAACTAGAAGAGAGCGGATGAATCATGCTGTTTTATAGAATACGCCACATGGAAACCTTACCACATCGCAGGCTCGCGCTCTTCGGAGTACCTGAAGAACACTGGCGCGTCCGCGCGATGCGCCTTCACGTGCCCCTCATGCACGAGCCACGCCAGCATCAGCTGCTGCGTGCTGATCGGGGACCCGGCGTGCACCCCCTTCTCTCCCACCACGGCCTCCTCTGCGCTGTCCGCCATCGGCTCCAGGTCGAGCCAATGCTCGAGCTTGCACACGAAGATGGGCTGGAGGTGTGCCTTGGATGTATCGACGCCGGACTTGCTCAGGTGGCGAGCGAGACGGTAGAACAGCACGTCGGTCTCCGGCGCACGGTGCGTGGCCAGCACGTAGGCGTTGTACACGCTCTGGATGCCGGCCATGATCTCGTAGTCGGCCGCCTTCGGAGAGCCGAAGAACGAGAAGCCTGAGTCATGCGCCCACTGCCAGAACTCGCCCGCGTGAACCTGCTTCATGACGGTATCGATATCGATCACCCCGTCCGCCCGTCCCGCATAGGCCTCCCCCACCAGCGCGTCTCCCTCGAGCAGGATGATGTCCTCGATCGAGGAGTCGCCCCACTCAGCGCTCTGGATGAAGCTGGTCAGGAAAGAAACGTCGGAGTAGACCGCGGCCCCGCTGCATATGAGCGCGGTGGGGTTGGTCTCGTCGTCGGACGGCGGCGTCTCGTCGGCGTCGTTCACGTAGCTCGGGTAAATGGGCGGCCTATGCAACCTGGACAGCATGTGGTGCTGGATGTGGACGAGTGCGTCTCGGCAGCCTCCTCTGCTGTGGCAGTACGCGACCATCTCATCGTGACGCATGGTAGCGGCATCGGCCATGACGTAGCCGAGCACCGAGTGCAGTGACCGAAGCGCCTCCACTGGGTAAGCGATCAGGCCGCGCGCGAGGTAGATCATGTTGTACGTGAAGCGATCGATGTCCTCATCCCAGTAAAGGACGCCCCTCTCATTGGTGGCCCGCGCGGCTATGCTTCCAGACCACCGCTCCAAGTCGGAGGCCGCGTCTTCGGCAATGGACCTGGCCCATCGAATCGCCTGCCATGGCACCTCCACGACGAAGCTGCACGCAGTCCATGGCGCACGTAGAACGTACCGGAAGAGCAAGGAGGAGACGTCGTCGACCGTCGCGGGAGGGAAAGACTGGTCATGGTACAAGCACCAGCTGAAGAACAGGACGCACACGGCCGTGATCAGGGTCGTCCATCTCGTGGCCATCGTGCGTGGCTGATGGTTGTGGTAGGGTAAGTGGTACGCCACTGTCCGGTGACACGAGCCTGCGGTAGCGTCCAGTAATCGGACGGGGCGAGCTGATCTTCGTCGCTTGCCGGTGCAACAACTGATAGGCGGGCCGGGGAAACTGCTCGGGTACTCATCGGGGAGAGCCCCGATGGGGACCCAATACCGCGATCGTCCGATTGCGGGGAGAACGGGGAGGGCGCGGTATGGCGGAGTACACGACGGATTGCTTTATTACGCAGGCAGAGCCCACGCGCGCTCAGTGCGGAGGCTGGCAGCCGTGTTAACGACGGCGTTGAAGAACGGGCCTGTGCTGAGCGCTATCAGCGAGTCCTCGGCGGTCCAATCGACCATGAACTGGTTGTCGGCGTACGAAGAGTGGTCGCAGTAGCGTTCGTCACGTAAGACATGAGAGTAGGCGATTTCCCCATCGTCGGCCTCGCCGGGCTCGTCGCGTATGATGCACATGTCGGCGACGGGGACCAGTCTGCACACCATCGTCGCCTCCACCTCTTCGCCGGGTACCTCGTCATGATCGAGGCCCTCCCCGTCCGCGCCGCACCTCTTGATCCTGCTGAGACGGGCCAGCGCCTCCGTCATCCCGGCGAACTGGGGCGCTTCATCTTCCACCATCATGCGGTGGAGGAACGTCTGAGCCAACTCGTTCATGTCGTGGTGGTCTATGACGTAGTGGTACACGGACATGGATAATGCGGCGGGGGGCACGTGGATGATGTCCAATTCCCTCGTAGCCCTCAGGTACGGCTGCATGTGCTCCGCCGAGACGTGTTGGATGGATGGGTAGCACGCAAGCACCTTGCATGCATCGAGATCCCCGCCCTCTCCAATGGCGCAGTTCAGCATGTCGGCCTGGCGAATGCGGTAGGTACTGTGAGCGAAGCCGATCATCACGATGCCGACGTCCATGGGGCCGCCGTATATATCGCGGTAATAGACGCGCTCATCATACCCCACGTCCTCGTCCACGGAGTAGACAATGGCGAGGCTGTCGTAGACCCATCGGATAGGGCGTAGGGCGGCGCTGGTGAGGCGGTACTTGATGGCCACGTGATAGGCTTCGATCTGGTGGTGCAATGCGCTGCTCTTGCTGACCACATCGCCGGGTACCACGGTACCTGGATGAGCCCACCCCCCGTGGGACTCTATCCGCACTGCCCTCGAGTAGTAGAGGTTCAACGCGGCGAGCCGTTCTTGGACCAGTCCGCGCATGCACCGCACATGGATCCATGGGGCATGAGTCACCCACTGTACTGCGGTGTAGCGGGAGGCGTCGCATGCGTGATGTTCTGTAGTGAGCGAATGGTACATGTACGAGAGCACTATCGCATAGAGCAGTACTCTGACGGCAGAACCGATCGCCTCCCGCGGTGCTCTACCGCCGAGGTCGGCCATGTCGACGGTGTTGATGACCAACTGACCTTTTCGTCTCGCCCCCTTCTCAGCAGAAAACTACCCCCCCCCCTCCCTCTCCCGTGGTGACGTTAAACTGGAGCCTCGCCGACTCGTGGGGGTGCGTAACATAGTGTACGTACACAGGCAATAGCGCGCGGTCCATGGGCCCTGTGGTAGTATACCAGGGACTGTGCACTTCGTCACTTCCCTCTATACCTCGGTACCAGGGGAGAAGGCCACGGGGTGGGAGGAGCGAGACCGGGGAGCGCGATGACTATCGATCTCGAGACGGTCAACCGTCGCAGGGCGAAGCTGAATGCCTTTTTCGAGAGGGCCCGCAAACAGTCTGTCGAGACCGGGAGGACCCCGAGTCTGCGGCGCATGATCCATGCCACCGCGAACATGAAGGACGACCCTGACCACCGCCTATTCTACTTCGCGGGAGATCGGATAGTGCACGGGATGAGCTCGGCCAAGCCCGTAGACCCTCCGCTCATTCACGTGCTCAAGATGCTCCAGAGCGGAACCCCCGAGACTCGCCGGTGGCTGTCGCTTTTCAGCTACCGCATCATTGTCAATGCGACTCCCTCCGACAGCTTCAAGGACCACCGGTTCGTGAAGCACGTTCACACCGCACTGCTCAGCATAGTAGGCGCCTCCGACGCCCTGTACTACGCGATCGCGGAGCGTATGGGGTCGCAGTTGATACTGGCCGGCATCCCTCGGACGTACAACGCCGATGGGGCGCCTGTCACAGGGCCATGGGTGGACATGCTCATCGACGCCGTGTTCCTGCACCCGCGCTTGACGAGCGAGGCAGAGGGCGAGGTCACCCGCTCACTCCGCCTCGTCCTGGAGACGATCATCAAAGCCAACATCCACGGCTCTGACTGGGAGTACATTGCCCATAGGATACTCTACGCGATGGCGGGCGGCCGCAGCCGCGGCGGAGGGCTGTTCCGCATCTTCATGAACCGCGCCAACGCACCTGCCGACTTCCACGCAGCTTCCATCCTCGAGTATCTCATCAACTACAACTCGGAGTCGGTGTATTTCGACGCGCGCGGGGGGAGTCATCGGCCACGGCCCTCCATCCAGGGGCCACTGGAGATCTCCAGGGGCGTCCCCCTCCTCGCGCTCGCGGTCATGACGTTTGACGTCGAGATCGTCAACCTCGTCTACTATGCACTGTCAGAGGAGGAGCGCGAGGCGCGATTCAGCGATGAGTTGGTGGACAGTGGGGTGATGGAGGAGGATCAGTCCGTCCTCGAGTGGATCACCGCTTCCATGGCACCCTACGTCAAAACGCCTGCCGCAGCTGCGCGCATGGAGTCGCATGAGCGGTACCAGAAGATCAAGGGTATCATCACCGGAGGGTATGTCACTGGGGCCATGGGCAAGCGATGAGTGGAGAGCGGGAGGAGATATATAATGAACCCAGGCACGGCCGTATTTCATGGATGTATTCCGCGCCTGCTTACGGACCAATGTCCCCGCCCGCTTCTGTTCGCCCCCCCCCCACGTCGCCACATTCATTAGTTTCGTGGCGGGAGCGCGCCGGAGGGAGAATGTCCACTGGAGAACAGCAATCCACCAGCATGGACGACATGGTTATCCTCGTCCCCGTCCCGACCGACCAGTACGACGACATTCTGGAGAAACACGGGTTTCCGGCAGACAGGAGGGACGGGCGGGGCCCATTGATACGAGTAACCCCGGGGCGAGTACAGGAGGCCTGCGCCAAGTCCTCTATAGTACAGCTCCTCAACGGAGAGCAGGCGGTGGCTACCGTCACCAAGACTATCTCCTACAGCCACATGCCCGCCGAGATGCCCGATCTCCACCAATGGGTCCCCATTGACCCTGGTACGTTCACCGTCCAGGAAGGTGATCTGTGCGCGAGTCTGCGTTGTCCGATGCTCCCCCGCAAACGGCCCAGGACCGACGATGACGACGACTACGGCCCGGTGGAGGTACTCGATTCCTCTACACCAATCAACGAGCAGCAGACCGACGACGAGGGTGACGTCACGGACTACGAGAGCTTGCCCGTGTACCCGGCCCAGGTGGTCGATTGCGCCGTGGAGATCATCATCGACGAGCTATGCACCGAGCCAACTGATAGGATACCGCCCCCAGCGCCTTCCGTCTACCATCTCGGAGGCAGCGCATCGGACGACCCCGTCGTCCCAACATGCACGCCAGACGCCCCGCTCACTCCCATGCCGGCGTGGTGGACCTCGTTCATGGAACGTGACTTATACGCCGCCTACCTCGAGATGTTAATATCGCTCCCGCGCATCACCGAGGGGATGTTCGTCCAGGCGGATACGTTGTACGTCTACCAAGTCCCCGCACCTACGTGGGCACTGAACAGGAAGACGAAGCTCGACTTCGTTGTACGGGTGAAGGATGCGGGTTATGCTGGACAGAACGGCAGGTTGAGATCCGTCACCTACAAGTTCGCCTGCATGCACGGCTGCGAGCGTGGGACATGCACGTCGTGTAAGGCGTATATCCCGTGCCGCAAGCACTACGCTTTCCCGTCAGCATGCCCCGGCGGCTGCCCGTGGAACAAGTACTGCGAGCACGGCATTCGTGGTATCAAGTGCAGTAGGCATGACACGCGAGGAACTCGGTGCTATCCGTCGCATTGACAACTCCAAGTAAACGTGCACTGCTTTTTCTTCACTTAGTACAAAATCGATTGGGGACAATGCTGTACTACTTCCCCCCCCCCCCTTTTGTGGGGGCGGGTAAGTGAGCGGGATAGTTGTATGCGCGTGCGGCAGCTGAGATATCCAGTAGTAACGATGACTTTCACAATCGACGCCGTCGATGACCGCCGCCTGGCAGGCAGTAAGAGACCCATGTATGAAGGAGACAGTGATGCGCACCAGCCCATCAAGGTGTTCCGCCATTCCCCGTTCGACGTCTCCAACATGGGCGGCGTCGTCACCATTCATACCGTGAGCGGAGCGCGGATCACTACTGTGCACGGCCTGGCCGGGCAGCTGCCTGCCGTGGTCTGTGAGCATGGCGGCCGCCTCGCCCCCTGCCCCACCTGCGGCGAGGACGAGTGGAGCTGCGAGCACAGCATGGCGTTGGCCAGATGCCACCAGTGCTACGTTTCTCCTCCGATCATGTGCTCACCCGAGCCGTCGCCGGCGTTATCACCAGTCGCCTCATCGAGGCCGCGTCGGTCACTGTCGTTCGTCATGGTATCTGCCGTTACAGACGTGATCATGGAAGAGGCAGAGGAAGAGGCAGAGGAAGAGGCAGAGGAAGAGGCAGAGGAAGAGGCAGAGGAAGAGGCAGAGGAAGAGGCAGAGGAAGAGGCAGAGGAAGAGGCAGAGGAAGAGGCAGAGACAGTGGAGACGCCATGCGGTGACACCGCCGCCACGCAGCCAGCCGAGACTGATCCTAATCTCCCTCGCCAGAAGGAGCTGCAGTTGCTTCGTCAGCAGATCGAGAAGACCCAGAAGGAGAGAGCGATTATTGCCTCGCAACTTAGGATGTGGCTCTCCCTCCCCGGCGGATCGACCACGTCCTCGCATGGCTCCGACAACGAAGACTCCAGTGACGACTCTGATGGCGATATGCCTGGGGGAGCGAAGGAACGGTGCGAGGATGAGGAGGAGGAGGAGGAGACGAGGGAAGACTCTTCGGTCGCTGAGGATTCGATGCGTATCTCGGACAGCTCCTCGGATACGTCGGCGGACGGCGGTGAGGAGTGTACTGGTGACGATCAGGATACCCTCCTTACCGGGACTACCAACCTGATCTCCGCCCCGCCCCCCGACAGTAGGGCGCATGGACCAGCTCCTACCCCGACGGAAGAGCGCGCCGTCGAAGATTCCGCGGCATCGAGTCGTGAGGGTACATCCTCGGACGACGACAGTAGTGACGAGGTTGTTCCCGCGAGTCCTTCCATGCACCATGCCCCCACGCCTATCGGGCGCCATTCTCTGTTCACATTGGACCTCGAGGTAGAGCAGGCCATCGACGATGTGTACAGGCGTAAGATGTCCCAGGTGGAACACATCAATGACGTGCGTGGACGGCGTGTCATTAAAGCGGGGGAGATATTTCATGATACGTTCACTGTCAATTTGACCACTTCAAACGGACAACGTGCCAAGGACTTCCTGGTGAAGGCGATGGATACTTCACTGAGACCCAGGCTCATCAGAGTATGCTGGCACGGGCTGCGGCCATATGAATGCCGCACCTGCGGGGTGTATACCAGGTGCTTTGGTCATGGAGTGGTGTTCTCCAAGTGTCCCGGTGATTGCGCAGCTCACAACTACTGCCCGGTGCACCAGATCCCGCAGGATAGATGTGCATGCGGTGTCAGGTGCACGACCTCCTCGAAGTATGTCACTATGTGCACTCACTGCATCGAGCAGGAGAAGACTCTCCCTTCCTCGATCACCGACCTACCCTATGCACGACGGTGTGGTAGAGCAACGCCAGGCACCGTCTATCGCCGCAGGATAAGAAAGAGCGACGAGTGGGGCCGGGTTGTATTGCAGCCCAACCGTCTCTACTGGAAATACTTGTGACCCCCCAGCGCGCGAGCACCGGCTTCTGGCGTGTGCGCTTCAATGTAACTTTACTAGCTGATCTACGTGGTCCAGCCCAGAACACGATCGATCGATGAAGGGGGGGGGGGTAGAAAAAGCGGCGGGAGGGTGAACGAGGCGGTAGTTGTTTGCCTCCGGTCCACCGAAAAGCAATGTCGGAGAGAAACATGTTGGAAGCTGGACAGCGTCGCAGTGCTGCTGCCCGCCACTCCCCGATCCACCCCACCTACTTCAGGCCAGGGCAGATGGTGCAGCACTGGAGCCGAGGCCAGGTGGTACACACCGTGTTCGGTCGCCCTGGTCAGTCCCCAGCAGCAGTATGCCAGCACGGGGGACGCATCCACCCATGTGCTACATGCGGCGAGGACAAGTACTCGTGCATTCATAGCATGGCACTTGCCGTCTGCGGGAGGTGCCAATTCGCCGACGAACCAACGTCCTCCGACCAAGCACACGACCCTATCGTCGTCATGCCTTCTCCGACCACTGCCCCACCTGCCCCACCTGCCCCACCTGCCCCACCTGCCCCAACTACGATTGAGCCTCCTCAGGTCACTGCCAGCGCCGCCCGTGCACGCGAGTTCAGCTCGTGCTCGCCTTCAGTGCCCCAGAGCAGCTGCCGCGAAGATGGCTCCAACTCCCAGTTTGAGGCTATAGTCATCGACGATGATCAAGATCACGACGAGAGCATGCGTGACTGGACCAGTGACGAAGAGTGTCCTTCAGATGACTCGCACCAGTACGACCTCGATGACGTGACCCCTGCCGTGGAGGAAGATGGACCTACTGCTCCAGAGGCAGCAGACGCTACCGTACAGGAGCTCCCGTTCTCGCACCTGCCACTGGACGACTACCGTGACACGAACCCCGACTTTGCTCCTCCGCCGTGGTGGAACGAGGATGAAGAACGACGAATCGTACGTGAGTTCTACGATGCCTGCGCAGATATCAACGTACTCAACGAGGATCGGCCACCGCGGCATGATGAGTTATCACTCAAGTTCCAACCATTCGACATCAACGGCCGCGTAGTTCGTTTCCCATACATTGTGAAGGCGAAGATACGGGTCCGTCGCAACGGTATGGCATCAGTAACGTACAGGAACGTCTGCGTTCACGGGAAGACGCGCCATCGTTGCGTCGAGTGCGCTGGTTACCTTCCATGCTGCCGTCACCAGACTCCGTACTCTACCTGTCCCACGCCCACCGAGTGCCATGTGGTATGCTCGATGCACGGGCTCATGAAGTGCAGCTGCCCTAAGTGTAACAAAATGTGCCCCGTGACATCCCGTCGGCGACACAAGTGCACACACTGCACGGATGGGGAGAAGGAGCTTAGCGACGCCCTTCGTGCTATCCCGCCATATCCTCTCGACATCAAGTACGCCGTGCCTGGCCAACAATACCGAATGCGAGACCCCGTCGACGGCCTATACAACATTGTCGTTACACTGGACGGCTTAGGTGGATGGGCACGGGTCGTCCCTGATAATCCAGTACCCTCCGCCTCGACTACCGCACCGAGCCAGGACACCACCGTCAAAGACGGCGTGGAGGAGGAGGAGGACATCGACGAAGGCGACGTGCGAGAACCCGCAGCCGGGGGGAGAGAGAATGTCATCGCCTCCTCCGTGGACGACCCCATAGAGCGCGCCGTGAACGCCGTCATGGCCAGGGCCGCCGCAGCGAGCGAGAGATCCATGCAGGACAACGAGGCCAAGGCGCGCGCCATACTGAAGAGTATCAGTAGTACAAACGCCGCTGAGCGCATAACCCAGCGGCGAGCTGTCGCTTCTGCGCAGGCTACGCTGAACGCGATGTTTGAGCATTAAATTGCCGTCATGTACATGCGTTCGCACGGGCGGGGCGATGCCTGCCGGTATTAAGGCACAAGCACCGCCACGATTCCGCGCCGCATTGGCACTCCTGCTCCCGCACGCAGCAGGAGCCTAGGGCGAGCGCGATGGACAATGCGCAGGACAATGCGCAGGACCCGTGGATGAGTCTGCTGGAGGCTGCCGGTGCCGACGATGGCGGGGAGCTGCATACGTTCCTGGGAGAGTTGGAATCGCCCGAACTCACGTTGGATGAGCTGTTCGTGGACGACTTGGTAGATCTGCGTGGCAGGACCGAGCGCCACATGCTGAACGACCGCATCCAAGAGGTCATCGACGCCAGGGTGAGGGACACTCAGACCATCGCCATAGGAGCCATCCTCTATGATCTCGAGGAGGGGAACAAGGGGATTGAGGAAGGGCGCGACTACTCCGACTACGTGGCGCTTCTGCGGGGACCGGCCGTCATCGGAAGCGACGACGACGCCAGTATCACCAAGGAGTACCCGCCGTTGATGTACCTCCTCGCCAGCAACCAGCTCAAGTACCTGGACTTTACCTCTGCCAGGCAACTGGTCCGGCTCTCCACGCCCGAGCCCTTCACTGCCAAAAACCCGTGGTGTCCATGGCTAGCGGCGCACCTGGGCTCGAACAAGCGGCTGGCGGCGTGGGTGTTCAAGGAACTCGATGCGAAGATGCTCTTCACCTATTCGGCGGGCGTCACCTACGGCGACTCCTACCTGCACGAGGCGCAGCGCGTTGCCTTCAAGAGACCGCTGAGCCTGCACTTGTTCATGGACGGGTTCGTCTCTCTCGCCGCCAAGTACCCGCACCTGATATTCGCGGAGAGCCGTTTCGCGCGGTGGACTTCATGGCTCGTCAACAAGCTGGTCAACGAGCCGGACTCACTATTTTTCCGCCTCAGTGCCCACACCACGATCACGTTCTCCGACGTCATAGGCTGGCTCTCCAAGCTGGCCGAGACCGCCTACTACTACCGCCTGTCGTACATTGAGGGGATAAAGAAGGGGAACGATCCGCTGACTGTTCCGAGTCTGGCCGGCACCGGCCAGACCACCACTCTCCTGCTCCTCTTCGACATCGCGTCACTCATGTCTTCCTCACTGTTCGGCCTCGTGCACCGAGTGCTCTCCTACCGCGAGAGGGATCGGGTGTCGGAGACGGGAGAGACGATCGAACTCCGCCTGGCACACTACTACGACAAGTACCGCAGGATGGATAACGAGAGGCCGGCGTCTTTCCGCGAACCACTCCTCCGTCGCACTTACAAGGAGCTGACCAGCGCCTACGGCAGTATGATCATGACGGTAGCCTTGGACAAGAGGGGTCGACGATAGCGGACAGGAAGGGGCGGTCCTTTCAGGGCCATGCACGCTTCATCCCCGACGGAGCGCGCCCTAAAATACACGGCATTTTCCGCCATGGTGTGAGCGCACGTGTAACAATTCTGGTCCCGGACACAGTACGCATACATAAGTACCCGCGTTCATTTCTCTCCGGCCCGCGCACCATCTGGTGGGAGAAGAGGGGCGTGTAGGGAAGGAGAGAGAGAGAGAGTGACTTTGACTTCGTGGCCATGGCATCCTACAGCAACGACTCGATATCACAGGAGTCGGAAGGGCCGCGTGACCGGCATGACGAAATGCTGGAGCGAAGGATGGAAATCAACCGGATCATCCAGAAGGCCGTGGGCATTGCCGAAGAGGAAGGCACCAAGGCTTCTCTCGCAGAGGTCGGCTTCATGGTCGGCACTGCCATTCTCGAGATCGGAGGGGAGAAGTCGGTCGATGCGCGGGCCATGAGGAAGGGCTACAATTCCGACGTCAGCACTGTCCACGAGGTCTTCATGGCCCCGCTTGCGTACTTGATGTACACCGGAAGAGTACAGTACGTGGACGGCCCGTCTCTCGAGTCCATGATTAAGCTCTCGGGGCAGAAGTTCTTCGGCCCGCGGAGTTACTGGAAGAAGGTGGTCATCCAGGGCATGTCTGAGCACGCGGACGTCATGAAGGGACTGTTCGGCGTGTTCAAGCAGGACTCCCCGTTCGATCCCGCTCTGCTCTACGAGAACAGCAAGTGGGGAGCCGGAGACTCGTTCGTGAGCGGGGTGGTCGACGAGGCATTCACCTCAGTGGAGAAGCTCGATGCGTTCATGAAGGCGTTCCCCACCCTGGTCAAGGCATCGCCCAGGGCGTTCACTAGGAGCGGCACGCTGGCGTTCCTCATCGCCCGCTTCGCAGACGCATATGCCCCCAACTACATCGGCGAACCCAGAGCAGCGGGCATGGAAGCACTACACCTCCCCTCCGCCATGAAGATCGTCTCCCGCAAGCGCATCGACAGGTGGCTGAAGAGCACAGCGCAGATGGCGGTCGCCTACCGCAATCGGTACTTGGAGAGCGTCAAGGTCGGTGCAGACCCGGACACCATTCCTCGACTGAGCGCGTATTCGCCTTACGTACAGGGGCAGACCGCAGGTTTCGTCCTCCAAGGCAGGCCGGTGCTCTTCGACGTGGCCAGGCTCAACTCAGCGGTCGTGTTCCTCTACTTGATCGAGTCCGCGTTGACGGAGATGGAGTGGAACGCGACGGTCTTCAAGACTGGTATGGACTTGGCCACGTACATCGAGGACATGGTGGAGGCCGTACGCAGTTACGAGATGGAGCTCAACGCGGCCAGGAATCTCGAATCCATGCTACTTATCCTGGAGGCCAGGAACGAGAACCTGTGATTGGTGGAGGGGGAGGGGATGCAGCAGCACCGACGCCAGTGAACGAGTGAATGAAGTATGCGGTTTATCTCTAGCAGAACGCGTCCAAGTGGAATATTTCTGCGATAATTTCCTCGTCGCACTTCGGTTTGTAGCTCATCTTGTTGCTGCGGATCCCGTACTCTGCAGATGAGGCCGCCCAGTACGTGGCCTTGGCCAAGGCGTGGGACGGGTAGTGGCGCACGCAGTCCTCCACCACTCTAGTACGCCACTCCTCATCCTTCTCCTCCGTCCACGCCTCGCCCAGGTCATAGACGGAGGAGAAGAATTCGAGGGACATCGAGGCGATGCCGGTGTCGGCATAGTCCACGTCCCTCCACCGTACTAGTGTATCGTAGAGAGTTATCTTCACATCTTTTTCCTCGTGGATTGGTACCCACGTCGTCTTGGCATGCTCTTCTGTGAGGACGATGAGCTGGCGTTCGCCGTCCTCACTGGAGAAGTATGCGTAGATGAGGTTCGTGGGGGACTTGGCCTTCTTACTGGGAGGACTTCCTCCGGGGAGACTTTGCGCGACTCTCTTCATGACTGCCGGCCGAAAACACAATGAACGACCTCGCGGACCAAAGTCCCGCGGGTATTTCAGTGGGGGGGGGGGGACACGGGGACATCGGAGAAGAGCAGGGGGGGGGGGAGGGGGAGGAAAAGTTCGCCAGTTGACCGAAGGACAAGGAGGGAGAGAAGAATGTCGAGTACCTATACTCCCGAAAACGACAGAGTCAGGGTCTTGTCTAAGCGTTTCAGGCTGAACACGTCGTTGGTGGATCACATACGCGCGAGTCAGCAGATGTACCGCGGGTGCGATGGGACTTATGTACGTGACCCAGAACCTGTGGACATCGTCGACTTCCTGGCGCACGTGGATGACGACCTCGACTACGGGGAGACAGTGTTCAAGACCAACAATCTTCGCCTCCATGACAAGGCAGAAAAGACCGCTACCTGCAACCTCCTCCCCCTGATGGCCGTGGCCAAGACCCTCCTCGATGTACGAGCCGAGATAGACCTCATCCTCACCGATGACTCATGGAAACTCCTCCTCGAGCTCACGGGGGACGAGTTCTTCGAGGCCAGCGAACGTTTGAGCATATTCATGGATCACAACGGTCTCAATGCGCGCGTCTGTGAGTTGGTGGTGGAGTGCATCGACGCAGGCGTGTTGTGTGAGACCAACGGCTTCCTCGACATTGTCATACAGGAGTTTTATGATATGGTCGGAAGTTTCTCGGCGATCACCTCCTCTGCGGCGAAGATGATGATCGAGTACATGAGATGTATCAGTACTCTTGTCAGTGAATGTCCTGAATGCATGCTCGACGAGCAGAGATTCTACATCATCGTCGCCTCGGTGCACACTCTCTCTCATCAATGTGTATTCATATTGTCCCGCGATTCCCAGTGTCTCGCGGATGTCATCAGCCACCTGGAGGACATCACCGCTGTCATGATAGAACAAGTGACTGGGATGAAGAATTACGTAATGAGTGATACCTACACGGAAGAGCTCCCCATCTACACCACGCCCACTCATGCGCCTGGTCCCCATCTCATGACCGCCGCGGCGATCTTCGTTTTCATCGCAGGAGGTTCCCTGTTCGAGAACTTCCTTCAACTTCTCCCCGCCGAAGAGATTACGGGCCCACATGATGCTCGACCGAACAACGGTTACGCGCCCAACTGCTGCTTGGTCCCCCCGCTCGTATGGATTGAGCAGAAGCTGAGCGAAGGAAAAGGGGGAGGACCGATGGGTCTTAGCGACGAGGAGAAGGAGAGACTTGAGCGATGCCGCAGCATGATCATTTCCTATGGGTCTCCTCTCGTCAAGAACGCCGCATGTTGACGAGGCAATACACGCGCATACGCGCGCACTTTTCGCACAAAACACCGCAGTGTCCCTCCGCGCGCGCACGCAGACGCACCGGTTCGGAGAGGGCCTACTGCGCGCCGTGTAAGGATGTCACACTTGATGCGCCGAGAGCGTGAGCGCATCAACCAGGCCATCGACGCGGCGATCGATGATGCGCGCACTGCTAGCCCCACTCCATTGGGGGCAGTTATGGTTGACCTTGCACCCATCATCGGCGCCGCAGAGGAGAGGCTGATCACCAGCTACCGTCGAGCGTTCTGGGAGGGCGGAGTCGATACCTCTACCGAGCCGAGCCATAAGTGGTTCCCCCTACTGTGGGTGGCGCACCTGATGAACCTCGGGAGGCTGCGGATATCCGACAAGTCCATGGATGAGCTGATCGCCGTCACCACGGACTTGAATGGCGCAGGCATCTTCAAGAGCGCAGACAGCCTCGCCGTCATCGACGCCCTCTTGGTGAACAACTACCCCTTCATGAGAACGGTGGTCAACCGCGCCCGTGGCGCGAATGGCCTGACCACTGATGACCTCGCCAACGCATCGGAGCCGGGCCTTCCCGCCCTTCCCTCGTTCATGGGCATGCTCATGAAGCAGCTCTACCCACGGGAGGGATCCCGCTTGTCAACGGCCATCCCCAAGACCAAGTACTACGCACTGGCATTCTACCTCGTGGACTTCATCATCTCTGGATCCCCCGGCGGGCTGGTGAACTCGCCAGACACGCGACTTTACGACATGATGATCGGCATTCGCAAGCTGCACAGCCTGGTGGGCGATACCCCATCATCGGATGGCCCAGATGCGTTCACTATTTACATCAGCGCGGCGCGCTTCGTGTCCATCACTACCAGTGCAGCCGCTGCCCGAGACGCCGCCATAGACAAGGTGAAGCAGGGGGCGAACCCGGACAGCATCCCGTACTTCGGATCGGCCGAGAACTCGGAGACGCTTCTCATGGTGGCCATCACGTTCTACGACATCCGCCTGGTCAAGAACGTTCTCCGCCTCATCACCCGCACACAGCGGTTGGACACGGGGAAAGACGGCTTAACGATGGAGGAGGCACTGACCCGCATCGGCAATCGATCAAGTGGCCAGACTGAGTACCTGGATAACGTACGCCCACTCATCGCCTTCTTCTAATTACTTATGAACGCACGCGTCTGAGAAGATCGTATATTTTATTGTCCCATCGCGCCCATGCCGGAGGAGGGAGAGAGAGAGAGAGAGAGAGAGAGAGAGAGCGAGAATACCACCTTGCGATAGAAGCGGTAGTCGGCCATATAGAAGCACGCCAGTTGCAAGGTGAACCTGCGCCTAGAGTGAGCTATTCCCGCGTGATTACACACGCCGAGGCGCATACACTTAGCAGAGGGGGAGGGGGAGTGCGTAGCCTAGCACTGGAACGTATCAAGTAGGCGTGTTCGACATGGACGACGGCTCCGCGAAGAAGGCCATGAATGCAGCCAAGAGGAGGGCCGCCCTGATACGCAAGAGTCGGAAGGACCTCAACCTCGCCATTGATGCGGTCTTTGACGCGGCGGCGATGCGTGAGACCAGGAAGGTCGTCGACCTCGTCCAGGTTCTGCAGACGGCGAAGAGGCGTGCCGACGAGGATAAGCTGCCCGTGTTTTGGGAGAAGGACGTGGAAGTGGGCTCTGGAAGCAAGAAGGCGGCCATGCAGTGGATGCCTCTACTGTATGCAGTATTCAAGATGTTTGTGCTGCGCAAGACTCATACTGGTGCTGTCTTCGGCATGTATTCGCTGAGGAAGCTCCTCTCCTACACAAGCCCAGACTTCTTCGAGTCCGCCGACTGGCTGGCGGTGTTCATGGTCTTCACGGTCGGCAACGGCCAGGTGACTGAGGCAGTCGCCCAGTACGTGCCGGCCACGTACCTGGCCAAGACCTCACCCGTCTCCAGGCACTCCGCCCACCTCTCGTACCTGGACCTTCTCATCCGCCAGCTGGGCTATCACACGTACACCGACACCAAGAGGGACGGCACCGTCGACTCAAGCACCGCTCGGGAGGTGGTGTACGCGGAACCTGGCAGCCCCTACCGCACCGTGGTGGAGGAGGCCGTGAAGAAGATCATCACGCGCGAGCCCGCGAGCATCGCCGCCCCGATTAACACCGCGTACTTCAACCACCACTCGACCCGCCTCTACGATCTCATGTACGCATTGACCGCCACCCACACGCGCGTGCCTTCCATGCCAGACCCGCACATGCTCTTCCTGATGGGCGACCACCTGGACAAGAAGGAGGTGTTCAACTCGGCCAAGACCGCCGCGTGGCTGCGTGAACTCACGGCCATTGCCGTGGCACACCGCAATCGAGCCATCTCCGACGTGAGAAGTGGAGGCAATATCGAGTTCATCCCCCGCGTGAAGTCTGGCGCTAGGGGAGAGCCCACCCTGTTGATGCTCGCTATCGGATTCAAGAACCCCGGCCTCGTCAACGACGTCATGCAACTGGTCACTTCGGAGGATAGGGAGGCCCCAGGTGCGAACGGGGTCAGCGTTGATCAGGTTCTGGAGACGGGAGCGGGCATGAGCGAGATAGCCGCGATTTTGGCGGCAATAGGCAAGTTCCGCGCCAAGGCTGCCGTCACCGTCGAGTGAATGTACCAACCCGTTTCGCCTCTGCTGCCTACACAGTGCATGCGTCACGCCTCGGTCACGCCCCCCCCCCCCGTCACCTGCCGGAATCCCGGACGATGCGGGGGGCGGGCGTGAAGTATTCGTCCCCCACATGTCCACGCGGGAGAGCCGCGGCTGTGATGAGTCGGCCGAGGCCATTCCCGTGAGAAGGCAGGTGAGGAGGAGGAGGAGGAACAAGACGCGGGGGACGGGCGCGGAGGAGGTGAAGCGTAATGACTGGCCCAAGATCGGCGAGCCGATGACCTCCGCCGCCGACAAGTCGCCTCGGCCACGCACCGGCGCGCCGAAGTCCAATGCGGCCCGAGTCAGCTCGTGGGACCCGTTCGCGCTTGAGGCGGACGACTGTCTCGTGGCAATGCGGGTGATCGTAGGCCTACTCTTCGTCTACGAGGGCCTGCATACGGTGCTCGACGACAAGATTGCCCGGCGCTACCTCGACTCCTACCTGATCATCCCGTTCGCCTACGTCCCATGGTGGCTGCCAGACCTGATTCCTCGCAGCCACGGCCTATTGGCGGGCATACACTACCTGATCGCCGCCCTTGGCGCATGTGTCACCGTCGGCTTCTACACGGACCGCACTCTGGCGATGGCACTGTTCCTGAGGACGGTGTTCTTCTTCGCCAACCAGTCCTACTTCCTGAACCACCACTACGCACAGCTTCTCTTCTCCCTCCTGGTGGGGTTGATGAACAGCGGGGCCAGCCGGTCGCTGGACGCGGTGCTCGAGGGCAGGCCCTTCATGCGGCGAGCCTACGTGCCCGCCTGGATGAGGTGGTCCATGCAGCTGCTGTTCCACTCCATGTTCCTCTACGCAGCGGCGGCCAAGATCAACTTCGACTGGCTGCGCGGCCAGCCGGTGGCGGAGTGGTTCACCCACGACGCCCTTGTCAACCACGTAGCGCGGTGGTCAATGCGCGCGGCCGTAAAGGCCGCCGTCGCGCCGGCACTGATCAAGACCTACGTTTGGTGGGGCCTCCCCTACCTTATCGCTACCGGAGGCATCGTATGGGACGCTGCTGCCCCGTTCCTCGGGTGCCTCGGCGAGAGCGGGGGCTGGCCAAGGCGCATCCTGCTCGTGTTCAGCGTCATCGGCACGCTGATATTCAACTGCGCCAACCACCTCCACGTCGGCGTCGGCGTCTTTCCTGTGATGGTGACTGCGCTCACTGCGGTCCTCTACTGGATGAGGCCACGCAAGGTGGTGGTGACGAGAGTAAGCAAGGCGGCGGAGGAGACGAAGAGGAATACCAGCAGCGCAACTGGCACGGCCCCGAGGGCGAAGAAGCCGAGGCGCATCGTTCACGTCGAGCCCGTGCTGTCGTGGAGGTTCTACTCCGTGGTACTCGTCATGCTCATCGTCCTGGCGCTGCCGCTCCGGCCGTACCTGATCGCAGGCGACCCGTACCACGACGGGACGGGCCACTTCTTCTCGTGGCGCATGAAGCTCACCGCCAGCAGGCCTATAGCCGATTGTTATGTACGTCTCCTCGATCCCGACACGGGGAAGGACCTGCTAGCCGAGCCGTACTTCATGGAACTCAACAGTACGCGCATCTTCCCGTCCTCCCCGGCCGCCGCCCAGACTGATAACCGGCTCGGTGCCCACGCCAGCATGCGGCCTCTACTCTCCCGCAAGGTCTACAGCAAGCTCCTCGATCACCCGTACGCCATAGCGAGGGTGGCCTCCGTCATACGCAGCCGCTTCGAGGACTACCTCTGCCCCAGCAAGGAGTTCCTGGGCCGGCCGTGCTTCGCGGAGGTCCACATGGACGTGTGGCGCTCGCAGAACTTTCGGCGCCATCAGCGCGTGATCGGGGACCACATCGACCTCGCCTCGGACGGCATAGCTGGAACATGGCCCCACCTCTGGGTCGAGCCGATCGCGCCGGTCGAGGGATGGCACCGCTTCCAGACGATCCCCATGATCATCCGCCACCTGCTCATCACGGCCGACGAGGAGGAGGATGACGGGAACCCCTGCTGGCCGTGGAAGGGCGCCCACCGCAGAGGCGACAAGGCGGGAGTTCGGAGGTGCAGTATCTGGTGGTACAGGCCGGGCGGCGGCCGAGACCAGCACATGGAGGGCGGCGGTGACAGTTGGGTAGACCGGCTGTTCAGTCCGACTCAGGGGTACAACGACAGAGAGCCGTGCGAGAAGGCGCTCGGCTGGTGGTTCGACGAGAAGATCGTGAGTGCCATCTGCGAGCCGGCCGATGAGCTTGCAGGCGCCGAGTAGGTTAATGTAAATTGATCAACGTGATATTTACTGCGGGTTGCAGCGCGCTCGTCCACCCTGACTCAGCAGAGCTCGTGTCCTAGGTGGATGTGATCGGCACAGGGCTCACGGAAGCTGTCGACTTCGTCACCGCGACAACCCCAATAGCCCACGCCTCTCCTGCATCCGCACTGGTCGAAATGGAAGTACTCGGTGACCTTGGCGTCACTCACGTACCTCCGAAATGTACCAGGGTCGCTTTTCACCATGTAGACAACGTCGGGAAGTTCACGCTTGCTGTCGGAGGCGCCCATGCTACAAGAGAATAACCATTACTTCCGGCCGCCCGCTGAGGAGGGGGGGGGGGGGAGTAATCGGAGGCGGGGTTCTTTCAGTGTACACTCCCGTATGCTCGCCCCTGACTTAGGTCCGTGCCTCCCCTCACGTCCGTCCTAGCCGCGTGAGGGGTCTCGGGCATGACCGCGTGTGCTGGCCGTGGCCATCGCAGTCACCACGCACGGCATGGGAGTAGGCCATTCGCACGCGTACCCAGCCTCGACCCCCGAAGAGCGCAGTATACTCCCGCACAGCGACAGGTGCGCGTTCCCCACTCCTGCTCCGCGATCTCCCATCTGACCTCCGTGCGCACAGAGCCCCTCCCACAGCTCTCCTCCATACCCAATTTCTCCAACATGCGCGGTCTCCTCGTATTCGCCCTGATGGCGATGCTCGCCATCTCCGTGCTCTCCAGCGGCACCGACGCACAGATCAGCAGCTTGTTCAGCGGCGGCTCCTCCAGCGACAGCAGCTCCGCGTCTGGCACCACCGACACCACCAGTGACGACACTGACAACAGCAACCTCAGCACCATCACCGGCAGGACTCTGTCCCCCAGCGGCCGCTCCACCCTCCACCCCATCAACGACCTTGAGCTCTACGACCCCCGTGGCATTGGCCACCGCACCAACTTCGCAGACGAGCTCCTGGACTCCGACTCTTCGTCCGACGCCAGCCAGGTGATCGCCTCCGCCGTTCTGGCGGGAGCCACCCTCGCCGTCGTCATGTTCTAGGCAGCGAACGGGCCCCGGAATGAGACGGACCATCGGCGCGAGCTATACAGACAACAGTTGAACCGCCTTGGCTACCTATATTCTCGCGTGCGTGTGAAGTTAGTGAGCAGAAGCGGGGGCCTGGAGTACTCGAGCGGGCTCGGCAGCAGGCCTCCTCTGAGCAGGCTCCTCCTCCTCCTCCCCCTCCCCGTCCATGGAAACTGGCTCGTCGTAGTACCCTTCATCGTATGCACCCTCCTCATACTCTGCCTCCTCCTCGTAGACGTCCGTCGCCTCCTCCTCCTCCGCCACCTCCGCCATCATCTGCTTCGCTCGGGGCATGAAGTTGGCCAGCCCCGCGAAGTGTGAGTTACCGGCAATGAATTCTGCCACGTCGAGATCGTGGAGAACTTCCGTCGAGGTGACGACACGGCCGTTGCGGGCGGCGTCCTTCTTGAGTGCGGTGCTGATGGAGCCCAGGCTGTCCGAGACCTTACTGGAGTCCTGGAATACGCCATTCTTCATCGCCCGGTTCGTCTCCTCCAGGACGGGGGCGAGCTGCGTGGAGATAGCGTTCTGCGTCTGTCTCTCGCGGATGTTGACCCTGAGGATGGCTAGGCGCTGGAGTTCGCGCGTGAACCGCTTGGCCTGCTCCTCCTCCGACCGAATGTTCGTGATCAGGGCAGTGATGCGGCTCCTGGTGATGTTCATGGTCATGGCATCTGGCTCTGTGCCGGGGGCCCGAGCCTCCTCCGCCGCCAGTACCTCTTCCTGTACATGTTCCAGCTCCTTCAGGTGGGTGTCGTAGCTCTCCTTGCAGGTGGCCAACGCCTCGTTCACCATGTGCTCTGCCTGGCTGTACTCGAGCGCCATGCGCGTGAAGCTCTTGAAGCGGTCGCAGTCCTCGGGCGCTAGCTTGCGGATGGTGTCGTTGTACTCGGGCTGCATGAACTGAGGCGCGTAGGTGCCGTTGCGCGCGAGGCGGGCGCCGGAACGACCTCCCGGTCCCCAGTACTTCTGGTTCTTCGCCATTCCTACCGCCTCTACGATGTTGTTGCACCGGGCGTCGGCGTCGATGATCAGTAACTGGCGGAGGCGAGCAGTCTCCTCCCCGGTGGCGACGGTAAGGTGGCTGACGCCGCTCAACTTCGCCCGCACGGTCCGATAGGCCTCGGCTTGGAGGCGGTCCATGTCAGGCCCAGGCCTTCGCGGGCGGGCAGAGGCCGGCTCCTTCCACTGGCCCGGTGCATAGCCAGAGGCGCCCCCGTCGGCGGCACGTCGAGTCTGTCTCTGCGGCCGCTGCTGCTGCTGCTGCTGCTGTCGCTGTCGTGCCAAGATAGTCGTATCTCCGTAGCCGACGTCCACCGACTCGGAGTTCCCCATGACCGCGGTGCCAGTGAACTAACTAACTGGCCCGGCCGAATGTCTCGCCGGCAGGGCATGCGTAGGCTGCGTGGAGTGTGGCAGGGGACATTGGCGGGGAGGGGGGCATGGGGGCAGCGTCCACCCCCGCCCCCTCATTTGACCGAGGGCAAGGAGACGCATACTCTACGGGCGCCGCCGTGCGAGGATCGTATTCGCAGCCGACACGGCTTCGATGGCTACTGGCTACTACCGGCACCAACCGCAGGACTCCAGAAGCCACAATGATCCCACCAAGGCGCCGCGTACCTACCGGACACAGGGGCCTTCGGGCACGACGCAGCGCCCCAATGCCATGACGGGGCCGGTCACCGTGTACAAGAAGGCGCTGTTCGGCATCTACGCTCGTCTGCAGCATGAGAATAGTCCCCTCCACAACCCGCTCCTCCTCAAGGCCGCCTACCGGGCCGCCTACCAGGGACACTACGGCTTCCCGCCAGCTGCAGAGTGCGCCACTTTCCCCCTACAGGAGGCCATGATGTTCCTCGCCATGGTCCCAGACCTAGGCCGCAAACTCCCGTACCTGGACCACCCGATCGTCACCGCCACGACGTCGGACCATACGGGGGGCATCAGCGTCGCCATGCTGGCTGCCCTGCAGGGGAAAACCCTACGCCAGGCCGTCTACGCCATGGCCGTGGCCAGCCTCGGCGCGGATGACGCCGCCGAGGAGATAGCCGGGGAGTGCTGCAGCGCGCTTAGCGACTCCTACAACGACGAAGCCCACGTGAGCTGCTCGCGCTCGGCCTACCTGGGCATGCGGGAACTGCGCGCTGGCAAGGCCCTGGTGAGCGCAGGCCCGTGTTCGTGGCCGGCGAAGCTCGTGACGCGCCTGATCCGAGAGCGCTTCAGGCAGCGGCCCAGCTTCGCGACGGAGGAGGGCGACAGCCTGGACACGTTCATCATCATGAACGTCTCCGAGCACATCCGCCAGGAGGTGGTGGCCCGAGAGTTCATGATCTGGAGGAACGCCCACATCACCCCCGTACTGATGGCCGACCCAGACCAGCGGCTCGCCGTTCCCGCGCGTGCGACTCGCCTGGGAGCAGCGTTCGTCTCCAACGGCGTGTTGACGCTGCTTGCCGTCTCGAAGGGCACCAAGATGTGCCTGGGGATCCGCATGAGAAAAGACGGCTTCGTCAACTGGGTGGTGCGCACGGACATCAGGAAGGGAGCCAAGCCGAAGATCCGCGTTCAAGAGTACCCGCCCGGCTTGATGTCACTGGCCGCCGTGTTGGGGAGCTTCTCCAACCCGAGCAGCGTGACCTGGCTGCTCTACGACGTGCACCGCTCCGAGTAGAGCGCGCGCCGACCACCTCGTTGCGTCTCCATCATGCACAGTGCGCAGACTATCACATAATACATCCCGTTTATTGCTGTACTTTTCATGTGCTGTCATAGTAAGTCAATGACTACTCTCTTGTCTCTCCCGTCTTCTCCTCTTCCTCCATGATCTTCTTCTTCTTCTTGATGATCTTCTCCTCTTCTCTCCTCTCCTCTTCTCTTCTCTCCTCTCCTCTTCTCTTCTCTTCTCTTCTCTTCTCCTCTCTCTCTCTCTCTCTCTCTCTCTCTCTCTCTCTCTCTCTCTCTCTCTCTCTCTCTCTAACGCTCTCTCTATCAATAACACAGTCACACACA
>Ga0316204_10003967_pt1 | contig 27947 bp, 27 predicted proteins | sample 6monrhotite_MG_2_FD_205661 | JGI IMG/M metagenome (GOLD analysis project Ga0316204, IMG submission 205661) | Microbial mat bacterial communities from mineral coupon in-situ incubated in ocean water Damariscotta River, Maine, United States -... | ecosystem: Environmental > Aquatic > Marine >...
ATCTTCTTCAAACAAGGTACCTGTAATTGTAGCCACCTCTTCCTCTTCACCATTCACACCTTGAACAATAGTCGTCACATCATACGTATATGAACATCTCGTACATTTCTCGCAAGAAGCAAAGACAAAAAGAAGTCCAAATAAGATAAATGTCGCCGAGCGTGTCATAAGTTTGTAATTTGGTTCAAAGATATAAAACTAATGCACAGAAAAATTATTGTAACAGAAGACAATTCTAAAACTTTGTTAATTCCTGAATTAAACGAAACCTATCACTCTACCAAAGGTGCACTGACTGAAGCATTACACATATTTATTAAAGAAGGAATTATTCACAGCAACAAAAACAAGCTCAACATTTTCGAAATGGGCATGGGAACTGGTTTAAACGCACTTCTAACTGTTGACCACTCTATGAGGAACGGCATTGAAGTAAACTATAAAGCAATTGAAAAATATCCTTTAGAAATCAATGAAGTCAATCAATTAGAGTATTTAAAAGGATGTAAGCTTGACTCTTTAAATGAAGAGTTTGAGCTCATTCACAACTCACCGTTTAAGGAGAATATTACTATCAATGATAATTTTTACCTCTTTAAAATCAATGATGATGTCACAAACTTAGAGCTTGACGAAAACTCAATTGACATCATATTCTTTGATGCTTTCGGTCCAAAAGTTCAAGGAAAGCTTTGGGGAGAAGAAATAATGTCAAAAATGTACTCCATTTTAAAACCCGGAGGGTTCTTAGTCACCTATTGCGCTCAAGGAGCCTTTAAAAGGACTTTGAAAGTTCTAAAGTTCGAAATTGAAAACATACCAGGACCTCCAGGCAAGAGAGAAATGACTCGTGCTTTTAAGAAATAGTTTATTAAGCGTTAATTACTTTTTACTATTTGCTGATTCAATTCTTTCAATTCTCATTAATTTTAGCAATCATAATTAATACTAATGCATGGCAGAAATATTCACTTTAGCCAATATTGGCTCTTTACTAATGCTAATCTTGCTTCAGGCCGTACTGGGTTTTGATAACCTTTTATACATATCACTTGAATCAAAGAAAACAGAAGAGTCTAAGCGAAAGAGAGTTCGTGTCATTGGAATCGCATTAGCGATTGTATTAAGAATTGGATTGCTTTTCATTTTGATGAGCTTGATTGATTTGTTTCAAGGCGAATTATTTCACATTGAATGGGGCAATTTCATGTACTCTGAAGTGAACGGACATAGCTTAATTGTATTATTTGGTGGAGGCTTCATAGTTTATACTGCTATGAAAGAGATATGGCATATGATCTCTCATGAAAATCTAAACGAAGAAAAAGGAGAAGTAAAACATAAGTCGGCAAACTCTGTGATTGCCATGATAGTAGTCATGAATCTTGTTTTCTCATTTGATTCTATTTTGAGCGCCATGGCTTTAACAAGCCATATTGACGATTATACAACAGAATTGGTCCTCATGTCAATAGCCATTGTTATTAGTGGATTATTAATGATTCTTCTAGCGAACAAAGTGGCTGAATTCCTTCAGAAAAACAGAATGTTCGAAGTATTAGGTCTATTTGTTTTATTCATAGTTGGAATCATGTTACTCACTGAAGGTGGACATCTTGCACATATGAAATTCTTTGACGAACCAATAACACCAATGAGTAAAACAACTTTCTACTTTGTTATAGTAGTACTCGTAATTGTCGATATCGTCCAAAGTCGCTATCAAAAGAAGATTATCAGCCTAGAACAAGCTGAAGAGGAGAAAGAGCAAAGAGAGAAAAACGAATCTAATTTTACTGACTAGTGAGCGAGCAGGTGAAAAATAAAATACTTGCCTTGTCGTCTGAATTGAACGAGCACAATTACAACTATTATGTAAAAAGTGCTCCTACCATTAGTGACTACGAATTCGATATTCTATTAAAAGAACTAGAAGAGCTAGAGAAACAACACCCCGAATTTGCCTTCGACAACAGCCCAACCAAAAGAGTTGGAGGAGACATCACCAAAAAATTCAATTCGGTAAAACATCAGTACCCAATGTTGTCTCTCTCAAACTCTTATTCTGAAGAAGAGATTAAAGAATGGGCTGAAAGAATCCATAAACTAGCCGAAAATGAAATCAGCTACGTTTGTGAACTCAAGTATGATGGGGTCGCCATTGGTATTAGATATAAAAATGGAAAAATAGTTCAAGCTGTCACAAGAGGAGATGGAACTAAAGGAGAAGAGGTAACAACAAATGTTAAGACCATAAGGACTATTCCTCTTCAAATTGGAAACAATGCTCCTGACGAGTTTGAAATTAGGGGTGAGATCTTTTTCCCACTCGACAACTTCGCGAGGCTAAATGATCAGAGAGCTAGCGAAGGAGAGGAATTATACGCAAACCCTAGAAATACAGCAAGCGGAACTTTGAAACTTCAAAATTCAAAAGTTGTTGCCGAAAGAGGATTAGATTGTTATTTATATGGAGTTTATGGTGAAAATCTAGGACTCAATTCTCATTCAGAAGCTGTTGATGCAGCTGGTTCTTGGGGGTTCAAAATTCCGGACTCATCAAAAAAGATGATTACTAAAGTGAATACCATTGACGAAATAATGGAATTCATTCACTATTGGGATCTCGAACGAAAGAACCTACCGTTCGAGATTGATGGTGTTGTAATAAAGGTAGACAGTTATCGTCAACAAGATGAAATGGGCTTTACGGCAAAAAGTCCGAGATGGGCCATAGCTTATAAATTCAAAGCAGAACAAGTAAGTACCACTTTAAATGAAGTCACTTATCAAGTAGGACGAACAGGAGCCATTACTCCAGTTGCCAACCTTTCACCAGTGCTGTTAGCTGGGACTACTGTAAGAAGGGCATCACTTCACAACAAAGACCAAATAGAGAAGTTAGATCTTCACCTTGGTGATGAGGTATATGTTGAAAAAGGCGGTGAAATTATTCCGAAAATAGTTGGAGTTGATTTAAGTGCTAGAAAGAAGGATTCAAATCCTATAAAGTTTTTAGAATATTGCCCAGAATGCTCAACTGAACTGGTTCGCAGAGAAGGTGAAGCACAACATTTTTGCCCTAATGAAGCGGCCTGCCCGCCTCAGATCAAAGGTAGAATCGAACATTTCATATCCAGAAAAGCAATGGATATTGATGGATTAGGGCCTGAAACTATTGATCTTTTGAATAAACAAGGTCTGGTAAATAATTATTCAGATTTATATCACCTCACCTTCAATCAAATTGTTGAGCTTGAGAGGATGGCTGATAAAAGTGCCAACAACTGTATTAAAAGCATTGAAGAATCATTACAAGTTCCATTTGAAAGAGTTTTATTCGCACTAGGAATAAGGCATGTAGGAGAGACTGTGGCCAAGAACTTAGCTAAGCATTTCAAAACATTGGACAACATTTTGGCCGCATCATTTGATGAGCTCATAGCAGTTGACGATATAGGCGATAAAATAGCCATCAGCCTACAAGCCTTCTTTTTAGAAGAAAAGAACCAAGAAATAATTGAAAGACTTAGAGCTTGCGGTTTAAATTTTGAAATCATTCTTGAAGAAGATGCGAGCGATAAGTTAAGAGGACAAACCTTTGTGATATCAGGGGTATTCGAAAAAGTGAGCAGAAACGAACTCAAAGGTTTGATTGAAAAAAATGGCGGAAAGAATACGAGTTCCATATCGGCTAAAACATCTTACTTGGTGGCTGGAGATAAAATGGGCCCAGCGAAGCTCGAAAAAGCAGAGAAATTGGGACTTACGATAATAAGCGAAGACGAATTTTTACAATTAATCGGAATGTAAATGGGAGCTCTCAAAACTAAATTTTTAAGAAAGAAGGCTGATTTATCAGTTCAAAGGGAGGTATGGCTAAAGAACCCAAGCCAGATCAAAAAGATTTTACTTATCTCCAATTCCGACTCCAAGAGCCTTAAACGAAAAGTTGAAGAAGTCTTTGCTTCGGCAGGAGTTCATCATCTTTTTCATAGAGAAATTAAAGAGGATACTACAGTAGGCTTCTACTATTCAGTTCATAAAGCTGACTTTGGCTTAACAGGAGGTCTTAAAAATGAAAAGCTTCAGAACCTCACAAAAATGGATTTTGATCTTTTAATTGACCTTTCACAAGAATCTGCATTATTGCCATATTTCGTAAATCAATCAAAGTCAACATTAAAAGTTGGAGGTCTAAACTCTAAAAGAGTATTAGCTTATGATGTTTTGGTTGATTTTATGGGTAATGATTCAGATAAAATCAATAATATTTACAATCACTTAAACTTATTAAAACAAGATGCAAAAATTTAGAGGATTAGGAGTCGCAATGGTCACTCCATTTTCTGCTGACGGAAGCATTGATATTCCAGCTTTAGAAAAACTCACAAACTTCTTAATTGAAGGAGGAGTTGACTACTTAGTTGTTCAAGGAACAACAGGTGAATCACCTGTTTTATCAAAAGAAGAGAAGCAAACTACTCTTGATGTGGTTGCAAAAACTAATAACGGTCGGAAACCCATTGTTTTCGGTATTGGAGGAAACAATACCGCATCTGTTTTAAACGATTTAAAAACGTTTAAACTAGAAAATGTTGACGCAATTTTATCGGCTTCACCATATTATAACAAACCGACCCAAGAAGGTATTTATCAGCATTACAAAATGCTGGCTGAAGGTACCGATTTGCCAATAATCCTATATAATGTTCCGGGAAGGACAGCATCAAATATGTCTCCTGACACTACCATCAAATTAGCTAATGATTTCGACAATATTATTGCAGTTAAAGAAGCATCAGGGAGCATGGAACAAATCATGGAAATCATACAGAACAAACCAAAAGACTTCTTGGTTATTTCAGGAGATGACGCCATCACATTGCCAATTCTTTCTGCCGGAGGAGATGGAGTAATATCAGTAGTTGGAAATGGATACCCTCATGCATTTGGAAAAATGGTGGACTCTTGCCTAACAGGAGATTTTGAAATTGGAAGAAAGTATCACTATGAAATCCTTCCAATCATCAATCCTCTTTTTTCAGAAGGAAATCCGGCCGGAATTAAAGAAAGCTTGGCAGACCAAGGAATAATAGAAAGTCATGTTAGACTTCCGTTAGTAAGTGTAAGTCAGGCTCTAAAGGATAAAATAATCGCTCTAGGCCGTAACATAAATAAGGCTTTCCCGTACTAGAAGGAAAAAAATAGTATATTTGTTTCACTTGATAATATCGAGTTTATAAACCTTAGATTGAATGAAAAATAAAAATGTATATCGCGGTTTGCTTGCTGTTTCAGCAATTGCTGTGATGACTAGCTGTAGTGGCGATAGTGATACTGAAGAGAATAATGATAACATTATTGAAGCAGCTGACACTGTTGTTGAAGTAACTGATGCATTAGAAGTGCAATATTCTGTTCCTACTCCAAATGAATTATTTGAGATTGTTAAGCTGCAAGGCGGTGAGCAAAAAGTAGGATTAGTTAACCCTCTTGAAAACAGAGATAATTATGTTGAGACTAAAGAGAAAGCATTAAACTTTGGGGTATATTCTGCAGATTTAGCTTACATGAGTTGTTTCGGAGTGGGCACTGAATTCTTAATGTACATGAAGACCATTGAAGAAATGGGTGATGAACTAGGAATCTCTGGTGCTTTCGATACTGACTTGATGGATAGAATTGAAAACAATGAAGGAGACACTGATTCTTTATTCGCTATTTCAAATGAAACTTATTACGATTCATACCTTTACTTAGAGGAAAATGGAAAAGGAATGGAGCTTTCATTAATTATGGGAGCAGGCTACATTGAATCTCTTTACATCATTTGTCAATTAACTAATGGTTATAAAGAAGATGATCCTATTATTGAAAAAATTGGAGATCAAAAATTAGTTCTAGAAAATTTAATGGAATTTTTGGCTACTTATCAGGATGATGAGAATGTGGCAGAATTGACAAATGACTTGATGTCTCTACAAGAGGTATTCGAGATCAGCATGGACTTTGAAGAGTCTGGTACGAACGTTGATAATAATGAAGGTAAGTTAGTGCTTTCAGGTGGTGGTTCTTTCAAAATGAATGAACAAGCGTTAAAAGACGTTACTGCGAAGGTTACTGAAATGAGAGAAAACATTATTAAATAATTAGAACTATGAAAAGAGCATTAATTTTAGGAGTGGCGTTAGTTGGGTTCATAGCAATCCAAGCTTATTCTCAATGTCAAAAGACACACTATTTTTGTACATCATTACTTGACAAAGAAAAACAACAAGAGTTTTGGAACCTGAACAACCAATCAAAAAGTGCAACCTTTGAAAAAGGTAAGGTATATAAGATGTCGTTCATAGCTTATAAAGGATTTGACTACAGAATTTCAGTATGTACTGATGTTGTAGAAGGTGGAGACAAAGTGAGATATGAATTATTTCATGATGCAATAGTTCGTGTGAAAGATGAGTACGGAAACACAAACATCCAACGTAAAAAAGAATCTTTATATAATAACCAGGATGACAACTTAAGTCCTTCAGTTGAATTTACTGTTGATAAAACAAAGAAATTCTACATTGACGTTAACGTTCCTGCTGGAGGAGAATCTAAAAACAGAAAACTAAGTAAAACGGATAACGTTTGCGTAGGCGTTCTTCTTGAACATAAGAAAGCTGCTAAATTAGGATTCTAGAATTTTAACAAAACATTTACAACCCTGACCGCCTTTGTGTAGTCAGGGTTTTTTAATTGAATATGATTTCTGAAAACATACAAAATCTGCTTGAAAACATACAAGCTGCCAACAAGATTGTCATTACTGCACACAAGAGTCCAGATGGTGATAGCATAGGATCTTCTTTAGGTCTTTTTCATTTTCTTAAACAATTTGATGCAGAAGTTAGTATTTGTCACCCAGATAAAGCTCCGCCATTTTTAGAATGGATGCCTGGCTTTGAATCAGTAAATGATCTTGACTCTCAAGAAGAGCATGTAATTGAATTGATGAAGAAAGCAGACCTAATTTTCTGTCTTGATTACAATTCTCCATCTAGAATTGGGCATTTAGAAAAGTATCTCGTGAATTCTAAGGCCACGAAAGTTATGATTGATCACCACAGAGATCCTGACATGGATTTTTGTGAAATTGTTTTTTCAGATATAAAATCATGCTCTACAGCTCAATTGATCTATGAAATAATCATTGCATCTGGCTATGAAAAGAGAATTAATCAAGAGGTGGCCACAGCATTGTATACTGGTATAGTGACGGACACTGGTTCATTCCGCTTCTCCTCTACCCTTCCGAAAACTCATAACATTGTAGCGAATTTAATGGAGACTGGATTTAATCACTCGCTTGTTCATGAACAAATATATGATGCGAACTCTCTTGACAGAATCAAGTTAACGAGTTTTGCAATGCTAGAAAAGCTAGAAATTGTTCATGAAGGAATGATTTCATATATCTCTTTGACCCAAGACGAATTAAAAAGATTCAATGCTGGAAAAGGCGACACTGAAGGCTTAGTGAATATGGCACTTGGAATACAAGGTGTTAGAATGGCTGTATTCTTAAAAGAATCAGACGGAATTATCAAAATGAGTTTCCGCTCTAAAGGAGTCATTCCAGTAAGCGACATGGCATCAAAACACTTTCAAGGAGGTGGACATTTAAATGCTTCTGGTGGAAAATTTGTTGGAAACATCAATAAAGCAATCGAAAAGCTAGTAACAATTCTTCCTAATTTCGTTAAAGAAAACAAAGCACTCTTTGAATGAAATTTTTTCTCATCCTTTCACTTTTGGTTGTCTTCACAAGTTGTGGAGATGATAAGGTAATTGAACAAGTTGATGATTCTGGCTGGAATCAGGACGTTTCGATTGAAATGAATCAAGTTTTTGCCGCAGAAGAAGATGAAGAAATCGAGAATTATTTGAGCCACCGACCTGATTGGAAAATGCAAAAGACTGGCACAGGTTTACGCTATTTCATTTATGAAAAATCTGAACTCAATGACACTGCTCTCGTGGGAGATCATGTCTTGGTGGATTTCAGCATAGAACTATTAGACGGAACCATTTGTTATGATTCTTCTGAAGATGGACCTGAAACTTTTGAAATCGAAAAAGCCGACATAGAGTCTGGACTGCATGAGGCTATGCAACTCATGTGTACTGGAGATAAAGGTTTATTCGTTCTACCATCTCAATTAGCTCACGGATTAATTGGTGATGAAGATAAAATTCCACCATTAACTCCTGTAGTATACAACATTCAATTATTAGAAATTGCTCATCAATCTGATGCCCCATGAAAAAAATTATCTTCTATTCACTAATATTAATCCTTGCGCATTCATGCCAGCTTGATGGCGTTGAAGATCAAGTTGAAGACAATAGTATTGTTCAAAATTTTGGGAGTGATTCTGTTGAAACAGTTGACGAAAACATGTTGCTGGTTGACACTATTAATGGCGAAGCAAATGAAATGGTTTTTCAAAGAGATGACGGATTAAGAGTTGAATGGGAGATCAAAAAAGAAGACAAGAAGATTGAACTAAATGATGTCGTAATGGTGAACTACACAGCACGTGTAGCTGCAGGAGAAGTTTATGACACAAACGACAAACTAGGTAAACCCGTGCCATTAAAATCAAACATTGGCATGATGATCCCTGGATGGGAAGCAGGCCTATTAGAAATGCATGAAGGCGATAAAGGTAGAATCATGATTCCAGCCTCTTTAGGTTATGGAGAAGATGGCTACATGACTGTTGTTCCTCCGAGAGCAGATATTATTGTAGATATTGAAATTGTTTCTATCATCAAACCAATAATTTTAGATGACGGAGTGAAGGTTTACAAATGGAATGCAGTGGCGGAGGGTAAAACTCCTGAAAAAAATCAAGAAATTACTTTTGACTACTTCGCGTATAAAAAAGGAAAAGATAAAGGGATGTACGACAACAGCTATCAAAATGAGACGGCATTCAGTTTTAAGTATCAAAACGCTTCAGTGGTTGACGGCCTGCACATTGGCATGTCTGTAATGAAAGAAGGTGAGAGTGCTTTCTTTGAAATCCCTGCAAAGGCTGGCTATGGTTCAAAAGGACTACTAGATTTAGTTCCGAAGAATACCGATATTGTTTATGATGTGAGAATTGAATCTATTTTATAGTTGTATTCTCCAACGCCCACCTTCGAATTTATACTTACCCTCAGCAAGCTTGGCAACCTCAAGATAAGAAGCTGATTCGCCATCTCCGGAAATCTTAAATTTCTCTCCACAAGTATTGTTATAAGTCACTTCAAATCCTTCTGAATTAATCTTTGTTAAGCACATATGATGATAATTGAACGTCTTGTAAGTTGCGTTATCGCCATACTTGTCATGCCAGTAGTGAGTACTTCTATCAATGATATTCAGATAAACGACTTTTAATGAAAAAGACAGAAGTATTTTACCTGACAAAACTTCTCCCATACCGGATCCCCTGCTCGCATCATTCCATTTCAAGTAAATTAAAGGGTCAGGAACTCCTTGTATTTTGAGTATTTGAAGTTGAACTTTTAATTCATCTGAAGACCAATCTCTAAATTGAACTCCATGCCATTTAGAATCATACCTAGAAAAAACAAACACCTCCGACCTCCTCTTAAACACTTTTAACCTGTCTGATTTTGATATTTTTAGCACATATTCTGAAGGGATTTCATCAAATACCAAAACTGAATCGGGACTAAACGGTAGATAATCGGTATCACATCCTGTACTCGCATAAGCAGTAGCTGAATAGAAAGTTAGCAATATGAATAAATTCCTCATTCGTCAATTTAAATAATAATTTAATGCAACTTAGGTTCAATTGAACACGTCACAATTTTGTTAAGCTTATTTAAGATTTTATTGTCTCTAGACAACTATTGATATCTGCATTTGTATATAAGATAGAAACAACAGAATTTTAACCGTGAGTAAACCTATTGGAAATATGAAAAATGATTGATTTTGAGTAAATTACTCTCTATCTAAAGCTGACCACAACTGGATCAAGAGCGATTAATAAAGAAGTTTCGTAAAGGAAACAAAAGTGCGTTTGACACCATCTACGCAAAGTACTGTGATGCAATGTACAATATTTGCATGCGCTATACTAAGAACGAAGATGAAGCCGCAGACATCTTACAAGATGCCTTTATTAAGATATATGAAAAGAGAGAGCTCTATGACCCTCAATACAGCATTGGAGCTTGGATTAAGCGAATCGTAATGAATGAAGCGATCAATCATTATAGAGTCAACAAAAGGTTTGAATTTATTGAAGATGAAAGTTATTTTGAAGAGGAAGAAGAAGCAATTGAAATAGTTGAGCAAACTAATCTTGCTGAAAAACTTAATGGAGTTATTGACTCACTTCCTCCCGGCTATCAAGCCGTATTCAAAATGTACGTCATTGAGAATTTGACTCACAAAGAAATTGCCCAATATTTAAATGTAAGCGAAAACACCTCAAAAACGCAGCTTTCAAAAGCAAGGAAAATGCTGAAGACCAAATTAGAGGAGTTGCAAATAACCAGAAGTACGATTGAACAATGAGTAAAGAATTTAAAAATATTGACGAGCTGTTTAAGGCAGAGCTTGGTGGGTCAACCGCCAAGGCACCAGCTCATGTCAAGGCAAATATCGACAAAGCCATAGGCTTTGGTGGTAGAAAAAAGCTGCTGTGGTTTTTATTACCCATAGTAGTAATTGGTATTGCTACACCTCTGCTCTACAATCATTTCAATACTGAAACTGAGAATGATCTCGCTATATCTGATTCTATTGAATCACAGAATCCCTCATCACCTGCCAATGACAATGGATTAAGCTCATCAAGCGACCAAACTACAGACAATACAATAAATGACGCGTCTATCGAAAATGGCTCCGACATCATTGAAAATAATTCTACTTACGATTATCAATCAACTAATGATAATTTGACCTATTCAGATAAAAACCTCAATTCAACTTCAGATAAAGTTTCGAATGTTAATTCTCAAAAGTCTAATCTAAAAAAGTCTGACTTAAAGGATAAGGAGCCACTGAAAGATGACAAATCAATAATTACAAATACTAAGAAAGACCCTATAGGAGCAAAAGCAATTGACAAAAAAGTAACTGCAAACGATAAATTGACTGACGCAATTGATACTTCTTTAATTGAAAAAGATGATTTAGCTGATTTAAAAAAGTCAAACTCAGACAGTCTTACAAAACCAAAAGTTGAGATCGCTGACAACACAATAACGCCTTCTGACTCCTTAGCAGATGTTAATCCAACCATAGATTTAACCGATACTGAAATTGATTCTACATTAGAAAAAGCAGACATCACCATTGATGAACCAAGCGAACAATATAATCCTTGGATTTTAACTGCAACTGCCGGCATCAATTTAAAGAAATCAAACCTTACAATTCCTACTACTGGTGACAGCATGAGTTCTTTTCATAATCTAAACGACAAAATTGGTCATTCTGCTCAGGTTGAGATTGCTTATAGAATGAAGAACAGTTTAACATTCGGAATAGGAATTGGATACTCTTCTTACATTGAGAACTACACATATTTCAAAGAAGAAAGTGTTTTGACTGACACTCTTTTCACTTGGGTTTACACTCAAGACTCAATGCAAGACACTAATATGAATTGGATATATTGGACAGATTCGGCTCAAAACGCAACACCTGTTTATGAAAATCAAGAAATTTACAATGCCAACGGAAATAACATTAATACTTATTTAAACATACCATTGAGTATAGGAACCAACCTTGACTTCGGCAAATTTAGATGGGACTTATATGCACAGGGTAGGTTCAACCTACTGTTAAGATCTAGAACAACATACATACAGGGTGATGAGCTCATTGTTGTACCCAAAGGCTCCTTCAAGAACAGGTACTTTGATTTAATTTTGGGGACCAATCTCCACTATAACATATTTGGAAATCTCTACATAACTGGAACAGTTCGTTACAAGGCTCCCACTTCAAAAGTGTACTATCCTACCTTAACCAACAGATTTCAAAATGTTCATGTAGGAGTTGGATTCAGCTTGAATTTTTAATACCAGCAGATCTTAGAAAAAGAAACAATCAATTATTCTAGAAGTAGCCTGCAATAACCCCAGCAGTGTGCCTTCTTCTTCCTCTATACTTTTTTGCCTTTGTCATTTGAACTTCAAAAGTATGACACTTCATGCTCAATGCATCAATTGTCAAATATTTGGTGTAAAAACCTTCAGCTGAAACAGTGAGATACACTTTTTTACCAAGGTGTTCTCTATCTAATTGAAATTCAAATTTACCATCTTTGGTCACTTCAATTTCAACTGCCTCCATTCCTTTTACAGTATACTTTACAGTAGCCTGTAAAGGTCTATTGTGATGATTCTTAATTTCACCCGTTACCAACGCTTGCTCCGCTTGAACTTCAGTGTATTGAACAGAACTATCAAGATTGTCAATACTTTGGCTAAAAAGGGTAGATGCATTAAATCCAAGAACAAAAATGGCCGCAAAAGCTATTCTAAAAAAGTTCTGAACCGTAGTTCTTGTATCCGCAGAAGCTACTTCTTTATCAAAGACGCCGCAACTTATTGTTGGATCTTCAAGTCTAATCTTAGATATCTCATCAATTGATTTCCCTCTAAAATCATAAATGTCCTTTGAACATGTTTTACAGTAAAGACCGCATTCTGTCTTTGGCATATCTGAAACAGACTCTGGGCAATCGTAGCTAATTTGGATCATAAAATGAGATTTCTCTCAATTTAAGAAAATTCAGATTGGATTCAAAATCAATCGATTTCCAAGTCATCCAATGACTCTGATTTTGGGCTTGTGCTCTGAACTTGAGCCGAAGGCTTTTTTTTGATTAAAAGAACTAGGGCAAGTATGAATATGCATCCCATCAATATCCCAAATCCGTAAAACGATCCCATAAACATCATTGCGAGTCCTCTTAATCCTTCATACTGCAAACTAAGAATCAAGCCAATGAGAGGCCCTCCAAGAATTCCAAGAGCTAAGGTCAATGCAAATTGAGTCCCACTCATTCTTTTTTGGATTAAGCAGATTATAAGTAAGATAAGATTAGTGATGGCCAAAAGAGTACTAATGCCAACTAGACCAATAAAGAAATCTTCTGGTGGATTGATAGGATTCATCTAATAATAAACGTTAAATAAGAATTGATTAAGGAATCCTGAAACATAGTGAACGACCACAACCAAAATTGGACCGATTATAACTGCTGGCTCTTTTTTAATCCCCATAAGAATATGAGCTCCTAAACCAAGAATAACTCCGGCACCTATTGACCCTAACCAACCAAATAACTGACCTCCCGACCAAAGAAATGAAGATAAAATAGTTGCTATTACAATTGGTAAAGATGAACTACCAACAAGTCCCATAACCAACTGCCAGTCTGCGTGCTTGCCCTCAGCTGCTTGGTTTATCGCAACATGGGTGAAAACAAGAAGTAATACATTGAAAACAAGAATCGAAACTATTATAGAAGATAAGAAATCTCCAATGATTCCGCCATAGTAACCCATTAATAAAACAAGACTAAGAAGCTTGATCCCAATTTGAAAACCGATTGACATGAAGAAAGTTCCATAACCGATTTTATCTTTATTTGGGTCTTCACGCAGCAAAGAGAAATTCTCTTCAGGCTTAAATGTGGTTTTAAAGAAATAGTCGGATGCTTTCATTCTTCTAAAATAAAAAAAACCATCTAAGGAGAAGAATCGCATTGGTAAAAAACCAAACACATCTCAAAAACAAAAAATGAAATCAAATTGAATCTAAAAAGAAATCTTATAATAAGGCCAAAATTAAAAAATGCTTTTGATGAGTAGAATTGACCGTTCAGTCAGTCTGTTTTTAAACCTGAGATCTTCAGCCATTTCTTCTAAATCGATTCATTTATGGATTTGTGAATTGAATCTAGTAAGAATAATCGAAACAGTTTAAGAAGACCGAATTTTCATTCGTCTACAGTTTTTCCGTGTTGGACGAATCGTGTCTTTTTTCTCTTGACTCATGTCTTACAATGCCCTAACTTAAAAGGAAACCAACACAAAATCCTTCGATATGAACACTTCAAACTTAACTTTAGTAGCACTAACATTCTTGTCTTCAATTACTTTCGCACAAGACTATCAGACCGTAAAATCAAACTCAATTCCGTTTTTCATAAGTACAGGTGGAGATTACTTTTTAGCTAATCGGATAGATCAAATCCAATCAATTGGAACAGACTCCACTTTTTATCCTTTTCAATCAATTAGACAATATGACTCCCTTGATGTAGGTGATCCTTGTAAATATTATTTGGGTCACTCATGGATGGGAGAAAAAATTGATATCCACCCAAACGGAGAAAATGTTTTCTACAATAACCAAAATGAATCTATCACCATTCAGACTCAAGCAGTATTGAATGACACCTTCAATGTTTATACCTATCAAAATGGAGATTGGATTGATGGTACGGTCTCTTCTGTTCAAGAAGTAACAATATTTGGAGAACTAGACAGTATCAAAATCATTGATCTTATCAGTAATGTCCCTCTCAATTTAACTGATCCGAGATTTGTAATATCTAAAAATCATGGAATCGTTGAACTGTTCGCTCCATATAGCTTCCCTAAACCTTACCAAGGTTCAACTGCGATTGACACTCCAAATATGTATCCAACATCTCACACTAAGAATTTTAGTTTAGTGGGTATGGATGGCGAAGGCTTCTCTAAACCAACAATTGGAGAGATTCACGAATTCAATATTGGTGACATGCATCAGTTTTCCTATGAAGAAGAAGTGGCAAATAGCTCATATATCCAAGAATTTAAAGAAATTGAAATACTGAATAAATTTATTTGGGGAAGTGATTCAGTCGTATACTTCATTTCAAAGAATGGCTACAAGAAAACAATTGACCTTGTAAATTCTACAACATCAAACACACCATATCCTGGAGACATAGAGTCAGTTAGCTATTCGCAACTTGACCAATGGCAAGACGAGTTTTTACCTGAAGAATTTAACGGGACAAATGGCTGGAACTCTTTATTCATAAATGAATGTGGTGATGTCGAAGAACGTGTAAATACAGAATCAATATCATGGCAAGGAAGTGGATCTTGCTTAGAAGTCACTGAAACACCTTATTCTTACACATCATATATAGAAGGAGTTGGAGTCGTTGGACCGACAATAACAAGCACTACTGGAGATTTTCACACCAATAGCGAACTTGTTTTCTATGTAAGAGCAAGTGGTGGCATTTGCGGCAACAAAGAGTTTTTATCAATGAAAGAAGATCAGCATATCGATAGAATTGACCTCTTCCCTAACCCTGCTGTTAATCAGTTTACCGTTGTTTTAGAGAAGACCGCAGATATCCGAATACTCGACTTGAGTGGAAAACAAGTTTATGCCGAAAGTTCTTGCACAGGAAATCACATAGTGGACGTTAATCTAACTTCAGGCGTGTATGTAGTCGAAGTGAAGAATTCGGATGGCAAGTCCGCTCAAAAACTGGAAATTAGCCATTAGGCTAGTTTCCCTGCAATGAATGCTGTCGTCCAACAGGCTTGAAAGTTATAGCCTCCGGTAATACCATCAATATCCATCACTTCTCCAGTGAAATATAAGTTGGGAACTACTTTTGATCGCATGGTGTTAAAATCAATTGATTCAAGACTAACGCCTCCACAAGTAACGAACTCCTCTTTAAAAGTGGTTTTACCTTTCACTTGGTAGATATCATTAGTGAGAACATTAACCATCTTATTCAGTCCTTTCTTTCCAAGCTCTGGCCATTTCTTTGTTAAAGAAAGGTCAGATTTTTCTAAGAGATATGCCCACAAACGCTCTGGAATACCGAATGGTTTGATGCTACTTATTTGTTTAGCTGGATGTTCTTCTATGATTTCTTTGATCACATTTGCTACTATCTCATTATTCAATTCATTCACCCAATTCACTTGAATTTTGAATTCATAATCAAGATCTTTTAAAATTCTAGCTCCAAAAGCCGAAAGCTTTAAGATTGCCGGACCACTCATTCCCCAATGCGTTAATAGTAAAGGTCCATCTGATTTCAGTTTGGTTCCTTGAATAGCAACTTTAGTTTCATTCACCACTATCCCCATCAATTCAGTACACTTTTCGTCAGGCATATTAAATGTAAACAGAGATGGAACTGGCAATTCAATCTTATGCCCTAAATCTTCTAACCATTGAAGGCCCGATTTCTTTGGTGATCCGCCCGTGGCAACAATGACTTTGTCAAAAACCTCAACATCATCTTCACCAAAATGCAATACGATTTCTTCTCCTAAAGACTGTAATTTCTGAACTCCACGGCTCAGCTCTACACTAATATTCAATCTCACAACTTCTGACATGAAGCAATCAATGATAGATTGCGATTCTTGAGATTCAGGAAAAACACAAGCATCAGACTGTGTCACTAATGGCACTCCACGCTCAGTTAGCCAGATTTGCATATCCTGAGTACTGAATTTGGTAAAGGCATTTTTCAACTTCTTCCCTCCTCTTGGATATGCCTCAGAAAGTAGCTTTATGGAAGTCTCAGAATTGGTAACATTGCATCTACCTCCTCCTGATATCTTTACTTTTGAAAGAAAGCGCTTTGATTTCTCATATATCGTCACCTCAGCATTTGGATGATTCTCTTTTACTTGAATCGCCGAGAAAAATCCTCCTGCACCACCACCAATGATTGCTACTTTCACTACTCTTTGCCCTTCTTTCTTTTCTTAGAATAAGAATATCCGATATAGAAGAAAACTGCGGCAACAACTAATGTCCACCAAAAGGCTGCTATGAATTTGAGCACCAGAACAATGGCAATAACTGCCAATATTAGGTAAAATATGATTTTTGCTTTTTTCCCGTCCATCCTCTAACTTAAGATAATTCCTTCAATATGACTAATCGCTTGAGGTAATCCAGAGGCATCTTTTCCGCCAGCAGTCGCGAAGAATGGTTGACCACCTCCGCCTCCTTGAATATGTTTCGCAGCTTCTCTCACAAGATTACCTGCGTGAAAATCTTTCTCCTTAGCTAAGTCATCAGAAATAACAACACTAATAGTTGCTTTACCATCAGCTCGTCCGCCAATAACAGCAAATAAATTATTTACTTCTCCTTTTAATTGAAAACACAAGTCCTTTATTGAACCGCCATCCATATCAAGGATTTCTGAAACGTAATTGATTCCACCTTTATTTTCAACCTTTGCGAGAACATCAGCCTTGATTTGCTTCACCTGTCCTTTCTTAAGTGCTTCAATCTCCTTAGACATTTTACTATTCTTGTCAATTAAGTCCTGAACAGCAGAAACCATGTTCTTCGGTTTCTTAAGCAATTCAGAAAGCTCATTAAACTGATTTGCTCTTTCTCTAAAGTAATTATCTGCCGTATCGGATGTAATTGCTTCAATTCTTCTAACACCTGCAGCAACTGATCCTTCTGATATTATTTTTAATGACCTTATATCACCTGTCGACTTCACATGCGTTCCACCACAAAGCTCAACTGAATTACCAAATTGAATTACACGTACAAGGTCTCCGTATTTTTCACCAAACAAAGCCATTGCCCCAAGCTCTTTCGCAACTTCCATTGGAACAGCTCTACGTTCATTCAACTCAATGTTAGCACGGATGTCTAAATTGATCTGTTCCTCTATTTCTAACAACTCTTCATCTGTAACTTTTGAAAAGTGAGAGAAATCAAATCTTAGATAATCAGCATTCACTAATGACCCTTTCTGTTCAACATGAGTTCCTAACTTCTCTCTCAAAGCATGATGCAATAAGTGAGTGGCTGTATGATTGGCCTCTGAAAGTCTTCTTGCATTTGCACTTACTTTGGCTCTAAACTTTGCTGTCAGATGCTTAGGAAGGTCTTTAGCGAAGTGAATAATTAAGTTGTTCTCTTTTTTAGTGTCAAAAATTCCAACTTTCTCTTCTGCCGACTCAATAACTCCTTTATCACCAACTTGTCCACCACCTTCAGCATAGAAAGGGGTTAAGTTGAATGCCAACTGATAAAACTCTTTATTCTTTTGTTTTACTTTTCTGTACTTTGTGATATAGATATCTGCTTCTAACAGGTCGTAACCGACAAACTCTTCAACATCATCCTCTCTCACAACTACCCAATCATCTGATTCCATTGCTGAAGCAGCTCTTGATCTATCTTTTTGCTTGTTTAACTCTATTGCAAAGCCATCTTCATCAATCTCTAACTCATTCTCCCTTGCAATCAATGCCGTTAGATCTTTAGGGAAACCGAACGTATCAAACAATTCAAACACAGCAGCTCCATTCAATTGTTTCTCTCCAGCCTTTTTAGCGTTATCAATTAAGTTTTGAATCTTTCCTAATCCCATTTCTAGCGTTCTAAAAAACGAAACCTCCTCTTCATGAATTACTTTATGAATCAAATCTTTCTGAGCAGTCAACTCTGGGAATGCTTCACCCATAGCCTTTGATAATTCATCTGCCAAGTGATAGATGAATGGTTCTTTAACTCCTAGAGTTTGATATCCGTATCTGATAGCTCTTCTTAAGATTCTTCTTATCACATAGCCAGCTCCAGTATTAGATGGCAGTTGACCGTCTGCAATTGAAAAGGCAATAGCCCTTACGTGGTCTGAAACAACTCTAAGAGCAATGTCTTTCTCTTCGGTTTCTCCGTATTTCTTCCCTGATACTTTTTCTAAACTCTGAATCAAAGCTTGGAAAAGATCAATATCATAATTGGATTGCTTGGCCTGCATCACCATAGCTAAACGTTCTAAGCCCATTCCGGTATCTACATGAGTGTTAGGTAAATTCTCTAAACTCCCATTAGCTTTTCTATTATATTGCATGAACACAAGGTTCCAAATCTCAATAACTTGAGGATGATCCATATTCACCAATGACTTCCCATCAACTTTAGCTCGCTCGTCTTCATTTCTTATATCAACATGAATTTCAGAACAAGGTCCGCAAGGTCCTGTCTCACCCATCTCCCAAAAGTTATCCTTCTTGTTTGCCTTGATAATTCTTTCAGGATCAATGTACTTCGTCCAGATGTTCATGGAGTCTCCATCCAGCGACAAGCCATCTGATTCATCACCTTCAAAAACGGTTACATAAATTCTGTCTTTATCCAACTTATACACATCTATTAACAATTCCCAAGCCCATGCAATTGCATCCTCTTTAAAGTAATCTCCAAAAGACCAATTTCCGAGCATTTCAAACATGGTATGATGATATGTATCAACACCTACTTCTTCTAAGTCATTGTGTTTTCCTGAAACACGCAAACACTTCTGTGTATTAGCCACACGCTTCGTTTGCGCTTCATTGTATCCTAAAAAATAGTCCTTAAACTGATTCATTCCAGCATTGGTAAACATCAATGTCGGATCGTTTTTTACAACCATAGGAGCGGATGACTGAATTTGATGCCCTTTTGACTCAAAAAAGTCTAAAAATGTCTTTCGTATGTCGTTGATTTTCATCTAAATATTTTGTTAACGATTGTTAATCGAATTGCAAATCTACCTTTTATAGCTAAATTTGCCCTCAGAAAACAGATGTTTTTCTTAACCGATAAGCGGTAAAAAATAGATTGCTATGCGCAAAGAGAAGTTTAAATATAATCCTGAGACGCTATCTTATGACAAGGTAGAAGTAACATGGGGTGAAAGATTATTAAAGATTTCTTTAGTAGTTGCTCCGGCAATTCTATTAGCATTTGTAATGCAAATCACCATTTCGAGTTTAGGACTTTTTAAAAGTAGTAAAGAAGCTCAGTTAGAAAGAGAGAATGAATTCCTAAACTCTCAATTGACAGAAATGAATAGTGATCTCGCATTGTCTTTAGCTGTTTTGAAAGACATTGAAGATAGAGACAACAACATTTACCGTCAGATTTTTAATGCTGAAAAATACCCAGATGCCCTTAGAGAAATGGGTACGGGAGGTTCAGACAAGTATGAAGAATTGATGGGATATCAAACTTCTGAAAAAGTAATTGAGAATTCAAAAATGATTGACGCGCTTGAGAAAGCGCTCTATGCACAATCAAAATCATTTGATGAAGTGATTGATTTAGCGAAAGAAAAAGAGCAAATGCTTGCATCTATACCTGCTATTCAACCAGTCAGTAACCAAGATTTAACTAGACTGTCTTCAGGATTTGGATTTAGAATCGACCCAATCTATAAGACAAAGAAAATGCACACTGGTCTTGATTTTACGGCTGATACAGGAACGCCCGTGTACGCTTCAGGAAACGGAAAAGTAGTTGAATGTGAAGTTAAGAAATGGGGATACGGACAATCTGTAATCATTGATCACGGATATGGATACAAGACTAGATACGCACACTTAAGCGAGTTTAAATGCAAAGTGGGTGACGAAGTTCTTAGAGGACAAGAAATTGGATTAGTAGGATCAACTGGTAAGTCTACAGCTCCACATCTTCATTATGAGGTAATGAAGAATGGTCAAAAAATAGATCCTATTCACTTCTTCCATTCTGATATCTCTCCTGAAGAATATGAGAAGCTTATTGAGATGGCTGGTAATGCAAACCAATCATTTGATTAAATCTAAAAGACTTTAACATATCCCTCATTCTGTAATTCAGATGAGGGATTTTTTTTGCCACATTTCATAGATGAAATAGATTAACTGGTCTAATAATTAGACTGCACCAAACCTTTTATGCATTAAAAGGGTTAATATTGTTACACAGATACACTTATGAAAACACTATTACTTTCGGTTTGCTTGATTTCTGCTTCTGCTGGTTTCAGTCAGATACCTTCATACTATGATGGAATTGACTTTTCGGCATCTGCCACAAGCATCTACTCACAACTAGCTACTCGCGTCACTTCTACACACAATCAAATTACTTATTCTCAATGTTGGGATGCCCTTAAAGAAGCAGACTTAGAAACTGGTAGCACCACTCTAGTTACTCTTATTTATGGTTATAACGATACGGATGGAGATGTGGTGAACGATCGCACAAGAGACAAAAATAGTAATGGTGGATCGAACGGTGAATGGAACAGAGAGCATGTATTCCCTAAATCACTTGCCAATCCTGACCTTGGAGATGTAGGAGCTGGAGCAGATGCACACAACTTAAGAGCTTGTGACGTTCAACAAAACGGAAACAGAGGTAATAAGCTATTCGCAGATGCAGGTGGTAACGCAGGACCTGTAAGCACTAACTGGTATCCTGGAGACGAGTGGAAAGGTGATTGTGCAAGAATCATTATGTATATGTACTTAAGATATGGAACAAGATGTGTACCTGCTGATGTAGGAACTGGAACCGTCAACTCTTCTGATCCTAACATGGTGAATTTATTTCTCGATTGGAACAATGATGATCCGGTATCACAATTTGAAAAAGACAGAAATGATGCTTTACAGAATCATCAAGGAAATAGAAATCCATTTATTGACAATCCTCACATTGCATATAAGATCTGGGGAGGACCAATTGCAGAAGATACTTGGGGTGGTTTAGGAACCTCAGAAAGCAAGGATGACGTCTTAACCATCTACCCAAATCCAATTGAAGAAGACTTCTTTTATGTTTCGGGTTTGAATACCACAAATTTAGACTCAATAAAACTATATACTATTGGCGGTCAATTAATTAACGTATTCGACTTAGATCAATTGATTAATAACGGAGGAAGCTCTGTAGAACATATTGTTGACGGCACATATGTCCTATCAATTATTTATGATGACCAAGTTGTTCAACGCAAAGTTGTGATCCAATGAACAGAAAAATAAGATTGATCTGGGACTTTCACGGAGGCGACTCACAGGGAACTGCAGAACATCATGTTCGACATCTGAAGCAATTCATGGAACGAGAAAACATTGACTGTCACAGGTTTTTTGTTGATTCAGCAGACGACCTTCACAACATGGCATGCATGACAGTGAATGAAAAAGATGTAGTTATTCTAAGGGATTCACTAAAGCCAAATAGAGCTTTAGTTGTTGAAGACAATTAGTAAGACAGAATCGGATTCGTCATTTTCTCAGCACCAATTGTAGTTTCGGGTCCGTGACCAGTGTACACCACCATATCTTCAGGCAATTTAAACATCTTCTCTGTGATCGTTTTCTTCAAAACTTCAATGTCACCACCAGGTAGGTCATACCTCCCAAAGGAGCCCTGAAACAATACATCTCCATTGATCACGAAATTATCTTCAAGCGAATAAAACACTATGTGTCCGGGAGCGTGGCCAGGCGTGAAAAGAACTTCTAATTCAGAATTTCCAAATGTCACTTTGTCGCCTTCATTTATGAAATAAGACGGTTCAGGAGATTGCTGATAACCAGTTATACCATACATATTTGCCGCAATCGGCATATGGTGTAATGTAGGCAAATCCAACTCATTAGCCCCCAACTCTAAGCCCCACTCTTTAGCTACAAAATAATTCCCAAAAACATGATCTAAATGACAATGTGTGTTCAAGAGCTTGACTGGTCTAAGCTCATTTTGAACAATATAGTTTTTCAAATGTTCTCTTTCTTCTGGGGCATAACATCCAGGATCGATAACAACACATTCATTAGTCTCATCACTAAGGATGTACATGTTCTCTGAGAATGGATTATAAGTGAGTTTATGAATCTTAATCATTTGTTGAATTATTATAGCTCTCACAAAGTTAGTTTATCAAATTGGATATTTGTATCTTTATCTCTTAGATGAGCCTGAAAATTTCATATCTATTATTGTTTGCAGCTTTACTGTCTGCGCCGAAATCAGCAGATGCTCAATTCTACCAAGGCTCATATCAAGAGTTTGGAAAAAGCAGAGTTCAATACAATGGCTTCAGTTGGAAGTTTCATTCTTACAAACGGTTTAGAATTTATTATTCTGGACTCAATGAAGATATCGCTATCTACACGGCCCGTACCATGCACCACTACCTAAGTGACGCAGAAGAAAAACTAGATTACAAATTCCCTGAGAAGCTTGAAGTCATTGTTTACGAAAGTCAACAAAAGTTTAGACAAAGTAATTTGGGTGTTTCAAATGATGAACTGAGCAATATAGGAGGAACCACAAGGATTGTAGGCTCGAAGATCTTCATGTACTTTGAAGGTGATCATCAAAAATTCAACGAAAACATTAAGTCTGCCGTTTACGAAGTTCTTCTTAAACACATGTTCTTTGGTGGTGATTGGAAAGATCAACTCAAATCAACAGTTAACTCTGGAATCCCTACTTGGCTTGAGAAAGGACTGATCAATTACTTTGTAAAAGAGTGGGATCAAGACATTGAAAGCAGAGTCAAAGACCTCATTCTAACAAGAAAGATTGATAATTTCAATGACCTATCTAACGAAGAGAAGGCTTATGCCGGAACAGCCGTTTGGAACTACATAGCTGAGACGCATGGTAAAACCATCATACCTAACATCATCTACATCACTAGGGTAACCAAGAATGTTGAAAGAGGATTCTTCTCTCTTTTAGGAATGGATTTTAATAAGCTCACAAGGAACTACATAGCTTTTTACCGCTCTAGATACATTCTAGAGTACGAATCACAAGAAGAACCAAAAGGAAGTCCTGTAGAGCTTAAGAATAAGAAAGAAGCTGTTTACTACGGAGCCAAAATAAGTCCTGATGGAGAAAAGATCGCCTATGTTGAAAATAGGCTAGGAAGATACAAAGTCATCATTCTCGACACTTTGAGTGGTGATAAAACGACTGTTTACTCTAAAGAAAGTAAACTTGAACGATTACAAGATTACTCTTTCCCTGTTCTAAACTGGCATCCAAATGGCGCAGCAATTGCCTTTTTCTCAGAAGTAAAGGGAGAACTTAAACTCTTCACCTATCGCCTATCTGACAAGTCATTCACTGAGAAAAAGATGAAAGACATGGACAAAGTATTAGACTTTGGCTATTCTCATGATGGGAAAAAAATGGTGATATCAGCAGTATTAAAGGGACAATCGGATCTTTACTTATATGACGTGATTTCTAAGAACATCTCTAAACTGACAGATGATGTATTTGATGATGTCAACCCACAATTCATTGACAACTCTTCAAAGGTTGTATTTGCCTCAAACCGTTTAAGCGATACAATTTACAAGGTACCAGAAATCAACTTCTACGACAGAAAAAATGACATATTCATTTATGACTTGTCAGAGAGAAAGAGAAACTACAAGTATCTTGAAAGGGTTACCAACACTCCATATGATAACGAAATTCAGCCATTTGAATTGAGTGAAGGAAAGATGGTTTATCTCAGTGATCAAAACGGAATTTACAATAGATTCATAGCTGAGAAAGATAGCTCAATAGCATTCATTGATACCAGCATTCATTACAAATACACAACTAGTACAGCCCCTCAAACCAACTATGTAACCTCAATTCGCTCTCATAGTTTAAACAATTCAAAAACAGCTGTTTATACGATTTACCAAAACAATAAATTTAAGTTTATTACTGAGAAAATTGGCACTGACAAAGTTGATATTCTTTGGAATACGACATACATTCAAAAAAGGCTTGACAGACGAAAAAAGATAGAAGCCAGAAACAATAATGGTGAAGCTGAAAATGACACCATTTATCTTGAGGAACACAAATACCAAAAGGAAATCGTTTTGATTGGTGATGTCCAAAACTCGGATAACTCCACTGACTCTTTGAGATCTGACTCCACAATTGTGAAAGAGAAATGGAAACCCTCCAAGTTCACCATCTACCAACCAAACTTTGCCAAAGACTTTGTGCTTTCGCAATTTGACAACAACTTCTTATTCCCAAACTATCAACCTTATTCAGGACCAGGCTCGGTTTACTTCAACCCTGGTATGAATATGTTATTGAAGATGGGTGCATCAGATTTGTTTGACGACTACAAATTACTCGGTGGAGTGAGGATACCGACATCATTCAATTCAGGAGGAGAGTTCTTGCTAATGGCAGAACACCTCACAAATAGAGTTGATCACAGGTTAATCTTTTATCGACAAAAAACAGTCAACACAATTGGTTTATACAAATGGTTGACGCATGATATTCGTTACCGATTTAGCTTTCCTTTCTCTGAGGTCTTGAGCTTGAGAACTACGGTAAACGTTAGAAAAGACAAGCAAGTGTTCATCCCTTATTCAGACAACTCTCTCATACTTGATAATAACGTAGGGTACAATTCAGGGTTGAAAACTGAGTTGGTTTTTGACAACACAATCCCAATGGAACTGAACATCAGAAGAGGGTTGAGATTTAAAATCTTTGGTGAATACCTACAGAACTTAGGCGGAAACTATGAACCTACATTCAACTTTGGAATTGACTTCAGACATTATACTCGAATTAAGAGAAACTTCATTTGGGTGAATAGAATTGCTGCCGCAACTTCATTGGGCGAGCGAAGACTATTGTATTATATGGGAGGAGTTGACAATTGGGTACTTAGATCAAGCCCAGACTTTGACCAGTCAATTGAGGTGGATCCTTCTCAAAATTTCGGATTCCAAACTATAGCGACTCCAATGAGAGGGTTCATTCAAAATATAAGAAACGGAAACAGTTTCGCGCTCTACAACACAGAGTTACGTTTACCGATATTTACATTCTTTTCAACCTACCCTATCAAAAGCGAGATGATAAAGCATTTCCAACTGGTCGCATTTGGTGACGTAGGTGTAGCTTGGACAGGTCCTCACCCATTCCACCCTGACAACTTTTTCAACACACAAGTAATCGAAGACAAACCGGTAACAATCAATATTGACAATCTGAGAGAACCAATCATTGGAGGATTCGGATTCGGAGCAAGAACGAAAGTTTGGGGTTATTTCATTCGATTTGATGTAGCTTGGGGAGTTGAAGATTTTGAACTAAATAAAGCAATCCCTTACCTTTCACTAAGCAAGGATATATGACAATTCAAACGGTCTTACTTCTAATATTAATTGGCTTGGCTGCCGGAACATTGAGCGGATTCGTTGGTGTTGGAGGTGGAGTCATCATGGTTCCTGCCTTAATGTACGTCATGGGAATGTCTCAGCACATGGCTCAAGGTACAAGCTTGTTCTTAATGCTATTCCCGATTGGCATATTAGCCGTTATGAACTATCATAGAGCTGGAGAAATAAATTGGACATTCGGAATCATTATCGCCTGTGCATTCGTCTTTGGAGGCTATTTCGGATCTAAACTAGCACTTAGAATGTCACCACATATAGTGAAACTCATATTTGGAATACTCATGCTTTACGTCTCAGGACGTATGATTTACAAAGGCTACAAGGGCTACACAGTTGAAAAACAAACAACATCCATTGCAGAAGAATGAAAGAGTTAATTAAAACATTATCGGCCAACATTTTGGATGAAGCCATTTCGATTAGGAGACATATTCATCAAAACCCTGAATTGTCTTTCAAAGAATTTGAGACTTCAAAGTTTGTGCAATCAAAACTTTCTGAATATGGCATTGAATTTAAAGCAGGAATAGTTGAAACTGGTGTGATCGGGATGATTGATGTTGGCGCTTCAAAGTGCATTGGACTTAGAGCTGACCTAGACGCACTGCCAATTCAAGAGTTAAACGAAGTTGATTACAAATCTCAAAATGATGGGATCATGCACGCATGCGGTCATGACGTTCATACAGCAATGTTACTAGGTTGTGCCAAGGCTTTGGTTTCAATTAAAGACAAATTAGAAGTCAATATCAAGTTCATATTTCAGCCTGGTGAAGAAAAACTACCCGGTGGGGCCAGTTTGATGATTGAAGAAGGTGTGCTAGACAATCCAAAGGTTGATGAAATCTATGCCTTACATGTTTTTCCTGAGCTAGAGGCCGGTAAAATCGGATTGAAATCAGGTATGTACATGGCTTCTTGTGATGAGATTTACATGACTGTAAATGGCAAAGGCGGACATGGCGCTATGCCTCATAAAAATATTGATCCAATTGCTATAACGGCTCAACTGATAACTTCATTGCAAAATGTGGTGAGTCGTAATTGCCCTCCTAACCTACCTTGTGTTCTTTCATTTGGGAGAATTGAAGGACTAGGTGCAACAAATGTGATTCCCGATAAAGTTGAATTGCAAGGGACTTTTAGAACAATGAATGAAGACTGGAGATCAAAAGCTCACGAATTAATAAGGAAGCAATCAGAGGCATTAGTTCAAGGAATGGGAGGAACTGTTGACGTAGATATTCGAGTTGGCTACCCTTATTTAGAAAATCATCCAGAATTAACTGAAAAGGCTAGATCTAAGGCGATATCGCATTTTGGAGAGGACAAAGTGATTGACCTTCCAATACGATTAACTGGTGAGGACTTTTCTTACTTTTCTCAAAAAATCCCAGCAACATTCATTCGCATTGGAGTTAGAAATGAATCAAAAGGAATCACTAAAGCTGTTCACAATGCAGAATTTGATATTGACGAATCTGCAATTCAAACAGGAATTGAAACTTTACTGACTCAAGTATTATATTAAGATTATGAAAAAACTATTCATTTTAACGGCAGCTGCAGGAATTCTAAGTTTAGGTTCATGCAAGAAAAATTATTCATGTACATGTGATGGCCCAGGAATCAAAGACCCTGAAGTTTCAACTTGGAAGCTGAAAGAAGAAGATGCAAAAGCAAATTGCGCAACCCTTGACGCCGTCCATCAAGAAGACGGAGGATGGTGCTCCCTATCACAGCAGTAGATATTCAAACAGAATTATTTTAAATTCAATATTATCCTTACTTTTAACCAACTATAATTAAAAAAAAGAAAATGAAAAAATTATTAT
>Ga0316204_10003968_pt1 | contig 27933 bp, 33 predicted proteins | sample 6monrhotite_MG_2_FD_205661 | JGI IMG/M metagenome (GOLD analysis project Ga0316204, IMG submission 205661) | Microbial mat bacterial communities from mineral coupon in-situ incubated in ocean water Damariscotta River, Maine, United States -... | ecosystem: Environmental > Aquatic > Marine >...
TGACGGATAAGTAGGTTGGTTATTTCCTGACCAGCACCATTCCAGCAGCGCGCCACCACTGTTCCGTAATTATCCGTGTTCAATCGTTGGCAGGATATTTTTTTTCCCTCGATAAGAGACGATAGCGAGTGACGTAGTGCTCGTTCCGATATTGCGCTTGGAATTCCGCCACTGATCGATTCCAATCGCAAATGCGATCCATATCCGTCGATTGTGATTGTTCCGCCATTGTAAACCTCCGTAACAGATCCCTTGATCCGTTCTTTGGAAATCGCATTGGCCGAATCTGTTAGCCCGGAAGCCGCTACCGACATTCCAAACAGACCCAGTGAAGCAAAGATAATTAGACGCATTTCGTTTCCCCGCCATTGGCGATAGCGAAACTTCCGGCCGTATCAACGGTCTGTAACATGATGTGACAAGCTTTTACTCGCGTGTTGCGCGCAGGGCTGCGCCGGCGGCAAATGGTGTCATCGCCACCAACAACAAAGACACGGATCCCAAAAATAGCAGCGCGTTGCCTGCAAAATTTGACAGGCTACCTGCCCCGAATATCAATAGCGGTATCGCCAAGGGAATGAGCAGCAATCCACCCAGTGCGCTGCCCCCCTTTAATCCTGCGGTAATCGCTGCAATCATGACAGCCAGTCCAGCCAATGCTGGCGTGGCAATCGCCAAGCTGGCGAGCAATGTCCATAGTGCGGCACCCTCAAGGCCCATTAACCCGCTTGCCAAAAAGGCGGCAAGCAATAAAGGCGGCCCAAAAGACAGCCAGTGGGATATCAATCTTGCGAAGGCAATAAGTTCATCCGTCAGTCCGCGGGTGATCAGTTGATCGTGGATTCCATTATCCAAATCCGGCTGGATTAGGCGATCCAGTGGGAGCAATGTCGCTAACAAGGCAGCGATCCATAATATCCCGCCACCGGTTTGCAAAAGCAACTCGCGATCCGGCCCGACGGCAAAGGGGAAAAGCGTTGCGGCCGAGAGGTAGAACACCACCGGCAACCAGGTCCCGCCGCTGGCATAGCTTTGCCGAACGTCGCGCCAGATCAATGTAGAGAGCATACCAATCACGCTGCCTGACCAATCGGTTCAAGGGTCAGATCAAGATCAAACTGAATCGGTAACGGTATATGGCTTGCCGCCAAAACTATGCCGCCGTCATCCAGGTAGCTCTGCAAAACATTGCCCAAATGTTCAACCGATGCCGCATCCAGACCATTGGCGGGTTCGTCCAAAAGCCAAATTTTTGCATCGCTCAAATAGGTTCGCGCCAACCGCACGCGTTGACGTTGACCGGTTGAAAAATAGCGCACCGGCACTTCAGTGAGATGATCAAGGTCCGCTTTTTCTAAAGCGGCCTGCATATCGGCAATTGAATGGCCATCCAACTTACGCCAGAACTCAAGCGCATTGCCGAGCGGCAGATGCTCATCCAGTGGCAGCTTATCATCACATAGGACTTTGCTTGCAGGAACAGTGATCGTCCCGGCAAACGGCTCCAGCAATCCGGCAATCAGTCTTAGCAGGCTGGACTTTCCCACTCCATTGGGTCCGGTCAACAATCCGGCCTGCCCGGGTTCCAGTCGAAAACTCAAACCCTTGAACAGCATCCGGTCGCCACGCACGCAGCTCAACACCTCGGCGATGAGCGCATTTTCGCTTATGGTTGACTGTCCCCCGTTCATGACTAGGTCTTAAGGCACGAAATGACGCGAAAGCCAAGTGGAGAGCGAGAATATGGTAGCGCAATTGAATAATGACGAGCGAAGCGCCGTTCTAGACGAACTTTCGGATTGGGAATATGATCCCAAACGGGATGCGATTAGCCGTCAGTTCATATTTGCGGATTTTGCCCAAGCCTTCGCGTTTATGACCCGAGTGGCCATTCAAGCCGAAAAAGCCGACCACCATCCGGAATGGTTTAACGTTTATAACAAAGTCAATATTACACTGACCACGCATGATGCTGGTCCGAATGGCGGACTGTCTGAACGTGATGTTGCCTTGGCACGCCAGATTGAAAGCTTTCTCTAGTCTTTTGGTTGCTCGGTTGGCGTTAGCATATTGCCCAAATCGGCCAGTTCCACCGCTTGCCTGCGAAGCCGTCCCGGCATCCAGCGCGCAGCAAAAGCCAATTGTTTCGCCATCTTGTTCACTGGGCGATGGACCTTCTTGCCGTGCACAGCCTCCCAGGCTTCTGGCCCGATAATCGAAACAGGACTGACCATCACGCCGGCTTCTTCCAACCGCTCTTTGCCCGTTTGATTGGAACCCTCGACCACATCTGAAATAATATTGGTATCAATAAATCCGGGCATCAACGAACGCGATTTGATTCCATGTTTCCGGAATTCAAGATCATGTGATTCGGCAAGACCGCGGACAGCAAATTTCGTGGCGCTGTAGACACTAAGGTCTGCCACGCCATAGATCCCCGCTGCAGATGCGGTATAGAGTACACAGCTGTCCGGTGTATTTTTGAGCATCTCAAAGCAGGCGCGCGTACCGCTGATACAGCCGGTAAAGTTGATTGCGATCATCAGGTCGATATCTTCATCGGCCATTTCCTCGATCGGTCCGCCTTCACCGATACCCGCATTGTTGAACAGCACATTCATGGTGCCACCAGTAATCTTCCCAAAATCAGCAACCGCAGATTTCCAGTTGGCACGATCCGTCACATCCAGTCGATGGATCGAGCTCTGTCCTTCCGGTATCATCGCGGCAGTTTCAGCCATGCCATCATCATTGATGTCGGCAATGCCAACAAACCAGCCTTTGCTCGCAAAATACCGACCGACTTCGCGACCTAATCCCGACGCACCGCCTGTGATAAAAATTGATTTTTGCCCGCTTTGAAAAGTCATGTCACCGCTCCTGCTTATTATTTACATTGATGTTTATACGAGAGGTTTTTGACGGATTCGTCAAGTGAGGTTGGACATCAATGGCAAAGCGCGGCACTATAACGACAAATGTCCACCATCGGCCCCTCCATCAGTCTAAACAATGTGAGTCGCCATTTTGGTGCTGTAAAGGCGGTGGACGAACTGTCCTTGAAGATCGAAGCTGGTAGTCTTGTCGCCCTAGTGGGCCTTTCCGGGTCTGGTAAGTCGACGTTGCTGAAGATGATCAATCGACTGGTGGAGCCCAGCAGCGGATCCATTCTTGTCGATAATGAGCGAGTTGAAAATATCGATCCGCATGTTCTGCGTCGGCGGATTGGCTATGTCTTCCAGAATATCGGCCTGTTTCCGCATATGACAATTGCCCGCAATATTGCCATTGGTCTTGAACTGGCGGGAGAGATTGAAGGCCGCAGCAATCGCGTTGCGGCATTACTTGAACTGGTCGAGCTGCCGCAGGAAATGGCGCTACGTATGCCAGGCCAGTTGAGCGGCGGACAACAACAACGCGTTGGGGTTGCCAGAGCTTTGGCCACGCGTCCAGGCCTGATGCTAATGGATGAACCATTTGGCGCGCTTGATCCTGTGACCCGAGACAATCTGACCGAACAATATAAAAAGCTGCACAACAAACTGGACCTGACCACGATCATCGTAACCCATGATATGGCTGAAGCGCTCTATTTGGCAGACCGCATCCTTGTAATGCAGGACGGACAGATCAAGGCCGATGCCACCCCAGCGGAATTACTATCCGGCAACATTGGCGAAGAGGCGGAAGCGCTTGTTGCTGTCCCGCGTGCACAGGCAGAGCATTTCCATGCGCTGGGTCAGCAATCATGAATGAGGCTTGGCGAAATGCCTTTGCCCGTATACCGGATTTGCTCGCAGCGCATGTCCAGCTCAGTTTTTCTGCTCTTTTGCTCGCCACAGCAATTTGTCTGCCGCTTTCCATTTGGGCTGCCCGCGCACCTAGGGTCGCAGCCGTGATTTTGGGATTTGCTAGCTTGATTCAGACGATTCCAGCGCTGGCTTTACTGGCCCTTTTTTATCCGGTGCTGCTTGGTCTGTCACTATTGTTCGGTGGCGGCATTAAGGCGCTTGGCTTTCTGCCCGCATTATTGGCACTAACACTTTATGCTCTCCTGCCAATTCTGCGCAATGCGGTCACTGGGCTGATTGGTGTTGATCCGGCTGCAAAGGAAGCCGCTGACGGATTGGGAATGACCGCATCGCAAAAATTGCGATTGGTAGAAGCACCATTGGCCGCTCCAACAATCATGGCCGGTGTTAGAACGGCAGCAGTTTGGACCATCGGTGCCGCAACGCTCTCGACTACAGTTGGGCAAGCCAGTCTTGGAGATATGATATTTGCGGGATTGCAAACCCAGAACTGGACTTTGGTTCTGGCCGGATGCCTGGCTTCTGCATGCCTGGCCATAATCGTAGACCTGCTCCTGGGACAAATCGAAAAATCAATTGCCCAGCGTAAGAAGGCGCGGGCCTGGATCGCGACAACTATTTTGGGCGTTGGATTGGCAATTGCGTTATTGCCCACACTCCAATCCCGCGAAAACGTTATTGTGATTGGCGCAAAAGGATTCTCCGAACAATTTATATTGGCCCGCCTCATCGGCTCTCGATTGGAAGAACAGGGTTATGTCATCGAATATCGCGATGGTCTGGGTTCTGCGGTGGTCTTTCGGGCTGTCGCGGCAGATGACATCGATATCTATATAGACTATTCGGGCACCATCTGGACCAACCAGATGAAACGCACCGATGCCCCGCCTACACACGAGATGCTGACAGAGATTGGCCGGTGGGCCAACCAGAATCACGGTGTTACAATGGTGGGCGCGCTGGGTTTTGAAAACACCTATGCCTTTGCCGTCAGGCCGGAAGACGCCGCCGCCAGAGATCTGAAAACACTGGAAGATCTGGCACGGGTGTCACCTGATTTTGTCTTTGGAACGGACCTCGAGTTTCTGGAGCGTCCAGAATGGGATATGGTCCAAAATACCTATCCCATGCGTTTCAAGGAAGAACGTTCGTTTAATCCTACCTTCATGTATCCGGCTTTAGCTAGCGGAGAAGCCGACGTAATTTCCGCCTTCTCCTCCGATGGTAGGATTGCTGCCAACAATTTTTTCGTTCTGAACGACGAGAAAGGGGCAGTACCGTCCTATGAAGCTTTGCTGATGGTTTCAGCAGACAGTGCTGGAGATGAAAGATTGGTGAATGCGATTCAGCCATTAGTGGGTGCAATCTCGGTGGGAAAAATGCGTGAAGCCAATTATATGGTCGACCGCGAAAAGGACAAGAAGACACCGCGCCAAGCCGCAGCTTGGCTGGATGAACAGATAGGGGAATGACAAGGTGAACGCGTATTGGTCGAAGCGAATAGCAGTTTTAGTGACAGTATTATCTTTGGTGTTGATGCCCAGCGCGGCCCGGGCAGATGTTGCCGTTACTTTCTATAGCCATGAATTTGGAAGCAGTTTTCCGCATGCATTTTTCACCATGAAAGGCAAACTGGGCGATGGCAAATCCATAAATGGAGCTCACGGATTTACGGCCATTAATGTCTCCCCCGGAATCCTGTGGGGCTCGGTCAAAGGCATTGTGAAAGCACCATCCACCAAATATATTTCCAAGAGCGATGCCCAATTTACCGTAACGATCAGTGATGCACAATATCGCAGCCTGATGGCGCATGTGGCAAAATGGAAGAATATTCCCCAAAAAAGCTATAATCTGAATAAACGCAATTGCGTCCATTTTGTTGAAGAAGCGATAAAGTTGCTGGGTTTCAAGACCAACCCAAAGACCAAATATCGAAAGAAACCGACTTCTTTTATGAAAGAAATCAAAAAATTAAATCCTGGCTTGAAATAGGAATTTGACATGACTGATGTTTGTTTGGTGATTGGCGCAGGTGCGGGAATTGGCGGCCATGTTGCCAAGCGCTTTGCCAGTGAAGGTTATCACGCCGCCCTGTGTCGACGCAGTGATCAGGCCGGACTGGATAAAATGGTAGCGGATATTGAGGAAGCGGGTGGTTCGGCCTCCGGCCATCTTCTCAACGCTGTTGACGAAGGTGCTATCGAAAAGCTCATCGATGACATTGAGGCCGATATCGGTCCGATCAATGTTGTCATCTATAATCTGGGTGCACAGATCGGAAACAGGGCGGTAGCAGATACGCCTCTCAAGACATTTGAACTGGGCTGGCGGATGGGCACTTTCGCCGTGTTCAGGATAGTCCAGAAACTCTTTCCAAAGATGGAGGAACGCGGCGGTGGTGCCTTACTCGTAACTTCTGCCACATCGGCTATGCGAGGCAACGCAGGACAATCCAGCCATGCGGCTGCCATGGGTGGCCGCCGGATGCTTTGCCAGTCGCTCAATGCCGAGTTTGCACCAAAAAATATACATATCGCGCACATCCTGATTGATGGCGCAGTCAATGCACCGGATACTCTGGGTAAATTGCTTGGCAAGGAACGGTTTGACAAGATGCTCGACACCATGGGCCGGGGCAAGGATAAGATCATGGAACCGGCTGCGATTGCGGACACCTATTACCACATTGCACACCAGCATCGTTCTGCCTGGACATTTGAACTCGATATGCGGCCGTTCTCCACCGTCGCCTGGTGGAATCACCCATTGGATCTATAGCCGTTTTCAAAGCGCAGTAGTGTTGTACATATGCCATGTGAAGATCGCAACGGAACCGCGATGCGGTGACCAGGGTTCAGCCCAATCGCGCAAATTCTTTTCCGACGGCCTTTTGTCATGGCCCATAATCTTGCCCATTCCAATTTGAACCGCCAGATCCCCGGCAGGCCATATGTCCGGCCGACCCAGCGCAAACAGTAGATAAATCTCGGCTGACCAGCGTCCAATCCCCTTTATCTGAACCAGTTTGGCAATGGCTTCCTCATCATCATCGGGTAAATTGTCCAAATCCAGCCCACCGGAGATGATCAGTTCGGCAAGACTTCTGGCATATCCCTGTTTTTGTCGCGACATACCGCATGCCCGCAATTCATCGAATTTCCTGCTGATCAGTTTATCTGGAGGGCATCCTGGTCCGAGCAACGCCTCCAGTCTGTTCCAGACAGAGGTGGCGGATGCGACGCTAACTTGTTGCCCTAATATGGTTCTCAGTAATGTCGCGTAACCTTCCGGTCGGATCCTTGGTTCGGGATAACCACAGATTTTCAGTGCAGTCGCTATTTTTGGTTCGGACTGGCAGATGATATCAAGCCCCTGCATTATCAGTTTTTTTGATAGGCCCATCAGCTTCCCTCATATGTTTGGGGTCTTGATATTTTAACGTGCAGCGGACATAGCGTGCGGGATTTTTGATTAACAGTCTTACAAGGGGTATTTATGCCAACAATTCATGTTACCGGCCGCGAAGGCGACGAAAAAGCGATTACCGTTGATAGCGGTATCAGTGTGATGGAGGCGATTCGTGACAATGGTTTTGATGAATTGCTAGCGCTCTGCGGTGGTTGCTGTTCCTGCGCGACCTGTCATATCCACATAGATGCGGACTGGAAAGCCAAGTTACCGGAAATGAGTGAAGATGAAGATGATCTGCTGGAAAGCAGCGACCATCGCGATGAATTTTCACGTCTCAGCTGCCAAATCGAAATGTCAGATGATTTGGATGGACTGAAAGTAAAAATTGCTGACGAAGATTAATCGTCAAATACTGCTATTTAAAAAAGGGGTGCGTTAATCCGCACCCCTTTTTTGATTCCTAGTTGATCTTGATCAGCGCGCGCGGGCTTTCGGTCAGGTTTTTCACGTCCCAGCGCATCACTTTCAGGTCTCCTTCGGTTGCATAGCCATCCGGGCTGTTGTTACCGCGTACTTCGCCATTGGTTTCCAATGTAAAACTACCCTCAATCGGTTTGAGAGCAAGATCATTGCTAGCTCTTGCGCCTGACATCCCGCCCAGCATTGCCATTCCCATAACTCCGCCCTGACTGCCTAAGCCCGGAGCCTGGAGCTCCAGTTCACCCGTCTTGCGGGGAACGATCTGAAAAAACGGATATTGCATCGACGCATCATTGATGATCGGAAAGCCAAAATACCGATCAAAATTTCCACTCGCGCGATATTCGACGTTAAAGACATTATCGCCTGCATATTCGACCTTGTCCCAGCCATCATATTTGCTGAGATTTGCAGCAAATTTTTCCAGCGCTTCGTCATTACCGGGTACGGCCCCGCCAAACATGGCGGCCATCATACCGGATCGCTGATCATAATCTTTCTTGCGGCGTTCATAATTCCCTTTTTCCTGCTCTTCCAGTTCTGCCAACTCCTCGTCTGTGCATTGTCTGCCTTCTCGCGTTGGAGAGCGGTCGGCTTCAGTTGCCACTTCAGCGGCATCGGCAACGGCTTCTTCGCTATAGCTGTCATAGTAGGAGCTTGGTGAGCGCGAGCCATCCGCTTCAACCCAATCACTGCATTTCGCATTCTTGGAATCAAATGGTTTGAGCACCGGCTTTTTCATATCTTTCTCATCACCAGAAAAAATCTGCATCTCTCCGACATAAGAAAACTCATATTGACCGCCATTAAGAAGCTTCAATGTGGCATCGAATTTACCCGGCAAAAAGAAACAGCCGGTGAGCAGCAACGGAACGACCAGCGCAGTGAGCAATTTGATAATCCGGTTCATCGATCAGTTTTCCTTGTCACGAGTATATTCTGCATATAGCGCAATCGCGGCCGCGTTGGATACATTCAGACTTTCCATCTGCGGGTGCATGGGAAGCTTGGCCAGAACATCGCAATGTGCCGCAACATTCTGGCGCAGACCCTCACCTTCTGCACCCAAAACGAGTGCCAACTTGCTCTTTCCCATAGCTGCACCCAACATATCATCCGCCTCGCCTTCCATGCCAATCCGCCAATAGCCGGCCTCGGCAATTTCATCCAGCGCGCGCGACAAGTTCACAACACGTACCCACGGTACAACCTCCAAAGCGCCGGAAGCCGATTTTGCGAGCACACCTGACTCTGGCGGTGCATGCCGATCTTGAGTGACAATCGCGGCGGCGTCAAAGGCGGCGGCGGAACGCAAAATAGCGCCTACATTATGCGGGTCTGTCACCTGGTCCAGTAGCAAAAGGGGGCGATCCGAATCCCGGTCGAGCATATCGGCGAGCAAGATATCTGGTAAAGGGTCTACTTCAGCGACAATGCCTTGGTGCGGTGCATCCCGGGCCACCATGCGGCCTAAATCGGCAGCATCGCAATAAACCACTGATATTTCGGTGGCAGGTGACAGCGAAGCGACAGCCTCTCTGGTGCCAGAAATTTTCTTCACATTGCGGTTCGGATTGTTGAGTGCGGCCGCTACCGCGTGCCGTCCCCAGAATTTGAGTCCGCCACCGGTTTTCTTGATTGATCTGTTTTTGCGCGCCATATTTCCTCTCTAGCGGCTCAGTCACTTGGAAACAGCCCCTTTTTCGATCAAATTGAACCACAGGGCATTGACAGTAGGGCGTCTCTTCGTCATTGAGCCGCGATTGCCAAAATAGAGGCGGTACAGGACATCTGGACAGGTGGCCGAGTGGTTAAAGGCAGCAGACTGTAAATCTGCCCGCGTAAGCGTACATAGGTTCGAATCCTATCCTGTCCACCACCTCCTCTTATCCCATTCTCCCTGATTGACCCTGAAATGGCTAAAGATAGCCATTGCTGACTCATTTGACTTATCTGACCGACCCTTATAAGACCCGTATATCTCCGAATTTATGGGGTAACAAATGGGGTAATGACTGAAATGGGAAATCTAACCTCCACTCAGATCGAAAAAGATAAAAGGCTTCGGGAGGCTGGTAGATACGGTGATGGTGACGGTCTTTCCCTTGTCGTCAAAAAATCAGGAACTCGATCATGGGTTGTCCGTGTTCAAAAAGACGGCAAACGACGCGATTTCGGCCTTGGCAGCGTAAAAAAAGTTCCCCTGGCTCTAGCACGAGAACGGGCAACTAATGTTAGGCTTCAAATAGAGGCAGGTCTTGATCCCGTTATGGAGCGTAAAAAGGCGGCTGGTATTCCCACTTTTCGTGAAGCTGCTGTAATTGTTTACGAAGAGCAGCGGAAGACATGGAAGAACGCAAAGCACAATTATCAATGGCTCCAATCACTGGAAGCCTATGCCTTTCCAGCCATTGGTGATATGACGGTGGATCAGATTGAGTTTCCAGCCGTCCGCGACCTCCTGATGCAGCATTGGCTCACAAAGCATGAAACCATGCGGCGTGTCCGGCAACGTATCGGTACGATATTGGATTGGGCGGTCGCGAAGGGCTTGCGCGAATATTCTCTACCAATGGCGATCATCAACAAATCACTTCCCAAATTACCGAAGGGTGAGAAGAAGCATTTCGCAGCGATGCCGTTCGCAGACATTCCGGGGTTCTTAGCCAAGATGGAACAGAAGTCAGGCATGGGTGCTTTGGCACTCCGCTTCACCGTTCTAAACGCCGTACGTTCAGGCGAAACTCGTTTGGCAACGTGGGCAGAAATTGACTTCGACGCAGCTACATGGACAATTCCCCGTGAGCGCATGAAAGCAGGTCGGAAGCATGTTGTGCCTCTCACAGCAACGGGAGTAGCTATTTTGAAACAGGCTAAAAATTTGCAAGTTGGGGGTGACGACTTGATCTTTCAGGGAACGAAAAAGGGCCGTCCTTTGTCGGATATGACGCTGGTCAAAATCCTACGTGATTCCAGCTTACCATTCACCGTTCATGGTTTCAGATCATCATTTCGTGATTGGGTGGCTGAGAAAACCGAGTTCGCGGGGGAGACGGCTGAAATGGCGTTGGCGCATACCATAGGGAACAAGACTGAAGCTGCTTATCGACGTGGCAATCAGCTAGAGAAGCGGCGTGCGCTAATGGATGCTTGGGCGGGATACTGCGCTGGCGAAGCTGGCAATGTGGTGAGGTTGGTAGGATGAGCGCCGATCAAAGTAAGTATGGGGGAATTAGTAGTTATTTCAATTTAGGGAATGACGACCCTTGGACGCGACTCAGTACTATAAGAGAGCATTTAGAGAATGGAAAACCAATTCCCCCTGCACTAGCCCGTTGGTTAGGTGAGGCGATTGAAAAAGCAGATCAAGTCAAAGACAATAAGGTGTTCGCTAGAGAGCTTGGATTGATTGGTAAACAAGGCCGGAAAAAGAAATCAGATCATGCGGACGATGCTTGGCTTGTTTATGGCACTCGGGTCGAAATGCATCTTGCTAGGCAGCGAGTTGCTGGACTGAACTTTCGCAAGATGGAGCAATTCACAGCGGACATGTTGAATAGTGCTAGCAAACCCAAGGCAGTGAACCATGTTATAAACCTCTATGAGAGGTGTAATGGTAGGGAAGTTAGTTACGACACGGTCTGGCGCTGGCACGAGGTTTATCTAAAAGCGAAAAATGGATAGTTATCAAACTCTTATAAACATGAATGTTTGCTCAATGCGGGAATAATTATTCCCTGTAGACCTCTAAGAACAACAGGGCACCCCCTGTTGCTTTTGGAGACTACTATGACACAAGATAATACATCAAACCCAATGGGCGAACGGCTGATATTTAGCCCGTCCGAAACTCAAATTCTGCTTAATATTTCAAGCAGCGAATTCTACCGTGAAGTTGAGCGCAGTAATCTAGCAATTTTCAAAGTTGGAAAAAGCACCCGCGTACACCGCGACGAAATCACCCGATGGCTGGCCTCCAAAATGGGAGAAGCAGCATGACCCTTTTCCAACATTATGAAAAACGTATGCACGAATTCCGCGCTGCTGGCGAGGCTGGCAATGATGAGTTGGCGACCAACTTGCTGGATCGTGCAAACGACCTCGCCGAAGCCATCATTTGCTCCGACAGCCCAATGAAGGACAAACTTGCGATCATGATCGCCTATTGCAGCGGATTGGACCACCAAGAAACCATGAAAGCGCTCCGTCGGTTGCAGGAACACGCCTGACCGCTTGTAGCAAATTCTGCGAAATCTGGACAAGATCGCAGCACTTAACAATTTCACTTAGGAAAATTTAGAATGACCAAAGAATATTCCGACATCATGTCTGTCATTGCCAACAACGAAAAACGCAAGGCCGATGAAAGGGCCGCCGCTCAATCAGCAGCTACAATAGTTGCAAAGGCACGTGAAAACAATCGAAGGATGCAGGCGGGACTTGAACCGTTACCATCGCCAATTGCGGACCCTATCTCGGTCACGCAAGCAAAGATCGATAACAACCTCCATAGCGGCGAAATCGAAGCGGCCATTGCCAGCGGTGAAATCAAAACGGAAATACGTGACGGCGTTCCAACCCTCTCGAAGCAAGAAGTCGCGCTTGTAGTATTGCGTTCAAGCAAACGTAGGCCGCTATAATGGACTATTGGGACCGCTTAATAGGCAAGGCTGACAAACCGCCTTCGTACAGTGATGTTAAATCGATGTTCACTTCGCTTCGCCGCGATATAAAATCATTCGTGAAGGCTCAAATGCCAGAAAAGAGGGAGCCGGTCATCGAAGTCCGTGAACGTATTGTTCATTCGGGAATCAGTGAAGAAGACCTCCATAATGCTATTGATCGAGCCAGTAAAATCGCCTTCGCCGACGGTGTAAAGCATGGTCTGGCCGGACGACAAGAAAGGTTGGATGCTGCCGAAGAGGCACGATTAAAGCGTGTTGAAGAACAGCGTGCCACTGACTTCAAAGCTTACTGGCGTGAATGGCGAAAAGAACGAGCGCTTGAGGATGCGGAGCTAGCCGCCGAGGAGGCTGCGGCCAACGCAGAGGCACAGGAACTTGCCACTGATAAAATTAAAAGGAGTCAGGTTCGTGCTATATGATTGTGAAAGTATCGACCTGTCAAACCAGACGAGCATCGATTGTCCCTGGTATACGCCAGCCCAGGCCTCGGTTCATTTCGGCAAATCACGAAGCTGGCTTTATGCAATGATCAAGTCCGGCCATTTGCCAGCCTGCCGTGTTGGCGGTTCTTGGTTTATCCACAAGGATCAACTTCGCCTCAAAGCATAAAAAATGACCCGGCAGATTTGGAGTCCGCCGGGTCAGTTTGGAATTAACTAATTGATGAAACAGCACTGGAGGCTGTTGCCCATGAAATACGCTTACACTGCGCCGGACACTACCGACGCTCGCAAACTATTCGAATCCCTTGACCAGCTTCATCTTGTCGCAATTCATCCCGATCGCGGCGATATATTTGGCAGCAACTTCGGAACCGATGCCGATGCGGCGCTAAAATTTTGCCATGACTACAATGCCAACGGCTTTGGCATCTATTGGAGCGTCAACAACGTCATCGACACGTTCGCGGGCAAGAAACCGACGAAGTCCGAGATAACCAATTGTCGCTTCCTTCACTGCGATATAGATGCGCCCAAGGACGGTTCAGCATTTGACAAACAAGCGGTAACAGAAAAGCTTCAGGATGCCGAATGCCCGCCTTCGTTCGTCATTGATTCTGGTAATGGACTGGGTGCGTTTTGGCGTCTGGACGGCCCACATCAGAATTTGGAAGCTATCGAGTATGTGAATCGGCAAATCGCAGCGGCATATGGTGGCGATAACTGTCATAATTGTGACAGAATCATGCGAGTTCCATCATTCATCAATTATCCGAACAAGACAAAGCGAGATCGCGGTTGCACCGCTGTTACGGCTGGAATGATGGTCACTGATAGTGGCGAGGTCTTGGAGGCTTACGATGTCAGTGCATCACTACCCAACGTTTCAGTCGAAGCAGCTGCGGATGGTCATCGAAGGCCTGCAATTGATGTCAACCTTTTGGACGAGGATATCAGGCCGCTGACACTGGACGAAATTGGCGTCAACGGCAGCGATAGAGCGTTCGCAGCCGTGACTCATCCTGAGGGCAACGACCGGAGCGCTGCTGGATTAGGTGCTGTTAGGCTTCTCGCGCTAGATGGAAAAAGCGACCAACAGATCGCTGGCATACTTTGCAATCCTCAATATCCAATTTCACAACATTTTCTCGATCAAAAACATGTCAATCGGGCAATAAAGAGAGCCATCAGCTTCGTTAGGTTAGACACCCCGTATATTGCTCCCAACCAAATCGATATAGAAGGCCTGATGTCAAACATGAGCAAAACAACAGGTAACTCCGCTGCCATCGCTGCAAAAAAAGCTGTACTTGAAAGCAAAGCGGCAAACTTCAATAAAAAAGACGAAAACACTCCGCCACTACCATTGCAGCGACTATTGAGTCCGCCTGAACCTTATCCGGTTGAAGCGCTTGGACCATTCATCGGCGCTGCTGTGGATGCGGTTGCTAAAAGTGTTCAGCTTCCCGCTGCGATTGCAGCCGGTTCAGCATTAGCTAATGTTAGCTTGGCCGTTCAAGGTCATGTCGACGTTGACATGCCCTTTGTGGGGCGACGACCGACTAGCTTGTTCATGTATAGCATGGCCTCGTCCGGTGATCGAAAATCGAAGTCTGACAAGGTGCTCGGTCGTGCCATTGAAGATCACGAAAAAAGGCTAACGGCCCAATATGACAGAATTTGTTTCGAGCAAAACGCCAAGGTTCAGGCGCATAAGCACAAGCTAGCGGCGATATTGCGAAAAGCAGGAAGCAAGTCGATTGATGAAATGGAGGCAGACATCAAGGCACTTGGGCCGGAACCAAAACTTCCCAAAACTCCGATGTTCATATCAACTGATCCAACATTGGAATCAGCCCAGATCAATCTACAGACCGGACAGTCATCGCAAGCGGTATTTTCCGACGAAGGTGCGCAGTTTACAACCGGTTATGGCATGTCATCAGAAAGAGCTCTTAAAACAGCGGCTGGATTTTCTGGGCTGTGGGATGGCAGTCCGATCCGGCGCGCGCGCGTATTAGATGGTAACCGTCAGATTTACGGACGCAGAATGTCGTTTCATCTTATGATTCAGGTCGACACCGGCCTTACATGGCTTGGTGATCCGGCCATTCGCGATCAGGGTCTATTTGGTCGCTTGCTGATCGCCTGCCCAGAAACCTTGAAAGGGACCCGCCTCGCTAAGAGCCGGAAGCCTTGGGAGCAAACCGAAATCGATAATGCGATAGACGTCTACAACAACAAAATCGCAGAATGCCTGAATCTGCCCTTCAAATTTGTCGATGATGACGAAGATCGCGGAGAACTAGAAACGCGTGCATTGGGTTTTTCCGATGATGCTAAAAAGTTATGGGTGCAGTTTCACGACGAAGTCGAAATAGCCCAATGCCCGAGTTGCCCGCTGAACCCCATTTTTAGCTTGTCATCCAAGGCACCTGAACACATGTCACGCATCGCAGCGGCCATGACCTTTTTTAACGATCCGAACGCAAACGAAATCGGTACTGAAATGACCAGAAATGCTATTGATCTTATGTGGTGGTATTTGCGCGAAGCCTTGCGTTTGAACGAGGCAGCGACATCATCACCCGATTTAGCACTTGCTGAAAAGTTGCTGGATTGGATCGATGAAAAACATGGCCCTGATTTTATCAGTGCCGCTGATGTTTACCAGAACGGTCCAAATGCGCTACGGACAAAAGCCAAAGCAGAGGCGATCATCGATATTTTGGTCGAACATGACTGGTTGCGACTAGTTGAAGGCACGCAAGAGATAGCCGGCCAAAAACGTCGTAAAGCCTATGAAATAAGGCGCGAATGGATTGCCGAACGACGGGAAACTAGTGGTTCCAAGAAAGCCGCCTAACGGCCTACACCATTGCCTCCCTCATACTTTGGCCAAGATCATCATAGTTACTGTTCTTGACACCATAACTCGTTGGATGAGGAACGCAATAATATGTTGTACCAACGGACTTGGCGATTTTTCCAAAAGCTTTATCCATCCAAACTGTGCCTGCACCAACAACATCAATCCAATCATCGAGATATTGTGAGCTATAAAAAACCACGATTTTTGGCCGGTGTGTTTTGATCAAACGAGCTAGAGCAATTTTTCTTGCCGGTGCAATTTGATCCATATAGATTTTTCGAGATTTCAGATAGCTGAGATCGGAGATTTCGTCATAAGTCCAAGTTTCAATGCTCTTGGACGGTAGCGGCATCAATTCGATCAAACATGTTTCACTGTCATCTCTTGCAAGTCTATTTGCCTGATAGCGTCTGATGGACTCATTTGATACCTCTTCACCTATCGCATGCAGTGCAGACCTGATTAACTTTCCCCAAGTCGGTTGGATAGGTGGGCTACCCTGATTGAACCAAGGATTTGTTGGTGCTGATTTCGCGGGCGCAATATCATGAACATTTGTTTTTCCGTTATCTACCCAACGCTCCAGTATGCTGCTGATGTTTTCGACGTTTGCCTCTCCCCCTTCTTCCATCCCAACATACCAAATCGGACCACTCAAGTTTCCATAACCAAAAAAACGTTCGATGTATTCTTCTAACAACTGATCGCTGATCAACGCAATATCTCCAAGTTTGTCAATGAAAGCTCAAGCCTTCCTTCGCGTACCCCAACTTTAGCAACTTTAGCACTTTAGCAAACGGTATATATATAAACGCAGGAAAAGGAGTCCTAGCAACTGTAAATAGAAGGTTTATCTATCTATCTATAATATAACATTTTTATTGCTTTCCAGCATCTTTGACTTATGTGGGCTTATATATGCTCTACCTGCTAAAGTGCTAAACCTGCTAAAGTTGTCTTGCGTGCCATATTGAATCCGTTTGTTTCTATTCGGTCCTGCTATTGGCATTGATTTAGCATGACGGAAAACATCGAAATTACCGCCATGATAGAGTGCAAAATCGAAATCCCAGATTGGCTTCGCTCTGCATTGATGTGCAAACAGGTGGAAGCGGCTCAACCGAAACCAAAGTCGATAGACAATCCACTATCGCGCACGATGACAGACCCTATGGGCGTTTACACCGAGCAATTGGCAGAGTTTATCAAAGCGGCTGGCAAGGATGGTGCGACGCGGCAGGAGATTGACAAGTCTTTCCGTTACAGGCTGACCAACAAGGTTCAGCGTGATATTGCATTGTCGAAATTGCCGAAAGGGTTTGAGAAGCGGAATGAGCGATTTACCGCAAATAATGGCAAGCGCAGATCACGGCATCGGTGGTTTTATGTTGGAAGCTAAAGTCCACCTGTGGGCCGTAAGAGGACTGTCTGATTTTGGCTGCTGTGGACGCTGAAGGAGACATAAAAGTTGCCTTCAACTAACATTTTCTATCTCAGTTTATTCAACCTGTTTAGATTCAGACCACCCTAATCCAAGGTTTTTTTGGATGATAATGTATCCTTTTGTCATGTCGGCAGTGGCAGATAGAAGCGCTTTTTCTGACCGAAATTTTTTGAGGGCAGCATCAATTTCCGTGATCCGGCTTGCTGTCCCACGCCGAAAACGAGCTTGAGTTAAATTCTCAGCATTTTTGTCTGCCTGCAAGATATTGGCGGTTTCCAATACTCTACTTCGCTGTGCGCCAAATTGAGCCAATGATTGCTCGGTTTCGGACAGTGCCGTAAACACAATCTTATCAAAGTTTGCCGCCGCTTCGCTAGCACCGGCTTCAGCCTGATCAATGCGAGCATTTACACGCCCAAAATCAAGAAATGACCAATTGATACGAGGAAGTAACAATGTAGACAGATTGCCGCTATCGACAATATCGGCAGGATTGGAACCACCAAGGCCTAAAAGACCAAAAAAACTGACCGAAGGAAAGCGCTGAGCGTTAGCCACGCCAATTCGAGCATTTGCAGACGCAAGCCGTTTTTTTGCAGCGCGAATATCCGGGCGGCGTTGCAACAGACTTGCAGGATCGCCAACAGAAACTTCCCTCGGCGGAAGAGGGACAGGCAAGACAGTTATTAGCTTGTCATCGAGTGAGCCCGGTGTAGCACCTGTTAGCAATGCCAAGCGGTCAGCAGTTGCTAATTGCTCGCCGCTGATGACAGCAAGTTCAGACCGCTCTCTGGAAATCTCGGCTTTCATTGCTGCCAAACTAAGTTCGGACGCTGTACCAAACCGAACCCGTGCATTTTCCAAGCGCAGTTTTTCAGCCGACAAACTTACGATGTCCTGCAATATCCGTTCTTGATTTTGCCAGTGCCGAAACTCGATATATGTTGCAGCGATTTGCGATGACAGCGAGACTTGAACGTCTGACAACTCTGCCTGCACAGCCTGTGTGTCGGCGATTGCGGCTTGTGCGCTTGCACGCGCGCCTCCAAATAGATCAATCTCCCAAGACGTATTGATGCCAATATTGTAATAGTCATCATCGGGCGAGGGAGCGTTGCCTGCATTTCCACCACCGGTAATAGGGTTGGAACGTGAAAATGGAGCTTGGATTGCAATTGCTGAAGCTGCTACAGTGGGCTTTCGATTAGCATTTTGTTCCGCTGCGACAGCACGGGATCGGCTGATACGGGCAATTGCTATTTTCACATCTGGACTGTTTGAAAGACCATCCTCGATAAGTTTGGTTAGTACCGGGTCGTTGAGTTGCGCCCACCAATGAGCAACAGGAGGAACTGGGTCCGTGTTTGCGCCTGCACGCTTAAACGTTTTGCTGTAGTTCTTAATGGTTTGGGTGCTCTGGGATGCAGAATAATCCGGCGCTGTCACGCAAGATGACAAAAGAGCAATGCTCAAAGCGCAACAGAGGCTAGTCGAATAAAGTTTGTCGATCATCTTTTTTCTCAATGCATCATCATCCCTGCATCCTGTCGAATTGGACGCAAGATTAAGGCTAGCGGCAAGGTAAGTAAGGCCACAATTCCAAGGCCAAAAAACAGGTCGTTATAGGCCATCACGAATGCTTGCTGGGCAATCTGACCATCAAGCGCGCTGTAGGCGCGTTCAAGTCCTTCGCCGCTCCCTTGGTCAAATTGTTTCGCAGTATTCGTCAACCAATCCTGTGTAATTTGCCCATTTGCCGAGATCGTTTCATTCAGGCGCGCTTGATGGTGACCAATACGCTGCTCCTGGACCGTCGCCATCACCGCAAGGCCAATTGAACCGCCAAGATTGCGGGCGGTATTGAATAATCCTCCGGCATCAGGTGCATCTGTCTTGCTAACGGCGGAAATTGCTGCCTGATTGAGGAACAGAAATAACAGTGCCTGTGCGACACCGCGCATAACTTGTGATTCTGTGAAACTTTCGCCAGTGGATTCTGCGGTCAAACCAATATCCAAAAATGAACTTATGCAAAGTAAGCTAAGCCCAAAAAAGACGGCTATCCTCACATCTACATTGCGAAACAGCCACGGAATGAATGGCATTACAAATAACATTGGAATTCCAGACAGAACGACGACCTTGCCCGCTTGCAACGCATTGTAGCCCGCAATCAGTGCTAGAAACTGTGGAATAAGGTAGATTATGCTATACAAAACTACGCCAAACACCATGGCGATAAGAAATACGCTGCCGAAGGTTCGCTCCCTAAGTAAAGACAGTTTGAGAACTGGATGCGCCGCATATCGTTGTCCAATTGCCAACAAGCCAAAACCGACAACGGAAGCAATGGTTAGGACTATTATGAACTGCGATTCAAACCACAGTTCGCGATGCCCTTCTTCTAGAACAACGGTCATGCATCCCAGTCCCATCGTCATACCGGCAATACCGAACCAATCCGCATCCCGTAAGCGCGCTTGGCCTGTTTCATCTCGGGGGAATGCCGTGAGAATCAATGTTCCAAGAAAGATACATATCGGTACATTGATGAAAAAGGCGTAGTGCCAACTCCATGTTTCGGTCAGCCAGCCTCCTAATATCGGTCCCATAACAGGCCCCATTATCGCCGTCGCGCCAAATGCGGCAGTTCCAATCGGTTGCTGTGATGGCGGTAATCTGGTGGCGATAATTGTGAATGCAGTTGGAATAAGTAAACCGCCGGTTAGCCCCTGACCCACTCGCCCAATTACTAGGGTCGTGAGGTCGGCTGACAAGCCGCAAACCACAGAGAAAAACGTGAAAAGAGTGGCTGCGATCAGCAATAGAGTCCGCAAGCCCAGCAGTCGTGTAAGCCATGCGCTCAAGGGTATAATAATCACTTCCGCTACCAAGAATGATGTTGGAACCCAAGTCGCTTCAGCGCTGCTGGCACCAATTTCACCTTGGATGGTGGGAAGCGATGCGTTGACGATGGAAATGTCTAAGGTAGCCATCATTGCGCCAATTGTTCCGGCAAAAACTGCTAGCCAATCACTGACGGTTGCGCGCGGCTCCGCAAAAGAACGACCATCGGCTGTTTGCGTGGTCACTGACCGCGCTTCGTCGCTAGTTTGCGCGACTCCTCTTCCAGCTGATCCAGTTCGTCATGAGCATCTTTCGTGTTGACCGATACCGTTACTGAAAGGCCAGCTCGCAGTAATTTTCGGGCTGTGGGGCCAGCAAATATTTTTATGCGAATAGGAACGCGTTGGACAATTTTTGTGAAATTGCCCGTAGCGTTTTCCGGTTTGACTAAAGAGAACTCTGCGCCGGTTGCGGGTGCTAGGCTCTCGACTTCTCCCTTGATGGACACTCCATCGAACGCGTCAACTCTGATATCAACTGATTGTCCCTCTCGCATCAAAGCAAGTTGCGTTTCTTTGAAATTGGCAATGATATAGAGATCTGTGGATGGAACAATTGTCATGAGCCGCTGGCCGGGCTGAACAAACTGTCCGGTCCGAACCGTCTTGCTCCCGATAATCCCACCAAGCACCGCCTTTATGACGGTATCTTCCTGCGTTTTAATCGCTTGAGACAATTGAGTTTTCACGGCATTTAACTGGGCATTTGCAACGGCAAGTTGTCCTTTGAGCGCCGGATAGCGCTTTGCCGCTGATGACAGAGCCTTTTGCCGAACGACCCTTTCTGCCTTGGCCCGATCCACATCATATCGGGCATTGTCATATCGCTCGCGGGTTTCAGCACCAATTTCTGATAGAGATGCGTAGCGTGCCGCACTGCCTTTGGCATAAGCAACAGCGACCTGCGCAGCGTCAACCTGTGCACGTGCTTGTTCAACTTGCCCGCGTTGCTCGCCAATAGCAGCCCGAGCCGCTACAACCCTCGCTTCTGCAGCTGCAACTTCAGAGCGCAGTCCATCAACAGTAGCTTGATAGTCAGTTGCATCGATGCGAACCAGTGATTGACCGGCTTTTACAAGCTGATTTTCATCAACAAAAACTTCACGAACATAGCCGGTAACTTTAGGTGCAATCGGTACAGAATCAGCTTGAATATAAGCGTTGTTCGTTTCTTGCTGGAAACGCCCATGGGTAATGTAAGCATATGCCCAGTAAATTCCGGCCAAAACACCGATTACCAAAGCAACCACCGCCAATAGCTTCAACCAAGTGGGCTTTTTGGAATCTGTTTTGGCAGATGTGGATCGGTTTTCTGCTACTTCGGTCATGCGCTCAAATACGTCCCGCGCCCGCTGGCTAACAAGCGGTCATCAACATCCAAGATGCGCGTATCTGCTGTGCTTATCGTTTTGCCTAACTTGACTACCTGACCAATCGCATGAAAGGGGCCTTTGGTAGCAGGGCGATGATAATCTACTCTCAAATCGGCGGTTGCCTTAGCCATGCCACCGGCGGCAATAATGGTGTACAGCCCGGTTAGGTCAATGAGAGATGCCAAAATACCGCCATGCGCTGCACCGATCATAGGGTTGGAAACCATTTCATCCCGCCAAGGCATTTCCAATTTCAGATAGTCTTTGTTCTGCTCTACAATTTTCAAATCTAGCCAGCGATGAAAAGGAGCAATGTGCAGTAACTCTGAAAGTTTCTCAGTATCATGTGTCATGCCGCAACGCCTCGCTTATGGGTTGAATTCAAGAAGGATATTATCGCGGAACAAAACGCATCGTTGCGATCACCGACAACCATATGGCTGGCATCAGCAATGTCGGTGAAATGCACCTTCGGCACCAACGTGCGAAAATGGGAAACTGCCTCTTCTGAAACCATATCGCTAGAGCCCCCGCGAATGAGATGAACAGGGAGTTCCAACTTTGCGGCAGCTTCGCTCAGTCGGGTAGAGCTATCTTCATTGGACTCGCGGGCACTCTCTTGGACGCGCAATACATGATGAATGAAGTTGGGGTCCCAATGCCAATAATATCTGCCGTCTTCTTTTTTGCGTAGATACCGATCTAGTTTGCCGGAAGTTTTGCGATCCGGACGCTGCGGCATATATTCGGCAATTACCTTGGCGGCTTCATCGGGAGAAGAGAATCCATCCTTCATATGCGCCTGCATAAATCCAATGACCCTTGAGACACCAGCAGCTTCCATTTTAGGTGCAATATCGACGAGAGTAAGTGATGCAAAACGTTCAGGGGCCAACTCACCGGCAGCAATCATTCCCGCTATTCCGCCAAGAGACGCTCCTACCAAGGCCGGGGGGCTATCAAGTTGGGAAGAAACGGCGATCAGATCATGGGCAAAGTCGCGCATGTCATATGCGCCGTCGGATGCCCAATCGCTATCTCCATGACCACGCATGTCGATAGCAGCGGCAAGGTAGCCAGCACTGGCCAGTTCATTAAGTACCTTTGTCCATGCGTGGCGGGTTTGGCCGCCGCCATGCGCCAGCAAAACTGGAAAGCCGTTTTGAGGTCCAGACCTGCTTGCAGAAATCTTCAAGCCGTTATGGCCCTTGAAAGATATTTTTTCGTGATTCATTTTGATTTTATAGGCTGTAATATAATAGACAGTAAAGCGCTTTATATTATATTCGCTTTATGATATGATCCATTCATGACAATCGAAGCAGCGACAATGAGTGACCACGTGCGAGATGGTTTCTTGAATGAGACCGATGAATTTGCATTTTTGCTAGAGGAAGTACCGCGCGTTTTGCGTAAGTCATTCGATGAATCGATTGCCCGGTTTGGCCTTTCTCTCACTCAGTGGCGCGCGCTGGCATATCTGATCAAGACTGAAGGAATGACGCAAACTGAGTTGGCAAAATGCCTCGAGTTAGAGCGAGCAACTATCGGATTGACGATTGACCGGCTCGAAAAACTGGAATTTGTCGAACGTAGACCAGCAGAAAAAGACAGGCGTGTCTGGCGTATATTCCTGCGTCAAAGGGCAATCGATATCATTCCGGAGCTCCGAGAGGAGGCCAGCAGCGTATATAAAACTATGTTCAAGGGCATCTCAAAGGCAGATGTTGCGACCGTGCGATCTACAATGGAGAAAATGGTCAGAAATTTGAAGGAATAAGGAGCGCTTAATATCGCTAATTTCTGACTGCCTCTGATACTACCTCCCGTTGAATCAGAGCTAGTTGGATAATTGGGGCGGACGGTAGGGGCCGCTCGCCCCTTTTTTTCATTTCATCATCTTTTGAAATGATATTTGGTAATTCTAGCGTCTGTTATCGGGACAAAGTAGAAACTTTCTAAACGGCGTATATTGGGGCGCAAAGCGGCTATGACCTCGCCAGTCCGTCTAGGGCGCAAAAGCAATCATCGAAGATTTTACCATTTGGCAGAAAAGGTGGGATCATTGTCCTAACGGTAAATTAAATTTCGCGCTATTGTCTGACCATGATGAACACAGACAGTAGTAACATTGCCAAAAACAAGACGAAGAATGTTGTGATGGTCACCTATCCCGGTGCCCACATATTGGACGTCGTGGGGCCATTGGAAGTGCTCACTGGAGCTGCACTTTTCCTGCCAGAGGGCACCATACCTTATGAAACTAATCTTGTAGCAAATAAAAAGGGCAGCGTTGACACAACCAGTGGACTCACTCTTCAGGCCGGTGCGTCTTTTGGCGATGCAAAGAAAAAAATTGCCGAGATCGACACACTGATCATTTCGGGTGGCCATGGCACCACCGATGCCTTGCAGGACAAAACGCTGATGGACTATGTCGCATTTGCCGCATCAAAAGCACGGCGCATTGTCTCCATTTGTACCGGTGCAATGGTTTTGGCTGAGCTAGGTTTGCTTAACGGGCGGCGTGCAACAACACATTGGTGGTGGTGCCCCATACTTGCACAACGCTATCCTGAAGTGACGATTGAACCCGATGCAATATTCATCCGAGATGAGAATATCTGGACATCAGCAGGTGTTACCGCCGGTATGGACCTTGCTTTGGCATTGCTGGAGGAAGACTGGGGACATGATGTTGCCCTGCAGGTCGCGCGTTATAATGTCATGTATATGATGCGCCCCGGCGGACAGACACAATTTAGCGCCAATCTTATCGCCCAAAAAGCTGATGATGCAAAAATAGCCGAAACGCTGGATCATATTCTTGATAATGTGTCCGAAAATCTTACCGTTACATCGCTTGCGTCGCGCGCCTGCATGTCCGAGCGCAGCTTTGCGCGTAAATTCAAGGATGAAACCGGGATGACACCCGCGCACTATGTTGAGGCAGCTCGATTGCAGGCCGCACGCGTGGAACTGGAGCAATCTGACATGCCAGTCGAACAGATTGCTGTTCAAAGCGGTTTTGGCAACGCAGAGCGGATGCGGCGCGTATTTCAGCGGCACCTAGGCATATCTGCAACCGATTATCGTGACCGGTTTCGCATCACGCCGTCCATTCAAGAAGAGGAGCATGCGCCATGAACGATGTTGCCTGATCCCTATTGGGAGCTGCTTGCTAATAACTAGCTAGCCGCCACAAAACCTTAGCTCAAATAACAAATTCATTGTGCCAACAACGTTTGGCGCAACGGATCCTCTCAACCCCAAAAAACATCAAACATCAAACAAAAGGACTCTGAAAATGAAAGTAGCCATGATCAAATTAACTCTGGCGCCACTCGGCACTATCGCCATTTTGACTGCCATCGGGGCGGCGTTCACCGCTCCCGCCCATGCGCAAACAGCAGAAGAAAATTTCAATGGTTTTACCGCTGGTATCCAGGCCGGTTGGGAACGTCGCGGCATAGATGAAACCGTACTGCCAGGAACATTGGATGTCCGACTGGCGGACAAAAGCGACGGTTTCGCCTATGGCGGTTTTGTCGGTTATGATCACCAGTTTGACAATATCGTCATTGGCGTCGAAGCTGGTTTCAACCCCAATGGCAAAACGCTCAATGCGGCGGTTCCTGGCGGCGGTTCCATTGAACTGGACTCCAAATGGTCAGCCGAAGTTTCGGTTCGTGCCGGTGTGACACTCACACCTCAACTTCTCGCCTATGGCCGTGTGGGATACGGCGTTAATCGTTATCGTGTTCGCGGTTTCACTGCCGGGAATGCGTCACCTGCCGCCAGTGACAGCGCAACCGGTGAAGGCGTTATCTTTGGCGGTGGCATGGAATATGCGGTTAACCGCAATATGTCCTTGCGTGCTGAATATCGCCGCAAGGAATTTGATGGTTCGCTGTCATCCGATCAAGTGCTCAGCGGTGTGACTTTTCGCTTCTGATCCCCCTTGGTCCGGGCGGCCCATCCCCGAACCCTACCGCTCGGACCACCCCTGAACATGCAAAAGGAACTTATCATGCTAAAATCTATCGTAACTACATTATGTGCCATTCCCCTTATTACTGCCTGCGCATCGGTTGAACAAAGGGCAATAAAGTTCAGCAGCCTTTCTTGTGATCAGCTCGCGACCGCACTGGATTACGAACGCAAGGCCGAGCGCGAAGCCCGTCAGACCGGAGTTATCACTGGTGTGGCAAGCATATTCGAAAGTGGCAGCGACGAAGACTTGTTAAGCCTCGATTCCGACATGAGCTTCATTGATGCTGATAATCGCCGCACCTCGATGCGTGCCATCCAGTATGAGCAGCAAAGACGCTGCCGCTAACTTCATGCGCAACAGGAGATTTGTTATGGCCAAGGCCAATCCTACTGTCCTGATCGCCGGCGCGACCGGCTATCTTGGCCGGCATTTGATCCAAGCCTATCATGCCGCAGGATATCGCGTGCATGCTCTGGCGCGCCGGCCCGAAAATCTGATCGATCTGGATGATCAGATCGATCGTATAGTCTTTGGTGAAGCGACCAAGCCCGAAACCTTGAAAAATGCGTTTAGCGGCATTGATCAGGTTATTTCTGCGCTCGGCATTACACGTCAACGCGACGGTTTAACCTATCAGGATGTTGATTATCAGGCGAACAAGAACCTGCTCGATGAAGCTGTCCGGGCCGGCATTGATCATTTCGCATACATCCATGTGCTGCATGCCGAGAAAATGCCTCATGTGGTCATGGCTGCAGCCAAATCGCGCTTTGCCAGAGCCCTCACCGCATCACCGATCAAGTCGACGATCATTTGTCCGAGTGGCTTCTATTCCGACCTGTCAGAAATTCTCGATATGGCTCGAGGAGGCCGGGTTTACCTGTTTGGAGATGGCGAAGCGAAGATCAGCCCCATCGATGGCGCAGATCTGGCGAACGCATGCGTCACAGCCACCGAAGCCGGTGCAAGCAGAATAGATGTTGGCGGCCCCCAATCGCTGACACAGAACGAAATAGCTAAGACTGCCTTTGAAGTCTTGGGAAAGAAGCCCCGTATCACGCATATTCCGCTTGGTATTGCGCGTTTTTTAGTGGGTATCGGCAAGAGACTGGGTTGGCACCAACAGCTAGGTCCAATCGAGTTTTTTCTGACCGTTTCACAAATGGACATGACGGCACCGCACAATGGCCAGATTACACTGGCGGATGATTTCTCCCGTCGCATTTCGCCGAACCAGGACAAGAAAGGAGAAAACTGATGACCGACTATGACTATCACTATCGCCCCAAAGGCATCCGAAACCGTATTGCCTTCGGATTTGTCAAATTCCTCAGGTTTTTCGCGGACCTTTTTTTCCGCAAGCGCTACGGGCATCGCGCCGTTGTACTTGAAACCGTCGCGGCTGTGCCGGGAATGGTTGGTGGCCTCCTACAACATTTGAAAGCCTTACGCCGCATCCGCGATGATCAAGGCTGGATCAAAGAATTGCTTGATGAAGCGGAAAATGAGCGCATGCACTTGATGACATTTGTGGAAATAGCGAAACCCACCTTGTTCGAACGGTTCCTGATTATGATCGTTCAAGCGGTGTTCTACAATGTGTACTTCTTCCTCTATCTCGTTTCACCTTACACCGCGCATCGCGTCGTCGGCTATTTCGAGGAAGAAGCGGTTTATAGCTACACACAATATTTGGCTGAAATTGATGCCGGAAAAATGCCGAATGTACCCGCGCCGAATATCGCCATCGCATATTGGGACCTCAAACCAAATGCTCGGTTGAGAGACGTTGTTATTGCCGTGCGCGATGACGAAGTTGGTCACCGCGATCGCAACCACAGCTTTGCCGACGAGCTCGCTTTCGAGGAACCGGGAAAAGGGTTTTCAATCAAAGATACAAAGGAGAATATCTCATGACCGCTACCAACAACCCAATTCAGCTTCTTAAGATCGATCACCTTGTTCTAAAGGTGCATAACCTCGACCGCATGATCGCGTTTTATATCGATGTTCTTGGATGCAAGCTAGAGCGAGAAGCTGGCTCCTTTGGTCTCGCTCAGCTTCGTGCCGGAGCGAGCTTGCTCGACCTGCTTGATGCCCGGAGTAAGTTCGGACTGCAAAGTGGCTCGCCACCAGATGGCAAGGCACCAAACATGGATCATTTCTGTCTTCGAGTTTCTCCTTGGGATGGAGATGCGATCCTCGGCCATCTTGACTGCCATGGTGTCGAATACGGTCCAATCGAAACGCGGAACGGCGCAGATGGACCGGGACCTTCTCTGTATCTGCGCGATCCCGAAGGAAATTCTGTCGAGTTAAAGGGTGGGCATGATGGCTAAGCGCATTCTAATCCTAAACGGCCATCCGGCAGCGACATCGCTCTCCAAACAATTCGCGGAAATCTATGCTGAAAGTGCACGCGCCGGCGGTTTCGACACAAAGCTTATCCATATCCGGGAACTGGAGTTTGACTCTGATTTCGGATTTGGCGGCTATACGCAAACCAAGCC
>Ga0316204_10003969_pt1 | contig 27931 bp, 29 predicted proteins | sample 6monrhotite_MG_2_FD_205661 | JGI IMG/M metagenome (GOLD analysis project Ga0316204, IMG submission 205661) | Microbial mat bacterial communities from mineral coupon in-situ incubated in ocean water Damariscotta River, Maine, United States -... | ecosystem: Environmental > Aquatic > Marine >...
CCGGTACGCTCAATTCTAATTGCATGGGTATTTCTCCTCTATTGTTGATGTGGCAATCAAACCTTAGGGGGGAAATACCTTTTTTTCTAGCTCAGATCAATTTCACACAATTAAATTTACACTACCGCATCTAAAGTATTTATTATATCTTCATCAGTAACGCTCTTATCTTTGTAGTCAAAAGAGGCCGGCGTGTGGAAGTGTAAATCCCATTTGCGCCATTCTGCGCCTTTGCTATATTCATTCATCTTGTATTATTCCTTCTATTAGTAGAATTTTCAATTGCTTGAACTTTATAGTTTAACAAAGCAATCTTACAAAACTAATCTACTTTATCTGGGCTTGATTTAGCAACATGGTATTTTTGGGATCAATTTTGTAAACATATCTTGCATATCTACAGGAAACCCGGAGACATCATACCCATTTCATAAGGGGGTCTGGTCAAAGTACACCTATCCATAATCCACCCCAATACTCTTCGCACTAGTGTAACCCTCATCCAGCCTCCCACTGAGAGCACCGGCGGAAGTTCAAATATGGGGCCTAAGCTTTTCCCAGAAACCCCAGGGCAACCTACTCCGGGACTATCCTTGTTTCCTTAGAGCACAACAGACCTCAAAGTCCCCCGTTCGGCTATCCGCCTCAAATACCCAACAGAAATCGAAAGATTTGGGGGTACTATCAGGTGGTTGCAAGGCGGCGAAAATTCCGGTTTTTGATATGTGGCATGTCATAAACGTTCATGTTATCCTTGAACAATAAAAGGCTAATCGCCGTATCTATACGGCCTTTTAGAACCCACATAAAGTTGAATCCCTTGGAAATAAATAACCCTCAGGTGAAATCTGGGCACACAATGCGCGAACAAAGCAACCTGGAACTGAAGGATCTGTCCAAAGCCCAAAAGAAAAAACAGGTCCTTTTAGGTTTCCTCGCTATTTTGGGCTCCATCCTCATCTATTCGCTGGACACCTTCTTTGACGTTACCTTTTTTGATCAAGATGAGAGTTTTTGGGATTCATTAATTTTGGACGTTGAGGAGCATGAAATATACATGCGGTTTTTTACAATCTCCGTGTTTTTGTCTTTTACATGGGTGTTCAATCGACTGCTTAAAAATCTGTTTAAGACCCAAAAGGGCTTCTTGGTTGCTAAAATAAGTGCTGAAGAAGCCAACCAAACCTTGAATCAAGCGCAGCAGATCGCTAAAATCGGCGATTGGAGCATTGATTTAAAGTCTAAGGAACAATTTTGGTCTGCCGAGTACCACCGGATTTTGGGGTACCAGCTTCATGAAGTCAGTCCCAGCTTAGAGACATTCCAGCAAAGGGTTTTCAAAGGTGATTGGGCCAAAGTCCAGCAGGCCTTTGAAGCGGCGGTCACAAACCAGGAAGCTTTTCACATCGAATACCAGTTGCTTTTGCCAGATGAGCAGGTTCGTTTTGTGGCTTCCCAGGGGGTTGTCCAGTTCGGTCAAGAGGGTGAACCGACCTACTTCCATGCAACGACCCAAGATATCACGGACCGCCACCTGATACGGGAACAACTACTTCAGGCCAAAGAAACTGCGGACAATGCGAACAGGGCAAAAAGCAGCTTCCTCACCATGATGAGCCATGAGCTGAGGACACCCATGAACGGTGTGTTAGGGATGACTCAGGTCCTAAAAATGACCAAATTGACAGAGGAACAGGAAAGCTACTGTGATGTGATCTTAAAATCCGGGACCAACTTAATCACCATCCTTTCTGATATTTTGGATTTTGCGAAGATTGAAGCAAACAAACAAACGGTGCTGCACCAACCCTTTTCTATCCGTGAGGTGATGGAGCCCGCCTGTGCACTCTTCCAAGGCGCTGCCATGGCAAAGGGGCTATCCCTGAGCTTCAACGTGGCTCCAGGAATTCAGGAGTGTTTTGTTGGCGACTCTCTGATACTCAGCCGGGTGTTGAGCAACTTGATTGGTAACGCTGTTAAATTTACAAACGAAGGTGAAATCACCGTCAACCTACAGCTCAGCTCTGAGACTGCCGACCAACAAACCATTCGGTTTGAAGTGATCGATACAGGGATCGGGATCAGTAGAAACAAAATCCAAGATATTTTTGACCCCTTCAAACAGGTTGATGATGCCATCACCAGGGAGCAAGGCGGAACAGGTTTGGGGTTGTCCATCGTCAAAGATTTGGTGGAATTGCTTGGTGGAAAGGTTGTTGTCCTGAGCACCCTAGGAAAGGGCAGTTGTTTCCAGTTTGCCTGCCTTTTTGATCGTTGGGTTCCAGGCGAAAATCTGATTGACCTGCCAGAAGAAATGGTGATCCCCCTTGTTGATAGGGAATTAGAAGCATTGGTTGTGGAGGACGATCAGATCAACCAGCAAGTGACCTGTAAAATGTTGACGAAGCTAAACATTTTGGCCGACCTCGCCACCGACGGCTCCGAGGCATTCAACATGGCGAAAACCAAGCGCTATGACATCATTTTCATGGACCTTTTAATGCCCAAAATGGACGGATATCAAGCGACCCAGCTCATCCGCAATGCCAAGGATAGCCTAAACCAGGATACACCAATCCTTGCGTTGACCGCAATGATCAGCGACCGTGACAAGGAAAAATGCATCGAATATGGGTTCAACGAATACATCAGCAAACCCATTGATTTTGAAAAGCTGAAGAACACAATACGGGAATATCAAACCCAGCCCCAATAGAAACCCGTTGAGGGTATAGCTATTTACGGTTACACCTGAATTTCCATACCACTCAAACACAATGGATTTTTTGAAATCTGGGCTACAAATCCCCCATGGTATATGTAAAGTTAAAGATATGTGGAACTGAGGTTCAAGCCTAGCTGGCCCAACCCAATCAACAACCATCGTTCCCCGCTGTTTTGAGATGTTGTTTACATTTAAGGCTCACAAACGTTGTTCTTTTGATTGTTTCAACCAAAGGAAAGGATGAATTTTTCTGGGCATTTTGGTGGGGGCCTGTTGGCGGCTTCTGGGATGGTGGTGGTCGGTTTGCTGACCGGTGAGCTGGCGTTGCCGGCCCTGGGCTCTGGGGAGGCGGTGTTTTCTCAAGGGGTTATACAGGTTGGGGTTGTGTTTGCGCTCACCCTTTTTATGGCGTTGTTCCCGGACTTGGATACCGCCTCGATCCCGCAACGGTGGTTTTTCAGGTTTACCTTTGTGCTGCTCGCCGGGCTGTTGGTCGCCAAGCTGTACACTTGGTTTGTGGGGGTCACCTTTTTTGCCCTTGCGCCGGTGCTGCACAAACATCGGGGCTGGACCCATTGGAAAGTTACGCCTTGGCTGCTGGCTGGTTTTATCGGGGTTGTGGTCGAATACATGCGGGCAGAAGACGCTTGGTTTGGCCGGTTTTCGCTAGAGATGGTGGGCGAATCGCTGGTAAGCCATTGGTTTTTAATCGCAGCCATGGTGGTTGGGCACTACACCCACCTGCTGTTGGACAACCCCCTCGGCAAGTGGGTTCCTTTTGTAGCGAACAAACCAGGTCATCATTGATTAGCGGTTTCTACCACCCCCACGTGGTGGGTTAAAACCCCAAGACCTTTTTCAGCGGCCAATCAAAACCTGTACATCCCCCATAACAAGGCTTGGGAACTTCTCAATACCTTGACAAACTGAGCTGTTCCTTGATAAATATAAAGCAAATTAATGGTTCTGTACCTACTGTATAACCTTGAACGAGAGTCTATATGAAACTAACCAAATCTCTATTGCTGCTCGCTGCCTTTTCGCTGGCTTCGGCTAACCTGTATGCAGCTGATTCCAGCAGCGGTTGTGGGCTTGGCTGGGAAGTCAACGGTGATACGTCTATGTTAGGTACCACCACACGGAATACAACCCATGCGACCTTAGCACCTACGTTCTCGATGACTTTTGGCACCTCCGGCTGTGCACGGCACTCCATTGTTAAGAACGAATCCAAAGGGATTCATTACGCTGAAGGCAACTTTGCCAGCTTGATGGTTGAGATGTCTCAAGGGCAAGGCGAAGTCCTGGCTGGTTTCGCTGAAGTGATGGGTTGCGCTAAGGCAGAAGCTCAGTTCGGCTCGGTGATGCAAAGCCATTATGGCGAGATTTTCACCTCCGCAAAAGCCACTCCATCCGAGATGTATCAGCAGGTGAAGTTGAAAATCAAAGCAGACCAAGGGTTATCAAACAGCTGCATTCTATAAATTAGTTAGTTTGTAACACCCAACAGGCCCCCGAGTGACGTTTTTCAAACCTCATGGGGCGGCCTGTTTATGGCGCAATCCCGCCCAAATCACCTCATTGTTATTACGTCTCTTGGTTCGATTCCCTTTGGCGACTTTGTTCGCACTCCTTTTTCTGTTCGGGCATGGGTCATTGCAAGCAAGCACTCCCTACCAAGAACTTGAATCAAAAGGGTTGCTCCCCTATTGGCTGAAGCTACTCCACTACGAAAAAAACTTGTTCGGGGGATACGAAAGTTTGGTGGATGCACCGGAGTTTTTTCTCCACCCCGAGGGAAAAGAGTCCCCATCCAAAGAACTGGAGGCTGATCTTTTGGCCTTTAGCAACCCCAAAACACCAACCGGTTATTTGCATCTACCCGCCCAATGTGTGTTTGTGGAGCGTTACCGGTTTTTAAAGCAAGCGGGGCTGACTCGCACCGATGATCTGGTCTGTACCGACTTTTTAGACTGGAAAAAAGGGGTCGGTGCCGAAGCAGTGGTGTTGGCTTTTTCGTCCTCCTTCCCCAACAACCCGGCGTCCATCTTTGGCCATACCTTCATCCGGTTTCATCAACAGGGCAAAAAAACCTTGCTGGATTACACCGCTAGCTACGCTGCCTACACCGCTGGTGAAACCATGGGCCCTAGCTACGCCGTGAAAGGGCTCTTTGGGATGTATAAGGCCGGGTTTATGGTCATGCCTTATTATTTAAAGGCTGACGAATACAACAATTCAGAAAGCCGGGACTTGTATGAATATCAGCTCAACATGGAACCAGAAGGGGTCGAGCGGATTGTGAATCACCTGTGGGAGCTTTACGGGGCTTCATACTTTGATTATTACTTCCTGGATGAAAATTGTTCCTACATCCTCGCTCGTGTGCTGGAATTAGGGAACCCTGACTGGAATTTAACGGACGTCAACCGTTGGTATTATCTGCCTGCGGACACCATCAAAAAATTAGTCGCCACCGAAGGCGCAGTGGCCCAGGTGACCTACCGGCCATCCTTAAAAAAACAGCTCAGTTGGAGAGTAGACCAACTAACCCCTCTAGAAAATCAGGTCTTTTTAGACCTAGTCGACAAAAAAACTGAGTTTTCCCAAGTTAAAAACATCAAGGTTTTAGACGCCTTGGTTGCTTATTGGTATTTCAGGCGCAGGGGCGAAAAAAAGAAATTTGCCGAGGCTGACCAGTTAACCTACCGCAAGGTGCTGCTGTACCGCTCGACCTTCCCCGAAAAAGCACCGTTGATAGCAGTGCCCAAAGACGCCGACCTCCAGCCAGAATTCGCCCATGACCCCAGCCGAGTTAGTCTTGGTCAGGTACACCAAAACCAAACAGATTTACTCCGCTTTGGGTTCAATTCAGGGCTTCATGACCTACTGGCCATGGACAAGGGCATGGAACCCTTTTCCCAAATCCAGTTTTTGGGGGTCAAAATCGACGTTGATCCGGCCAGACAGAAAGCGGCCTTGTCCCAGTTCACCTTGATCGACATCCTTTCCCTGCACCCCTATTCCAAGTTTGACCCTCAGTATTCCTGGAAAGTAACCTCCACCTACGAACAAATCGGAGGTTTGAGCTGTGGATCTTGTTATCAAGCAAACTTAAACACCGCTTTTGGGACAAGCTTCCACCCAGGGAGCAGTTCCAGTTTGGTCTATATCCTCGGCGGTGCCTTTGCTTCGCTGTCGGAACAATTCAAAGAGGGGCATCAATGGGGCCCCTTTGCTGAATGGTCTCTTTTAGGTGGGACGGACACCGGCTACCGCTACCAGTTCAAACAAACCTTGCGAGCTCCGGTTCCCTTAAATCTCTCAAAAAACTACGAATTGGACACGACCTTGGTCCAGGCGTTAAATTGGGGGCGAAACTGGGAACTCCGTTTGATCAACAGCTTTGGGGCCGTTGTTCTGGGCAGCCAAACCAACCACCAAAGCCATGAGTTGCATTTAGCCTACTATTATTAGGCTTGTGGAGTGGTAAATAAACCGATCACATAGGGCCTGTAGATTTAATCTTGATTGCAATCCTTTGCAGTTTAACTTTATGGAAGCTGATTGTTTGGGGAGTTACGGGGGGTGTGCGAGGTTTTTGGCCTGCACGGAGCCGTTAAAAACGACTCGATGCAGGGGATTCTATCACTGAAGAATTTATTTTGTAGTTAGGCCGACTTGAGTTTGCAATGAAACTTCAGCCCTTCGTCCCCGTCTTTGTTCAAAAAATTCCAATAAGACAAATAACACACCACATTTTCCAATTCCCATTTCCAGTTCCACATGATCTGATTTTCCACCAACAACTTTTTGGATTCTCCAGCACCAATTGCCTTCAAACGGGTCCACAGGTCAGAAAAGGCGATATCAAACCGGTTGCTGTCTTTGCGCATCACAATCACCAAACCCTTGTTCGACCAGTTCAAGACCCCTGCCTTGAACGCTTTTTGGATGGTCATCGGCGGTTGGTGCAGGCTCTCAAATTGGATGTTACTCAAAGAGTCCAAAGTCAATTGATTCAAAAAATCCTTGGCACTGTCTAGCGACAACTTTCGAGGGTCTCCTCCATCAGGGTGAACAGCGATCAAATTTACCGGGATACCGACCTGCTCAAGATCTGTGGTTGTCAAAGGGTCGCCAACCAAGCGTTTCATCCATTCTTTAATCATCGCCATCACCGTATCAGGAGGCTTCACTTGGGGCTTATACTGCCAAGTTCACCAAGTTTCATTGAATCTTCGGTTGTTCCTTAAGTTACAATTCAAGTATTGCACCACAACCGACCCAGGAAACAAGAACACATCAACTCAGGGGCTTTTCCAAGGCTTTACCGGCCAGCAGACCGACCTCGGGCCAATTTTCAACTTGCCCCAACCTGCAAAATCAGCGAGGATGGGAAAATTTCCATTGTAGGATCATGCGGAAAAAACTCTTCTTTTTAGTCAGTTTCTTGGTTGTTGGTTCCACCAGCCTTTCAGCCTTTTATCCTGAATTAGTGGATCAATTGCATCAGTCCAAAAGATGTCCTGGTTGCAATTTAACAGGAGCTAACCTGGCGTCTTTTCAGTTAGTCAACGGGGTGCTGGCTGGCGCCCACATGGAACGGGCGGACCTGCACGAATCAGATTTGTCTAACGGCGACCTGAGGAACATCCGGGCAGACGAGGCGAACTTTGAGTTGGTCTCCCTGAAATCCGCCAATTTTTCAGGGGCCTATTTGGACGGTGCTAGCTTTCATTTAGCCCAGGCAGCCTACAGCCTATGGCAAGGTGCTAAGTTGGCAGCGGTGAACTTTAGTTACTCCGAATTGGTTCATTCAAATTTTTCTGGCGCCGAGGCGGCCAAAGCAAATTGGACCGGAGCGAACCTAGCCCACTCCCAAGGGGCTGGAGTTAATGCTCGAGGGGCGGTGTTTACCAAGGCCATTTTGAGCGAATCATCTTGGGTCGAGGCAAGATTCCAAGGTGCGGACTTCGGCCATGCGATCTTGCGGGAAAGCAATTTCCAAGGGGCAAACTTCACCGGGGCAAACTTGAAGGACGCCGACTTTAAAGGGTCCGACTTGAGCGCTGCTTTTTGGTCCGACGGGCGAGTGTGCAAACCAGGTTCAGTTGGAGTTTGCAAATAAGATGGGATTCCAAGGTGAGTTTATCAGTGTCGACCCAGGGGTCTTAAAACGAGAAAAGGCAAAAGCCAGGGAACTTCGACACAGCCAGTGGTGGAAAAACCTCCGAGGCCAGGGGGTCTGCTATTATTGCAAGGAGCCGGTCCCACCCAAGGAACTGACCATGGACCATAAAATCCCGCTGAGCCGTGGGGGAAAAAGCTCCAAAGGGAACATTGTGACCGCTTGCAAAGAATGTAACAACGATAAAAAGTACCTGCTCCCAATAGAGTGGAACACCCCGTCTAACGAAGGTTTGTCTTGAGTGATTTTTCAGCATTGCCCATGCCCTTGATGTCTTTGGCTCCGATGGACGGCGTCACAGACATGGCCTTTCGGCAAGTGGTTAGGAAGTTAAACCCCGAGGTTTTATTGTACTCGGAGTTCACCAACGTCGAAGGCATGGTTCACTCCCCCTTTGTCCGGTCTCGCCTCGAATTCAAAAAGAGCGAGCTTCCTTATGTTGTACAGATCTTTGGCCGAGACCCAAAGACGTTCAAAACCATTGCCAGAGAATTAGACGGTATGGGGGTGACGGGGATCGACATCAACATGGGCTGCCCTTCGAAACGGGTAGTTTCCGGGGGCAACGGTGCGGCTTTGATCAGAGAGCCCGAGTTGGCCTTTGAAATCGTAGAGGCTTGTGCCAGCTCAACCAGCTTGCCGGTGAGTGTAAAAACCCGGCTTGGGTATTACGAAGGGGACGACTTGATCACCTTCGCCAAGGGGCTTGAGTCCGCAGGGGCCAAAATGTTGACTATCCACGGGCGAACCGCAAAGATGGGTTACCGAGGTGAGGCCGATTGGTCCCCGATTTTAGACTTGAAAAAAGCTATATCCATCCCCGTGATTGGTAACGGCGACATCAAGTCCTTAGAACAAGGGCTGTTGCAGTCCCAAGCTTTAGACGGCTTCATGGTCGGACGGGCTGCGGTGGGCAACCCTTGGGTGTTTTGGCCCCAAGAAAAACGGGATCAAGTCACTTTGGCAGACAAGATCGATGTGATGCTGGAACACTTCAGCTATCTGAGGGAGTTTCAGGAAGAAAATAAAGCACTGATCGAATTTCGAAAACACCTCGGTGGCTACCTCAGTGGCTTCCGGGACGCTAAATCAGTCCGCCGCACCTTGATGGAAGCGGACTCAGAAAAAGATTTCACCCAACGAGCCTTGGCATTAGCATCATGAGCGAATCAGATTTGTACCTCAAACGTGGGGTTTCCTCCGCAAAAACCGAAGTCCACGAGGCCATTGAGTCCATGGATAAAGGGTTATACCCCGGTGCCTTTGCCCAAGTACTCCCTGACTTAATGGCCCATGACCCGGATCAATGCCTCTTGATGCATGCCGACGGTGCTGGGACCAAGTCATCTTTGGCCTATTTGTACTGGAAAGAGACTGGCGACCTTTCAGTCTTTCGGGGCATTGCCCAAGATTCGTTGGTGATGAACCTAGACGATCTTGGCTGTGTGGGCGCAACCGACCAGTTTGTTTTGTCCAACACCATTGGCCGCAACAAACTCTTGATTTCTGGCGCTGTGATTGCTGAAGTGATCAAAGGGTATAAGGAACAATGTGATAAACTACAAGAGTTTGGGGTCGGAATCACCATGGCTGGCGGGGAAACCGCTGACGTAGGGGACTTGGTCCGAACCTTGATTGTTGACTCTACCTTGTTGGTTCGCTTGCCTCGAACAAAGGTGATCAACTTGGACAACGTCAAACCAGGGGACGCCATCGTGTCCTTTGCGAGCTTTGGTCAAGCAACGTGGGAAACTGAATACAACTCAGGGATTGGCTCCAACGGCTTGACCGCAGCCCGACACGATGGATTGGACCATTCCTACGTCCAACACACCGAATCCTATTCACCAGAAATACCTGAAGAATTAGTATATATTGGCTCTTCAAAATTACAAGATCCCTTAGAAGGCACACCGCTGAATGTAGGGAAAGCTTTGTTGAGCCCCACACGGACTTATCTGCCCTTGATCAAAGCGATGATCGAGGCCCATGGGCCATCGATCCACGGCTTGGTCCATTGCTCTGGTGGTGGGCAGACCAAATGTTTGAAGTTTGGTAAACAGATCCATTACATCAAAGACAACCTCTTTGAACCACCACCAATCTTCAAGTTGATCCAACAAAGCAACGGCTACAGCTTCAAAGACATGTTGCCGGTTTATAACCTAGGCGCAAGGTTGGAGGCCTATGTGCCGGAGTCCTTGGTGGAGCCTTTGATCAGTTTGGCTGCTTCGATGGGTATTGAGGCCCGACGTTCTGGGCACCTGGAAGCATCAAAGGGCCCGGCCAACCAATTGACAGTCAAACACCAAGGCGAGGAGTACCAGTTTGAGGATTAAGGGGCTGAACATCACCGACCAGGAGAGATTGCTTGCCTTGGCTCGCCAAGGGATCAAGCAACAATTCACAGGGGAACCCTTTAACTTGGCGGACTACCACACCCAGATTTCCAAGGAAAAATGGGGTTGTTTTGTCACCTTGCAGCAACAAGGGAAACTGCGAGGCTGCATTGGAGAGTTCGAAAGCCAGATTCCCTTAAGTAAATTGGTGGTAAAAATGGCCCAACAAGCTGCCTTTCATGACCCCAGATTCAAGCCGCTCAAAAGCGCAGAATTGATTGGTACGAAAATCGAGATTTCTCTATTGACCGCACCAAAGCCTGTCCCTGGTGCAACCATGGAAGAAAAAGTATCAAAGTTGGTCCCCTTTGTGGATGGAGTGATCTTACGACATGATTCCCATAAAGCGACTTTCTTGCCCCAAGTGTGGGGTCAATTAGACGATAAACCAGCCTTCATGTCTGCTTTGTGCCGTAAAGCCGGTTTGGCCGCCGACGCTTGGCAGACTGAAACCTTAACTTTGTTCACCTACCGAGCGCAACATTTCGAGGAATAACATGAGCAGCGAACACTTAATCATCCGAGCCGCCTACAAAAAACCGATTGAGCGAACCCCTGTGTGGGCGATGCGACAAGCGGGCCGTTACCTTTCTGAGTACCGAGCGACCCGTGCAAAAGCAGGGAACTTTTTGGCTCTTTGCAAAAATGTAGAACTTGCCGCTGAAGTTTCGTTGCAACCGCTGGACCTCATTGGGGTTGATGGCGTGATCATGTTTTCGGATATTTTGACCCCTTTAGAAGGCATGGGTCTAAACCTGAGCTTCGACCCAAGCCCAAAGTTCGCCAACCCGATCCGCACCCAAGCGGATATCGACAACCTGAAAACCCCAGACCCAGACGAAAGCACCCCTTATGTAGGTAAGATCTTAAACCTACTACAAAAGGAAGTTGCTGGTCGTGTGCCGATCATTGGTTTTTGTGGCGCACCCTTTACTCTGGCTTGTTACGCTGTGGAAGGCCAAGGCAGCAAGCTGTTCAGCAAAACAAAAAGCATGTTTTTTGATCAGCCAGCCATGGCCCACCAGTTGATGGAAAAATTAACGGTGATGACCATCGACTACCTCAACTACCAGATCGAAAACGGTGCCCAGATGGTGCAGATGTTTGATACTTGGGCGGGCAGCTTGTCCCCTGACGACTTCGACCAGTTTGTATTCCCCTATGTACAACGAATCTTTGCTGGCCTCAAAGGCAAAGGAACGATTCCACATGTTTATTACATCAACGGCGGTTCCCATTTGTTGACCCGAATGGCGGACACCGGTTGTGACATGGTTGGTTTAGACTGGATGTGCGACCTCAAGGAAGCCAAAGATCTCATCGGCCATAAAGTAGCCCTACAAGGGAACTTGGACCCAAATATCTTGTTTGCAAACCCAGACTTTATCCGAACCAAGGTGAAGTCTTTGTTAGACAAATGGGGCGACGACTCGGGCCATGTGTTCAACCTAGGCCATGGGATTGATAAAGAAGTTCCGCCAGATCATTTACGAGCTATGGTGGCCGCTGTCAAAGAGTTGTCTGTCCGTAAATGATGAGTCTGATTGATTGGATCTACGTGATACCGATGGTGGCTTGCTCCCTCTGCATGTTTGTAGGGGCGATTTTCATCCCCGAGCTCAGGTCTCAATTAAGACGACAGTTTTTCTGTTTCCCTCCCCACTTGCCTCAGGCCTCAGGCCCTAGGCTGTGGGTCCATGCCGCCAGCGTTGGTGAGATGGCTTTAGGGGTTCGGCTTGCGGTGTTTTTACAAGCCCAGCAGCCCAACCTTGAGGTGGTATTTACCACCAATAAGGACACGGCCTTAGAAATCGCCCAGGCCCAAGGGTTTGTGGCGTACCTACGTCCTTTTGATTTTTCTTTTTTTGTCCGGTTGCTGCTGAAGAGGCTCAAGCCCGATGCTCTGGTGTTGATTGAGGCCGAATTATGGCCGAACTTAATCCACCAAGCGGCAAAAAAAGTCCCTGTGGTGATGGTCAATGGACGGCTCAGCGACGAGCATGCCCGCAGCTATCAACGATTCCGGTTTATTTACGGCCCGATGATCCGCCGGTTCACCGCTATTTTTGCCAGTGACTCCGACTCTAGCGACCGGTTTAAGGCGTTGGGTGCAGAGGTGACAGGCCAAGGAAACCTAAAACTAGGGCTGACCCCAAAGCCTAAAGAGGCGATTGCCGAACAACTCAAAACCCAATGTGGTATACAGCCCACTGACTTTGTTTTGGTTGCAGGTTCCGTACAACCCGAAGAGCTGGCCCTACTCGCCCCAAGCTTTCGGCGGCTACAAGCAGAGCAACCGGGATTCCGAGCGATCATCGTCCCTCGGCACCCAGAAAAACGAGGTGCCTTTATTGAGGCAGCTAAGAAAGCTGGACTTTCTATTGAACTGTCCACCGAAGGGAATTGGTCTTGTAGTGACCTCTATTTGGTGGACCAAATCGGGGTGCTGACTCCCTTATATTCGCTGGCTCAATTGGCTTTTGTGGGCGGCTCATTCACCGATCGAGGTGGCCAAAACATGGTCGAACCTGTGGGTCTCGGAACACCGACCGCCGTTGGGCCTTATACCCGCAACTTCAATGAACCCGTCAAACTGTTGAGCGAGGCCGGTGGCCTTGAGGTCTTACAAAACCCAGAGGACCTCGCCAACCTAGCCCTAAATACAGACCGATTAACCGAACTTTCACAAAACGGGCTTTTTTGCCTAGAACAACAACAAAATCACTGGAAACAGGTTTTAGAGGTACTGGATGAGATTCTTAATCACCATCATTAGTCTGTGTTTACTGAGCCAAACTGGCTTTGCAGAAGAACCGGGCATGGTTCACTTTGAACCTGCGAAAATGGACCTCCCGGCGAAGTATCAAAAAATAAAGCCCTTTTGGTTAGATAAAATGGAAGTGACCCAGCGAAAGTTGATCCACTACCGGCAATCCACTCGGTTTAAAGATGTCCCACAGTATCAGGCTCATTTTGTAAAAAATAAAGATCAACCGGCCAATCTAGTCGATTGGTTCGAAGCCGCCACCTTCTGCCAGCGTGAAAAAAAGAGGTTGCCCACAGCGGATGAATGGATGATCGCCGCAGGTGTCAAGCGGACCTACCCTTGGGGTGAGGCAGCCTTTGATGGGAAAAATGCAAATATATGCGATAAGTCATGCAAGGCCCCTTGGGCATTGTGGCGGATTGGCGACGGCTATGAGCGAGTTTCCCCTGTCGGCCATTACCCCAGTGGTGCCACCCCAGAAGGGATATTTGACATGGCCGGGAACCTGTGGGAATGGACGTCGACCCGTGCCAGCGGTGGTGTGCTGCTCCTGTTAGGGAAAGAGCAGCCCAGAGAAGATTTTATGGACGAAGTGATCATCAAAGGCGGCTCTTATGGCAGCCACCCCTCTCAATCAAAAAACTCTGCCTTTGCAAAAAGTCCCACCAACTTCAAGGCCAGCCATGTTGGCTTTCGGTGCCTAAAAGAGGGACCATGAACGCCAAAGAGTTGGTCCATTGGTTGGACCAGAGCTTAACTCCAGAGCAGTTCAAGGACTATTGCCCCAATGGGTTGCAAGTGGATGGTGATTCCAGAGAGATCAAACGGGTCGCTTTGGCGGTCAGTCTGACCACTGAGGTAATCATCAACGCAATCAACCAAAAGGCCGACCTGCTGCTCACCCATCACGGCTTTTTCTGGGACCACCAGCCCTTTGTGGCGACGGGCTCCAACCGAGAAAAACTCAAGTTACTTTTGGAAAGTGGGGTGGCTTTGGCGAGTTACCACCTGCCCTTGGATTACCACCAAACCCTTGGTAACCATGTAAAGCTCGCTCAAGTGATCGGCCTGGAAAACATCCAGACCACCGGCCCCACCAGCCAGCCAACCGGGTTTGCCTTCGGTACGCCAACCAGCCCTAGCTTTGCCACGTTGATCAACCACCTCACCGGAATCATCGGCACTCCCCCAAGAGTCGCCTCCTTTGGGGCAGATCAGATCAACAAAGTGATGATCGCTACAGGCGGAGCGCAAAAAGAATTTGCCCAGGCCGTTGCATTGGGGGCAGATGTATTTTTAACCGGGGAAGGCTCGGAACAAAATTACACCGAGGCCCAAGACTTAGGTTGCCATTTTGTGGCCCTTGGGCACTCCTGGAGCGAACAGTTTGGGGTCAAGGCGTTGGGGGAAGAGTTGGCCCAACAGCTGGGGATTGAATCCTTTTTTATAAAGACGGAAAATCCCTTTTGAGGCTACCAGCCAACTGAGTGACCAAATCCACCACCTGTTTGATTTGGTCCGGTTGCAGCCCGGGGTAATGAATCCCCGCCACCACGGCGACCGAACCACCGATGATCCCTGCCAGTTGTTGTTGTAGCTCCAACGCCAAAGGCCCCTCTTTATGGGGAGACAGCACGTTGACCTGCCCATCAAAGGCCACCGCTCCGATATGTGCGTCCCCACCAGCGGCCACAACAAGGTAGTCTCGGCCCAACTGGTATAAGGATAAACTTACATTAAAGGGGACTTCATAAGCTTGGTGCCAAAGGAGCTGTAAAATCCCTCCCTTGACCGCTTTTTGCGTGTTGTCTAGCATGACCAAATGAACCTAAAGAAAAAACCACAACCTAGCTTGCAAGCATATGCCACTGGGCTACGCCGACAGCTCTTGGCTGGAAAACCTTTTGAAAAACTTTTAGAGTTACACGACTGTAACCAAGAGATGTTAAGCCAGTGGAGGCCTCTGGTCAAGCGGCGGCGTCTCCATCCTGCGGACGGTTTTGCCTGGAAGTTCATCAACCAGATTGAGATCCTTCGGCCTGACTTCAAGCCTGAAGCAACTAAGCTGCGACCCAAGGGTCAAGGGGCGTTTCAAAACTTCACCCAACGGGTGTTACAGATTAAAGAGCTGCATTTTTCCGAAATGACAGACATGCCCAAGGTGAGGTGGCTCTCGAAATTCACCACCCGAAAATTGGCTCATTATAATTCGACCAAGGACGAGGTGGCTTTTTCACTGATTTTCGACCAACCCAACGCACCGAGCGAACTGCTGGACTACTTAGCGTTTCACGAGCTGTTACACCGTAAAATTGGGATCATCCGAGCCAATGGCCGTATCAAAGCCCATACCCCTGCCTTTAAAGCAGAGGAAAGACAGTTCCCAGGATTTTTAATGATGGACCAAAAAATCCATGCCTTCATCGCCGAACACCAATCCGCTGGACTGATATGATTTTAGCGATTGAGACCTCTTGTGATGACTCGGCGATTGCGCTGATTGGGCCTCGGGGAGAAATCCTTTTCGAGGCACTCTCCTCCCAAATCGACTTACACGCAAAATACGGTGGTGTGGTGCCAGAAATTGCCTCTCGAAAGCACTTGATCAGCCTGTCTTTCTTGCTCCATGAGCTAGAGGCACACCCTGCCTTTGATCCTGAAAAAATCCGGGCGATCGCAGTCACCCAGTCCCCCGGTTTGGTTGGCTCTGTACTGGTAGGGCTCAGTTGGGCGAAGGGGCTCAGTTGGGCCTGGAAAAAACCTTTGATTGCAGTGGACCACTTAGAGGGGCATTTGTTAGCCCCCTTTTTAGACCACCCTGACTTAGAGTACCCTTACCTAGGCCTGATTGCCTCAGGGGGGCACACCCACTTGGTGTATGTTGAGGGCTTAGGGGACTACCGTCTGCTCGGTCGAACCATGGACGATGCCTTGGGTGAGGCCTATGACAAAGTCGCCAAGATGTTAGGCTTTGAATACCCCGGCGGCCCGATTGTTGACGCCATCGCTAGCAACGCTACCACGGCATCGATCAAATTCCCGATTCCTTTGTTGCGAAGAAAAACCTTTAATTTTAGTTTTTCTGGGCTCAAAACAGCGGTCCGAAACGAAGCTATAAAGTTGAATTTGAGAGTGGAACATTCTAAATTGCTTCGATATGATGATTACTTACAGATGGAGCCTGAAAAAAAGGCACTCATCGAAGACCTTTGCAACAGTTTCCAACAGTGTTGCGCCCAGATCGTAGCGAACCGTTTTGAACAGGCGATCAAGATATTGCAGCCCAAGCGTTTGGTGCTCACCGGTGGGGTGGCTGCAAACCTAGGGATCCGAGCCAAACTTTCGGAGCTAGCGAAACGCAAAGGGGCGGTGTTGTATTGCCCTACACCAGCACACTGTACCGATAACGGCGCCATGATTGGCCAAGTTGCTTTTCAATATTTATCAAAAAACAAAGGGATTTGCCCAGACCCACTCTCTCTAGCGGCAAGCCCAAAAAGCACACTCGGATTGATGGAGATTGACCCTATGTTTGACCTGGAAAAACAATGAAGAAATTATTAACCAATTGGTTGTATGAATCCAAGGCCCGAAATCTCTGGGGAATCCCGATCGGCATTGGTTTATTTGTGCTGTTTTTATTGGTGGTCAATTTGTTTTTTGTTGGCCAGGAAGACCCAAACTCTTCCGTCACAAAGACCCTGATCCAAGCCGAAATATCAAGTGAAGACTTAGGTCTAGCAGCCCCCTCCCAAGAACAAGAACTACCTGAAAAACCGAAACCAGAACTTTGGGCCAGCCGGATCATTGAAACAAAAGCCGGGCATTGGAAGGTAATTCCCCGGGATTTGACCTTTAAAAAACTAAAAACACCTCACGTGATGGCCGTGATGCGTGGAAAACGGCTCGTTTTACCTTTGGCTTCCACCGAACCGAACCACTTTCGCTATCAGTTAGATGGAGAATCAAGGCTGGTCTTTTCTCCTTTTGATGCAAAGGGTAGCACAGACCATTTGAGCTTTGACCGTTCAAGGAAATACCGGTACGCCCTGCAAATCACTACTTTAGATGAAACCAAATCAGCCCAAGCGTTGTCCCTTGCTGCCCGGCTGACCGAAGCTGGTTATTATGCCTATCTATATCGTAGCGGCAGTACACGAGTTGTGGGTGAGGAAAACCTCTATGATTATAAACTACGGATCGGCTATTTTGCCTCGGAAAGGGAGTTGAATAATTTATCTGCTACCCTAAAAGCCGAATTCAAAGACGAACCGTTGATGCAAGGCCAGTTCACGCCAGTGTTACCAAATTTTGAGGAAGTCGACCAAGAACTGGTAGACTTCAGGGTACAGCGAAACAAACCGTGGATCATCAACTTAGGGGCCTTTGGGGTGTTGGATAATGCCCTGACCGCCTTGACCCGCTCAGGGCCGTTTTTTGATTTCCTGTATCTTTCCCAGGTGCAACGTAAGGATAAAATCATTTATATGCTCAAAGGAGGGTTCTTCTCAAGCCGTTCCTCTGCCTACGGTGCTCTAGAAAAACTTCGAGACGATACTTTAGAAGGCTTTAAAGGCGCTACAGCGACCCAATTGAAGTATAAAATTTCCTCTAGCCCCGACTCCTGATGCCCCGGTTGATTCACCTTTCAGACCTGCACTTTGGTGATATTTTACTCAATTGGGGCCACCTAAAGGCCCATGGGCAGAGGTATTCTAAACAGCTTTTAGGCTTGGCAAACCACCGCTTCAACGCCAGTAGAACCTTCAATGAAGAAGTGAAAGCCAAGCTGATCGAGCGGTTGTGTCAGATAGAATGGGATATTTTGGTGATTTCCGGGGACTTGGTGCATTTAGGAACTGATCCTGAGTTCAAACTTGCCAGAGAAAGCCTAGACCCGTTGATTCGCAAGGGAAAAGTCTTGGTGACCGCTGGAAACCACGACCGCTATACCCCCGCAACAATGGGCCGGATTGAATCCCATTTTGCTGACTGTTACCCCTTCAATGAACCAGAACCGGTGGTCACCCTTGGGCCTGGAGATTGGGGTTTTTTAGAGCTGCCCCTATCGGCGCCAAGCACCTTGGGGGCAAAAGGGCGGTTTATGGGCGACCTTGAAGTATACCGTCGCTTGATCCTAGAGCGGCAAGGAAAGCCTACCATCCTCTATGGCCATTACCCACTGTTTTACCCTCAAGGGATTTCCGAAGGTTTTGGCCATCGGCTTTGGGGGCAAAAAGAGGTGATAGAGTTAACCGAACTACCGGGGGTCAAAGCTTATTTGCATGGTCACATGCACCAAAGCTGGGCCATACAGCCCCGTGGGACGGGGCTGTGGTCAATCAATGCTGGGGGTAGCCTGACGCAGGGACACTGGTGTCTAGATCTGTCGAGCTCTGATCTTTCGCCAGAGCTTCACCAACCGCCTTTTTGAGGACGCTGATCATTTGATCGATCTCTCCAGCGTCCAACTTTCCGTCGTAGCTATACACTACTTTTGAATCAGCACCAATCACACTGAGGCTGTTGGTATCATCCCCAAGACCCCAAACCTTCACCAATTTTTTGTCCAAGTCTTTCACATAGGTCGTCAGGGGATGTTCTTTTTGGCTGTCCTTCAACTTCGATGCAATGACTGCGTTAGGCAACCAAGTTGCCGCTAGGTTAATCACCGCAACACTGATCACAATCGGCCCTTTTGGGAGCGCAGAAAGCGCCTCTACAGCGTCTTCATTGAGGTCTTTCTCATCAGGGTCCACATAAAATAAAACCACAACTTTCCCGGCATGGCTCGATGGGTCCCAGGCACCGCCTTTGACCAAACCGCCTTCTTCCCCTGATAAGGTGACAGGTTTGAAGACTTCACCAACCGGCAAGGCCGCTTGAGCAAAAAAAGGAAAAAATAGGGCTAAGCCTAATAACAATCGTTTCATTCCAACTCCTTTTGCCGCATGGCATCAAGTATTTTTTGGTTCGTTTGGGTGGCTCTGTAGGAGATCCTGACCCCTTCTTCTTCAAATTCCTGAGACTTCACCTCGGTGAGCTCATGGTATCTATTCACCCATTTTTGTCGATCATAAGGGATCAAGACTTCTTGGGAAATATAATTCTTCGTGAAAAAATCCTGGATTTTTTCTACCAAAACCTTCAAGCCAACCTCATCAAAGCTCGATACAGTCAAACACCCTGGGTACTTGCTGTTCAGCCAAACCAAATGTGCAGGGTCGCTCAGCAGGTCAATTTTATTAAAAACCAACAGCTGAGGCACCTCATCTGCCCCAATTTCTTTGAGTACTTTTAAAGTGGTTTCTAAGTGTTGAGGCAAAACAGGGCTCGTTGCGTCCACGACATGCAACAACAGGTCTGCGTTACAGACCACCGACAAAGTAGAGCGGAAACTAGCAACCAAACCATGGGGTAGGTTTTGGATGAACCCGACGGTATCTGAAAGCAGCAATTCGGGGTTGGTAAACCCCTCAAGCTTGCGGGTTCTTGAATCCAAGGTAGCAAACAGCTTGTCTTCCCCCTCTCGGTCCAGCTTCGATATCTGATTCATCAAGGTTGTTTTCCCTGCGTTGGTATAACCGGTAAACGCAACTTGATAACAATTTTCTCTTTGTTTTGCCTGTATCGTCCGGTCTAGCTGAGATTGTTCTAAGACTCTTTCTAACTTGCTGATCCGTTGCCGAACAAGGGTTCGGTCAATGTTAACTTGTTTTTCACCAGCCCCTCTCGAAGCCCCAATCCCCCCTTTTTCTCGGTCCAAGTGAGCCCACATCCCCACCAGCCGTGGCAACATATATTTTAACTGAGCCACTTCGACTTGGGCTTTTGCTTCAGGGGTTTTTGCATGATCTAGAAAAATTTCTAAGATCAGTTGGGTACGATCTAAAACCATCACTTCAAGAACTTTTTCTATATTTTTCCCTTGGTTAGGGCTGAGCTCATGGTCAAAAATAACCGTTTTCACCCCTGTCTCGTCCAGGATAGCTTTTAGTTCTTCAAGCTTGCCGGTGCCCACAAAGGTTTTGGAGTCATAACGGTCCTTTGATTGAAGGACAATCTCATTCACTTCAATGGATAAGGTTCGAGCAAGGTTCGCTAACTCGTCCATGGAAGCTTCCGCTAACTTGAGGGGCTCTTGCTTGAGGTGAACCCCAACCAAAATCGCTCTTTTTACGGTCTCTTCGGTTTCATTCATCATTGCCCAAAGAGCTCTCCAGTTTTGATTTGGTAACCATTGGCTAGATCGCTTGCCGCCATGGCCTTTTTGGATTCAGGTTGTAATGAACTCAACCACAAAGCACCTTGCCCAGCGGCGACCAAGATCCCCTGCTTATTCATCTCAAGAACTTCGCCTGGGGCCCCAGCACCATGCCCGAGGCTACACTCACAAATCTTGATCCCCTTCCCACGAAACAGGCTGGTGACCCCAGGTAAAGGGCTGAGGGCACGAAATCGGTTGTGTAAATCAACCGCACTTTGACTCCAGTCTAACAGCCGGTCTGACTTTTTGATCATGTGGCTGTAGGTCGCTGACGCCGAGTCCTGGGGCCTTTTGGCAATCCCATCAAAGTCTTCAATGGTTTTGACCAGTAGATTCGCACCAAGTGCAGACAGGCGTAACGCCAGTTCCCCTGTGTTTTCACTAGGCAAAATGTCGGTTTCTTCGGTGAGCAGCATGTCCCCCGTATCCAGGCCCTCGTCCATCATCATGGTACAAACGCCGGTTTTTGGGTGGCCTAACAACAAGCTGTATTGGATCGGTGCTGCGCCTCGCAGTGCAGGAAGCAATGAGCCGTGCACATTGATGCAGCCCATTTTAGGCAGATTCAGCAACCCTAAAGGCAAGATTTTCCCATAAGCGACCACCGCAAAAAAATCGGCGTCTTCGGCAGCTAACCGGGCTAAGGTTTCTGGTTCTTTTAGAGACCGAGGCTGGAACACCTCGATCTGATGTTCCATCGCCAACTGTTTGACCGGCGGGGCTTGAAGTTGATGGCCTCTGCCCTTTTTCTTGTCAGGTTGACACAACACCAAAGAAACTTCGTGCCCTGCGTCAAGCAACGCTGTCAAACAAGGGCAGGCAAAGTCCGGGGTGCCCATAAATATGATTTTGGCCAAGATCTAAACAAGTTGAGGGGGCTGTATAGCCCAGTTTTCCAAAAGTGTTTTTGGAGCGGTGATTTGGAACTGGGTTTCAAATGGGTTCGAACCTGCCGAAACCTGAAAATCGCTGATATAGGATCGTTTCAACATATATTGCAGTTCTTGTTTGATCCGTTCAATAAAGCTCAATTTTTGGTTTGTCGACTTTTGCAACACAAAGGCTTCCACCAATTGGGTGGACTTGCAGGAAAACACCCCTTGTTTTTGTGGGTATTCAAGCAACCAACAACCAGACAAATAGGCCCAAAGACCTGGGACCAAGCCGTGGGTTTGTGGGTTTTCCAAGAAAACAGCTTTCGGCATCCACTGCAAATGTTTCCCTAAGCCAATCGCTCGGCACAAAGGGTCTAGAATCAGTTCAATGGTGCCTAATATACCCGGCTGGCTACGTTTTGTCCATGTACAGAACAGGGGGTTTTCCGCCTCTTGTGCGCCCTTTTCTCGGATCACCGACACTTGAGACACCATGCTCATCACACCAGCATATAGCTTTTGTTGCCTGGCGCTTATTTTTCCGGTCTTGCCTTTTTTGCCCAGCAAGTCAAAATGCTCATCCATGCTGAACTCAAACCGGTCTGTACCGGCTTGGCCAAGCTGACGTAAGATCGCCAGCAGGTGTTTGGTTCCTTCGTAGGAATATTGACGTTGCACTTCTTTCTGAAGCCCCAAAAGGGTTTCGGAGGGGCTTTGGTTCATCAGTTCTGCCGCCTCTGGCTCACTAGAAAACCGAATCCTCGCTGGGGTGTTTTCAATCAGCACAGGCTGTACCGGGCCTTGTTGACTCAGCTGGTACACCCGTTGTTCATACAACCGCTCTAAGATCAATTGCTCTAAAACAAGCCGGTTACACAGCGTGTTTTTAGGCCTCCAGAAGGGGTCTGTGGACGGAGACAAGGCGTCTTTTTGCTTCCAAATCCGGTCTGGGAACTGTTGCCGGATAAAGCTCATTTCCAAATGCTGAGGTGGCTGTTCTTCGTCTTGGTCCAAGAAAAACAAAGAAATAGAATCAAGCAGACGGTGCCAACCGGAATTTGGGTCAAGCAAGGTTTCTTGGGCAACATCCATCGGCATTTGTTCTAAGCCAGACACCATGACATCTCGGATGATCTGCCATTTTTCTTCTAACGGGTTTGGCTCGGAGAGCACGGCAAAGACCTGGGCCTTTAAGCCCACCAATGCTGGTTCAGCATATAAAAAATGGGCGATATCTCTGGCCCGAAGCCATTGAGCCGCAATTTTGCGTTCCAGGGCTTTGGCAGCACGGCTCGCCACTCCCTTGGCAAAGTGATCACTCAAGCTTTGTTCAATGGAATCCAAGACTTCCAGTTTTCCACCGTCAAAATGGCGATAGATTACCATCACCGCATCCAGAGAGCGGAGCAGGTCAAACCGGAGGCTGTAACGTTCTGGTGTGCCCCGACGGTTGGTTCGGATTCCTTGAAAATGTAACATGTGGTTCTTTCTTTATTGAGATTTGTCTAAAGGGTAAGCGAGATTGTTTTGGAGGTCAAAGGCTTTTCACGGCAAAAAAAAAGCCCAGAAAACTGGGCTTTTTTTAAGTCAATAAATCAGCACAGAAGCCTAATTCCTGACCTCAGCCCTTTCGAGCTGTTCGCTCGTTGCCACCAAACAGGTCCGTTTGATCGCTTCAAGCCGGTCTAACACAAAGGGGACCATGACTTCATCCCGCTGTTGAAAGACAGGCAACTTTTTCAGCACATGCTGTACCATCATTTGCGTTGCTTGGGTCATCCGCACAATGACTTGATGGTGCAATTCACTTTGAAATAAAGGGTTTGGGGTGCCATCGCTCAATCTAGCGGGGAACAAAGAATCTAACCAAGGGGACAAACTCGCCTCAACATTTTCGCCGCCTTTATAATCAACAAAAGCCACAAACATTTCACTCATCGACTGAAGCTCAGTCACAGCATTCATCCACAACAAGTGGTGCGCACCGGCTACTTTTTTTGCGTTTTGCCTGAAATGCCCAATCACTTCTTTAAAGACGCCAACCACCTTGCTTAAAGTCAGGCTCTCTCTCTCAGATTTGACTCGCATCACAGAAAATGGGTTTTCCCCACCTGACAGGTTTGTTTCCCGAAAGGCCCAGAACTTCTCTTGTTCCAACATGATTTTATCAGGACCGGTGCAGAGTTTAACCAGCAGATGCTCGATCTCCAAGATCCAAGTGAAGCTTTCGGTTGGGTTGAGTCCCGCTCGTTCACAAGCAGACTCAATCGCCATACAGCCGTCACCATCAGCGAAAAAATCAGGCCCTTGGAACTTCGAGTTCTTGTATTCTAACCACCAATGGTACATGCTTAGCGTGGTGTGACGGAGCAGTGCGCCTTGCCAAGCTAAGGTTTCTTCTGCTGGGTCAAAAGCGTGTGTCGCTTTGAGGCAGTTGATCGCTTGGTGTTGGATCAGCTCATAATCATCTCGGCTTTCGAGTCGGCGGTCACCGTCGTCCTCAAAGCCAAATTCCTTTTGCATCCGTAAAAACAGATGGGCTGATAGGTAAGATTCAGCTCCAGCAGCAGACTCAGTTTCGGTTCTAACAGCTTCGATATATTGGTGCATATCACCTTTTCCTCGTTTAGGCCCAAAGGAATCCCACTAGGTCGGGGGTTCTTTTTTGCAGATTGCCAATTGACGCACCCTGGTCAGGGCTATAAATTCGTTTTACAAAGATTGTTAATTCAAGAACCAGTCCATTTTTTAAAAACAACCTAAATCAGGAACCTCATGTCCCCACGAGTCCGCTTCGCACCTAGCCCCACCGGATATTTACATGTTGGCGGTTTGAGAACTTGCCTGTTCAATTTCCTCTTTGCAAAAAACCAAGGCGGCAAACTCATCTTGCGTTTCGAGGATACCGACCAGTCCCGTAAAGTTGCAGACGCCGAAGAGAACCTGCTGCGTAGCCTTGAATGGGCAGGAATCACCTTCGACGAAAGCCCTGTTGCTGGTGGGGACTTCGGTCCTTATGTACAGAGCGAACGATTGGATATCTACAAAACCCATGTGGACCAATTGGTGAGCCAAGGCGATGCCTACCCTTGTTTTTGCAGCAGTGAAGAGCTGACCGCCATGCGAGACGAGCAAATCAAGCGCAAACGTCCGCCACGATATGATGGTCGATGCCGCAAACTATCCAAAGAAGAAGTCCAAACACGGATTGATGCCAAGGTGGCTCATGTCATCCGCATGAAAATCATCCACTCGAAAGGGGACTACCAGGTCAAGGATATGGTCCGAGGGCATGTGAACTTTTCACCGACTCAGATTGATGACCAAGTGATTTTGAAAACCGATGGTTTCCCAACCTATCACCTCGCCTGTGTGGTCGATGATCATTTGATGCAGATCACCCATGTTATCCGTGGCGAGGAATGGTTACCTTCAACCCCAAAACACCTGCAACTCTACGAATACTTCGGCTGGGAGCCCCCAGAGTTCGCGCACCTGCCGCTGTTGCTCAACGCCGACCGCAGCAAGCTATCCAAACGACAAGGGGACGTGGCGACCGAAGACTTCCGAGACAAAGGTTATCTCCCTCAAGGGTTGGTGAACTTCGTAGCGCTCTTGGGCTGGAACCCCGGAGACGAACGGGAAATCTTCAGCCACGAAGAATTGATCAAAGAGTTTTCCATGGAACGAGTGGGGAAAGCGGGCTCTGTGTTTGACCAACAAAAACTTGGCTGGATGAACCAACAGCACATCAAAGCCATCGAGACCCCAGACCTAATCAAGACCTTGAACCCCTGGTTGCCAGAGGCGGCCAAGGCGTTGGCCCCTGAACGTTTGTTATTGATGGTCGAAGTGGTCAGGGATTCCTTGGTGTTGCTCTCTGACATCGCTGACCGGTTGGAGTTATTCCTCCAAGAAAACCCAACCACCGACGACCCGGCCTTGTTAGAAACCCTGAAAGCCCCAGAATCCAAAGTGGTTTACCAAACCTTTTTGGATGAACTGGCGAAAATCGAAGAAATCAACACCGACACCTTCGGCCCGTTGATGAAGGCGGTTGGAAAGGCGTCGGGAGCCAAAGGCAAAGGGCTTTGGGGACCGATGCGGGTTGCGCTGACCCTGGTTGAACATGGGCCTGAGTTGCCCTTGGTTGCTCAGATTTTTGGCAAAAACAAATGCCAAACCATGGTAGCCCAGGCACTTGCGCTGACCTAGAGAATACCCCAAAATCTAGGGGTGTACTCATTTAAGTTGCCCGGTGGCCATCGCCGCCGGGTAAGCCAAACAAACAACACTCAGGATCGTCATGAGTTTAGAGCCGAAAAAATCTGACCCGATCACCACCATCGAGATCGTCTTCCCTGAAGACAGCAACCATTTCCAATCCCTCTTTGGGGGCCGGTTGCTCGCTTGGATGGACAAGGCGAGTTACTACGCTGCGTTTCGGTACTCCGGCTTCCCGGCTGTCACCGCCTCTGTCGAGTCCTTGGACTTTTCCCACAGCCCAAAGGTTGGGGATGTGCTTGATATCATCGCCAGGGTGATTCACACGGGCCGTAGTTCCATGGTGATCAAGGTGGATGTGTTTTGTCAGGATGTGTACCACGCCCAGGCCAAGGTCTTGGCGAACACTGGCTTTTTTAACTTTGTCGCTAAAAACGCAGAGGGTACCCCGGAAGAAATCCCCCCTTTGTCGGTTGAAACAGACGATGAAAAGCAACTCTGGGAGTTGGGCAAGTCTGTGAAAGAAATGGCCGCAAAACGGCGTGACCAATCGAACTAGAAAGGATAGGCTCCATCTAAACTCTTTTTTTTGCCCCCGAACTTATAAGGAAACCGAGATGTTATCGATCAGTGCAAAATGCCGGTACGGAATCCTTGCGATGTTGGCCTTAGGGGAAAACCACGGCGGTGGTTTGATGCAAATCAAAGAGATTGCCGCCACCAAAAACATCCCCCGCCAATACCTAGAGCAGATTTTTAACCGGCTGGTGAACGCCGGGGTGGTTTCTTCGGTTCGAGGGAAAAAGGGCGGCTATGCCTTGAGCAATCCCCCAGAGAAAATCTGCGTTTTGGACCTGATCGAGGTCCTGGAAGGGGGCATCCAACTGACCTGCGAAACCGGCGGCCCCCCTGACGCCGTCAACGAGCTGTTCAAAGAAACAGAAACCAAGCTCAAAGCCGAGTTCGCCATCACCCTAGCCGAACTCATCGTCCGCCAGCAGACCTTGGTCGCTAATGTGATGTATCATATCTAGGGTTTGGCTTCTCTGCCCACCTGTTTGTCCAAAGAATGGGGAAACGTCAAAGTGGTTAGACTCTATCTTAACTGATTGTCCAAAATCTGGGGTCCACTATATTATGATGATAATCAGGTTTGAGGCCAGAAAAATGGGGACTAGTCCATCACTTAAGAACTTTCTTTGAAAAAATTCTACCCTTGCAGTTGACTTAAGTCAGGAAAAGCTAAATTTGCAAAGGTCTCTACTAACCATCAGATTCAAAAAACAATTCCATTTTTCCATCCAAGGGAGTAATTTTGGGGCTTTAGTGATGTGCTGTATGTATTCTTCAGCGAATTTCGATTTTATGCCTCTTTTTTTAAAGTATTTAGCTATTTTTTCAAGATCATCTCGCCTTAAATTCAATGAAGATTTCGAATATCGTGCACCCGAATTAAAGTCCGATTGTAAAATTTTAACAGATGCGGGGTGGCATTTCATTAGTGCTAAAAAAAAAGGTTCCGGGTCTAGTGCATCCTCAATCGTAACGGCGATATTTTCGGCATCTCCAAAATCTAGTAGTTGGAGTGTTTTGTTATAAATACCTAAAGTTTTTAGCTGGATAATTGATTGTATAACCTTGATTTTTTGATTTGGAAATGAGTTTTCGATATTGAGCGGATAATTACCTGGTTTTTTTTGATCCCAATCTAAAAGAAAAAAAATCTTTCCTTTGATTGGGGGAGATTCTAACAGCGGGATTAGCAAGTGATTGTATAGTGAAATTACAGATTCAATACCTGTAAGAGCTAAGATTTTTAAATTATCAATTTTTCCATCTAAATAACTATCTAAATATTTTTTATCTGTTTTACCTTCACAGATTAGCCAATTTACCCCATCTGCCTCAAACAGAGAGTGATAAATTGACTGAGCCAAATCATTAAAACTTTTTAACTGAAAAGTCGCTGGGAGGGAACCATCAAGTTCATCTATGCCAGTACGGTAACTTTCAATTGAAATCACATTGCTTTTAATTTGATTTTCGTTCTTTGAAATTAGATTAGCTGTGCCATGATCTAAAATGGGGAGAAAACCGTACCAATGAGAGGTGATCAAAACATGTACTTTATTACTGAGTACTTGTAACTTTTCAAATTGTTTAAAACACTTTTGGATGTGCAGCGAGGCTTCAGGTTCATCCACAGCGAAAATAAATGTTTTCTTAGACGTATTACTTTGAATAACTAGTGCAAGGGCTAAATCAATTAAAGCTTCTCTTTTTTCACCCGCACTCATGTTTTCCATTCCTACTGAATGTTTACCACTGGTTTTATGTAAAGTGCGTTTAGAGAAATAAGGGTAGTGTAAATTTAATTGTGTGAAATTGATCTGAGCTAGAAAAAAAGGTATTTCCCCCCTAAGGTTTGATTGCCACATCAACAATAGAGGAGAAATACCCATGCAATTAGAATTGAGCGTACC
>Ga0316204_10003970_pt1 | contig 27922 bp, 26 predicted proteins | sample 6monrhotite_MG_2_FD_205661 | JGI IMG/M metagenome (GOLD analysis project Ga0316204, IMG submission 205661) | Microbial mat bacterial communities from mineral coupon in-situ incubated in ocean water Damariscotta River, Maine, United States -... | ecosystem: Environmental > Aquatic > Marine >...
GACCGGTTTTACTGGATTTGTCCGGAACAACAACACCTGGGCTCCGTCGAAAACCGTCCACGTGTTCGCAAGGTCTTGCCTCCTGATGTCGCCTTGCGGCGAGGCATCTGACGTCGCAACACCCTCTCGCGTGTGGCGCTGGGACGTCGCGTTCCGCAGAGGTACGCATTCGCAGTTGGCGCGCGCCATGCGGCGCGTTTGGTGCCGCTGGAGTCGCTGTGAAGCAGCCGCTCCGGAGGAGGAGGAAGGTGCGGGCTCAGTGAGGTCACGTCATGATCCGCAGAGGGTTCTCTTCGCAGTTGGCGCGCCATTCGGCGCGTTCTGACGGAAGGTGCGGGCTCAGTGAGAGGGTGGGGATGCGGGACGTGCAAGCCGTGGGGGAGCGCTCGATTGTTCACGAACGCTGACTGATGAGTTTCGGCGTTGAGGTGTAGACCCGGACTGCCGCAGTGAACACCCTCCTCCTGTTGCCTCCTCTCAGTGAGACACCAACTCAGGAGCCCCCTTGAACCACGTCCGCTTTGTCTGCCTCGACATCACCAACCCCACCGCCTACGCCCGCTACCGCGCCGGCATGGAGCCCCTCCTCGCCGAGTACGGCGGGCGCTTCCTCCTCGACGCCGAGCTCAGCGCCGCGCACATCCACCCGGCGGACTTCGAGCCCAGCCGCGTCCTCCTGATCAGCTTCCCCGACGCCGACACCGCCGAGCGCTTCTTCGCGGATCCCACCTATGTCGAGACCCGGCAGCGCTGGTTCACGCCCGCTGTCCCCCGGTCGCTGGCGATCAGCATCCCCTGAACACAGTCACTTGAGCACAGTCACTTGAGCATAATCAGCGCGTGGGCGGCTTCCAGAAGGCCGCTCTGAGCGCCGCCTCCACCCGATCCCAGTCCGGCGAGGGCGTCGCCTCAGCGATGATCTCCACCCGGCTGTCCCGCCGCCAGTTCACCGGCCGGAACCGGAGCTGCTCAGGGGTCGCGTTCACCATCAGCCAGCGCCCCGGCACCCGGAACACCCCCTTCAGACGCATAAACCCCTTCGGCAGCAGATCACCGGGCTGCGCCGTGGCCATCACCCACGCCTCCAGCGCGTGCTGATCGAAGGCCTGATCGACCGGGAAGATCCAACCGCAGGTGGACACCTCTCCGTCATCGTCCTCCAGCCGGGTCGGCACCCCGGGCACCGGCGCGTCATCCCGCAGCTCCCGGTGCTCCGCGTGCTCGTGGACGTGGGCCGCGCGCACGAACTCCCGCGCCCGGGGATCCAGATCGAGCCACGCCGGATCCAGCACGCCGTCCCGGGTCGTCGCCACCACGAGCTTCGGCGGGAAGAGCGCGTCGGCCCGCGCGCGGAAGCCCGCGATCTGCTCGTCGGAGGCCAGATCGCAGCGGTTGGCGACCAGCACATCCGAGAGGGCCACCTGATCCTCGTAGGTGAAGTTCTCCTGGTACTTCTCGCTCAGGAACTGCCTCGGATCCACGAGGCCGATGGTGGCGCGGGGGGCGACCGCTTCGCGGATCCCCGGCTTGCGCAGCAGGTCCACGATGGTCGCCGGGTGGGCGAGGCCGGTGGGCTCGATGAGCAGGCGGTCCGGGCGCTCCTCCCGCAGCAGGCGCACGAGGCCGATCTGCAGCTTCATCCCCGCCGTGCAGCAGATGCAGCCGCCGGAGATCTCCCGGACGGCGTAGCCGCTGTCGTCGCCTTCCTCGGCGCCCTCGCCAGCCAGCGCGGCGCCGTCGATGCCGACCTGACCGAACTCGTTGACCAGCACGGCCCAGCGCTCGCCGGGGGGGCGGTGGCGGAAGAGATCGAGGATCGCGGTCGTCTTGCCGACGCCGAGGAAGCCCGTGATGATGGTGACCGGGACGTTCTGGACTGGGAGCTCGGGCATGGGACGATCCTATCGTCCCCGCAGCATCTGGACCCGGTTCTTGTGCTCCCAGCGGAGCCGCCAGCCCGGCAGGCGCGGCAGGAACGCGGTCGGCGGCGCCGTCCTCCGGTTGCCGCCGATCTGGTGCAGCGTCGCGGTCTTCGTGCGCACGTCGTAGTCGATGCGGTATCGGGCGTCTCCGATGGCCAGCGCGCGGGGGTAGTCCTTCTCCAGCTGCTCCCGGACCCAGACCGGCAGCGCCTCGGGCATCAAATCCTCGTCCTCCAGCAGCGCCAGATCCTCCGGGCCCTCCAGGCCGAGCTCCTCCAGCCGGGCGAGCACCCAGTCCGCAAACTCAGGGGGCGGCTCCTGGCCCTCCAGGCGCGCGTGCAGACCGGCGATCGCGTGGCGCTCCCGGGACTCCTTCAGCGCCTTCTTGAAGAGGCGACCCCGCAGGAACAGATCCCGGATGGCCTCTCGCGCCATCAGCCCTCGCGGGGTGATCTCCCGCACACCCAGCACCTTGCCCGCGTAGACCCGCTCCATCTTCGCCACCACCTTGCGGCGCTCCAGGCTGCAGCCGGCGAGCCGCTCCCGGCCGAGCCCCGCCTCCGAGAGCCAGCGCATCGGCACGGGCATGGCGGCGGTGATGAGCAGCGTCTTCTCGGTCTCCGTCCGACCGAAGGCGCGGCTCTCCAGCACCAGCGCCGCCTCGACCTTGTCCTCGGGGCGATCGCTCCCGGCCAGCGCGTCCAGCGCGGACTCGCGGCCCAGCGACAGCTCGGTGCCGCCGTTGGACCAGCCCACGTACCGCCTGCGCCGCCGCGCGACGTGGGCGCAGCGGGGCCAGGCGGCCATCAGGGTCTCGGCCAGCGCCTTGCGGTCCAGGCGGCGCGGCCCCTCCGCGTTCCCCAGGAAGCGGCGGTAGCGGCGGCTGGCTTGTCGGGCTTCATCCAGCGCGGCGCGGCTCAGGCAGTGGGGACCGGGCTCGCCCTCCCAGACCGCGCGGATGAGGGCGGTGGCGTCGCAGCCGCCGGCGCGCAGATCCAGCTCCGGATCCGCGGGGCGGCCCGTGAACATGCGCCGGGTCGAGGACAGGGCGGCGGCCAGGGCCAGCGAGGCCTCCAGGGTGCCGCGCTGCTCCCCCTCGATGATCAGGCGGCCGAGGTGGGCGTCCAGAGGCAGGCCGAACATGCGCTCGCCGCGGGCGGTCAGCGCCCCGCTCGCGTCCAGCGCGCCCAGCTCCCGCAGGCTCTCCCGGGCGGCGTCCACGGCGAAGGGCCGGGGCGGATCCAGGAAGGGCAGCGAGAGGTCCGGGCTGCCGCAGGCGGCGGCGGCCAGCACCAGCGGGCCCAGGGCCTCGCGGTGGATCTCCGGCGGGGTCGCCGCGGCGAGCTTCGCGTCCTGGCGCCACAGCCGGTAGCAGACCCCGGGGCCCAGCCGCCCGGCCCGCCCGGCCCGCTGATCCGCGCTGTCCCGCGCCACCGCGGTCAGCATCAGGTAGCCGCGCCCGCCGTGGTACTGGGTGCGCCGCACCAGCCCGGCGTCGATGACGACCCCGATGCGCGGCACCGTCAGCGAGGTCTCCGCGACGTTGGTGGAGAGGATGACCCGGCGCCGCTTTCCCGGGCGGAAGATGCGCGATTGATCCCGCAGGGTCAGGCCGCCGTGCAGCTCCAGCACCTCCAGGGACTGCTCCCGGCTCAGGCTCTGGATCGCCCGCGACGCCGCGATGATCTCGCCCTTGCCCGGCAGGAAGACCAGCACGTCCCCGCTGTCGTCGCCGGCGGCTCGCAGCGCCGCGGCGACCCGCCCCTCCAGGCCGTCGGCGTCGGGGGTCACCACGCCGTTGGGGGCGTAGCGGATGTCCACCGGGAAGAGCCGGCCCTCGCCGCGGACGTGGACGCCGCCGATGTGCGCGGCGGTGTGGTCTCCGGCGATGGTCGCGCTCATCACCACCATCGCCGGCGGCGGCTCCCGGAGGGCCAGGGCCAGCAGCAGATCCAGATCCAGGCTGCGCTCGTGGAACTCGTCCAGCACCAGCGCGCGGAGGCGGGGGAGCTCGCCGCTCCTCGCCATTCGGAGCGCGACGCCGGGCGTCACGAAGAGCACGCGGGTGTCGCGGGTCGCCCGACGCTCGTCCCGGACCGCGTAGCCCACCCCCTGACCCAGCGTGGCCCCCGAGGTCTCCGCGACCCGCGCGGCCAGGGCCCGACAGGCGACCCGGCGGGGCTCGACCACCAGCACCGGGCCGTCCCCGGGGCGACCGCGCTCAGCGAGCCAGAGCGGGGTGCGGGTGGACTTGCCGGAGCCCGTCGGCGCGGTGAGCACCACGGGCCCCTCGTCGAGGGCCGCCAGCAGCGCCTCTCGCACATTGTCGATTGGGAGAAATGCAGTTTCCATCAAGGAGGTCAACAACTTCCGCGATTCAGACACTGCAAGGGGTAACCTGAACGCACCTGAACGCTCCCGGAGGTCACGATGATTGCTCTGTTGACCGCGACGACTCTGGCCATGGCTGGCGGAGGATGGCTCGAACCCATCCCGGGAGGGAAGGGCCCCCGGGCCGAGCTGGGGCCAGCGGGCTCGGGCCTCGGGATCCACCTCGACGTGGGCGGCGGCTACGGCCTCGGCGCGCTGTCGCCGTCCTACGCCACCTACCACGATCAGAACGCGGCCCTCTTCGAGTTCGCCGAGGGCCGGCAGGGCACGGCGGCGGTGGGCGTGGATCTGAACGAGACGCTGGACTTCGTGGTCTTCACCACGCTCCAGGAGTCCGTGGAGCACTTCTACTCCGACAGCCGGGGCGCCAACGCCGTGGTCCGCGGCATCCTCCAGCCGCACATCGGCGCCGACGTGCGCGTGGTGCACCGCCGCTACCCCTACGCCAGGCCCTACATGACCATCGGCGGCGAGCTGCTGCTGACCGGTGACTACGACCTCGTCACCGACCGGGGCGCGGTGAACCTCCAGCCTGAGGAGATCCGGCCGGGCAAGCCCTGGTGGGGGATCCCCGGTCTGCGGGCGGGGGCGGGCATCGACCTCCGGCCCCGGGGGGAGCGCTCTGTGTCGGCGATCTACCTGCAGGTGACCGGAACCCAGCTCTTCTACCCCTACCGCCTGGAGGAGCACGAGGTGTTCTTCGAGGCGAGCCGCCAGAACCTGGTGCCCAGCTACGGCGCGGTCACCTTCGGGGGCGGGCTGCGGCTCTATCCGCAGATCGGCCGCGGCAAGACCGCGCAGCTGCCGCCGGTGCTGGGCGAGGGGTAGATTCTTGAGTGACTGTGTATAAAGACATCAAACAGATGGAGGAACGTCCGATGTCCTGACATCCGGGATCGCCTATGAACCTCTCTCACTCTCTTACACCCTTCGAGCTGGCCGACCTGCAATCGAGGGTCCGCTGCGTCACCTTCCAGGAGGAGCCCATGCGGCCCTGGTGGGTGGGGCGCTGCCCGGTCATCGCCAACGCCGTGCACTGGATTCCCGGGGTCGAGGCCGCCGCGGTCTACCGGGTCAAGGGCTTCCTGATCGTCGTGGCCGCCTGGCGTAACCCGGCGCGGGCTGGCGGCGTCGCCTGGGCCAGCGCGGACCTCGGCGTCGTCGAGGAGCCGGCGCGCGAGGCCTGTTGACTCTTCGTTGGCAGGGCCTCACTCCTCGAGCAGCGCCTCCACCAGAGCGCGGGCCTCGTCCGGGTTGAAGGAGTTCTTGATCGAGCGGATGGTGCCGTCCTTCCCGACGATCACGTCTCTCGGGTAGGGGTAGTTGGTGCCGTCCGGGTAGTCGAACTGGTAGAGCGTGCCCTCATCCCGAACGAGCGGGAGCGTGAGGCCGGTCTGCTCCAGGAAGTCCTCGAGCTGCTCGGCGGGCTCGCCGCTGTGAATGGCGAACACCAGCAGCGGCTGGCCGCTGAACTCCCGGGCGAGCGCTTCAACGTCTGGCAACTCCAGACCGCAGATCGGTCAGAACAGGGCGAAGTACGCCAGGATGAGCACGTGGTCATCGAGGGCCGCGCGGTCCCCTTCGCCGCTGGGATCCAGGAAGGCGAACGCCTCGTCCAGCGTGTCGCCGACGTTCAGGGTGGAGCCGTCGGCGGTGTAGATGGGCAGCACCAGCGGGGACTGCTCCGGGTCCGGGTCGTTGGTGGAGAGGCTCACGCTGTGCGCCCCGCCGTCCGCGGGCGGGGTGTAGGTCAGGGAGACGCGCTCGGTGACGCCCGGCGCCACCGTGAAGGCCGCCGGTGACACGGAGAAGACCTCCGGATCGGAGGTCGCGGCGTCCGACACACAGAGCGGCAGGGGGCCTCGGTTGGAGACATAGAGGGTGTGGGACCAGGGCTCGTCGCCCCAGAAGTTCAGGATGTCGTCCGTGAGCCAGATGTCCGCGCCCACGTAGCCCTCGCGGTAGCGCAGCAGGTGAACGCCCTCCCACTCGCCCACGTGGAGCACGCCGCCGTCGAGGTCGACGCCGAAGTCCTGCTCGTACTCGTCGTAGGGCCGGGTCTTGCGGGTCGTCAGCAGCGCGAGGTCGTCCGCCCTGCGCACCTGCACATGGTTCCAGGCGGCGACGGCGAGCAGGCCGTTCTCGGCGGCGACGGCCTGGGCGGAGCCGTCGATGGCCAGCAGCGTCGCGTGCTCCAGCCCCCCCTCGGTGAGCTCGAAGACCTCGACGCCGTCGCTCCCCAGCGCGACGAAGGCCCGCCCGGCGTCGATGTCCAGATCCCGGGGGGTGGCCGCGGTGGCCGCCTCGCCGACGGGCGCCGGGGCGGCGGGATCGCTCAGCTCGAAGACGCGGATCCGGTCCGCATCCGTGGCGTAGAGGCGATCGCCCTCGATGTCGAGCCGGGCCGCGTTGGCGAAGCCGCCGACCTCGCCCTCCAGCGTGGGCACGCCCGCGGCGTCGGTGGTGTAGACGCGCAGACCGTCGGCGTGGACCGCCGCGTAGAGGCGGCCGTCCCGCCAGCGCAGGCCCTCGAAGAGCAGCTCGGGGTTCTCGATGCGATCGATGGTGGAGAGCACCCCCCCGGGGCTGACGTGGAGGGTGCTCAGGTGGGGCGTGATCACCCAGGTGTCGCCGTGGTGCGCGATGTAGAGCACCCGCGTCCCGTCGGCGAGGGTGGGCCCCCAGTCCAGGCGCTGACAGCGGTCGGAGGCGCTGCCCAGGTAGACGGGGTTCTCCGGGTCGGAGGTGTCCGAGACGCGCACGCCGAAGCCGCCGCAGGCGGCGGTCAGGCCGCCCTCGGTCTCCACATCGACCACCTCGGAGCCGACGGCCTCGCCGAGCGCCACGAGGCCGCTGCCTTCAGCGCAGCAGGTCCCCTCGATGAAGGGCCCGGCGTCCGCGCAGCCGACCTCCCCGCCGTGGCACTCGTGGTCCGCCAGGAGCGACGCGCTGTAGTCCGCGTCGCAGGCGACATCGCCGGGAGGCGTGGCGTCACCCCCGACGTCCCCGCCAGCGGTGTCATCACCCGTCGAGGCCCGGTCGACCCCGGCGGTGTCGGCCGCGGCTGGATCGGCGGGCTTGTCGCAGGCGGCCAGAGCGAGGAGCGTGAGCAGCATGGGGGAGGGATGCCGACCGCCCCCTGGAGGTCACAGAACAGCCCGGCCGCTGTCAGCGGGGGAGCTCGAACAGGGGAGCTTGATCAGGGGATGTTGATCGTGTAGGTCTCGTCCAGGTACACGCTCGGCCAGGGCCCGTTGTAGGTGCCGTCGTAGCAGGCGTGGGTGTCGCAGGACGAGTCGCACTTGGCGTCGTTCAGCGGCTGGCTCACGCCGGTGCCCCAGTGCAGGTACAGGGCGTCGATCTTCACGTCGCAGGAGTTGACGTCGTTGACCACGATGCGGATCTCCTGGCCCTTCAGCGCCTCGAACTCGATGGGCGGGTGGGAGCTCTGGGTGTGATCCGTGTCCGAGAAGATGGGGGTGCCGTCGAGGTAGATGGTGACGTCGTCGTCGACGGACCAGTAGTCGAAGACCGTGGAGCCGCCGGAGAGGGTGTAGGGGACCGGCTCCTCCTCGGCCCAGACCGTCACGTCGATGGTGTCCTTGCCGGTGTTGCCCTGGGAGTCGTTGGCCGTCAGCTCCAGCGTGATGGGCTCGCCGACGGGGAGCACCCAGGTCGTCGAGGTGTAGCCGTCCTCCTCGACGCGGCTGTTGTCCAGGTAGAGCCGATCGCCGTCCTCGGTGGTGGCGTACCAGGAGCCCGTCATGGCCTGGGGGGAGTCGGCGTCATCGGTGATGTTGCCCTCCAGCAGGACCTCCTCATCCTCCATGAAGAAGGTGCCCCAGTCGGGGGTGAGGATCTGGACCGTGGGGGGCTCCTCGCCGGTGTAGTCGGTGTTCGCCAGCACCCGCACGTCGGCGGTGGTGGTGTTGGGATCGTTGGAGCGGATCAAAATGCGGCCGTCCCAGGCGGTGCCGTCCTCGGGGACGAACTTGACCTCGAAGCTCTGGCTGCTGCCGGCGGGGATCTTGAAGGGCTCGTCCTCGCTCATGCCCTCCATCGAGTCGGGCTTGATGATGTCGAAGACCTCGGTGTAGCTGTCGTCCTCGAAGCGGATCTCGTAGAGCTTCAGGGCGCCCTCGCCCCGGGCCTCGATGTCGACCTTGAGCTGCACCTCGTCGCCGGGCTCGACCTGATCGCCGAACCAGAGGGTCTGGGGCTCGACCTCGATGATGGGCTCGATGCCGTAGCCCGTGATGTTGACCGTGACCTCGGGGCGCTCGGGATCGTTGGAGGTGAGCTTGATGCCGCCGAGGTGCTGGATGGTCTGATCGGGCTTGTAGATGACCTGGAGGATGAACTCGTCGTTGGGGGACAGCTCGAAGGGATCGGGCAGATCGCCGAGGTCGTAGACGTCCGGCGTGCCGTCGGTGAACTCGATGTCGTCGAAGACCAGGTCGCCGCCGCCTACGTTGCGGATGGCGAAGCTGGCGGTGATCTGCTGGCTGTTGGCGACCACCTCCTCGAAGTTGATCTCTTCGACCGGCAGCTCCAGCTCAGGCTCAAGACGGTTCAGGTTGGGGCTGTCCTTGCCTGAGCAGCCGAGCATCATGAGAGTGAGGAGCATCGATGCCTCCGGGCCGGTTGCGGTTTCGGCCGATGATTAGCGACTATAGCGCGCTAATCGACCGGGACGCTCGCGGCTGGACGAAAGCTGGCCCAGCGCGACAGGCTCGGAGATACGTCCTCCCCCCTCCGGTACCCCATTTCCCCAATCGGAGTTTCTCTTGACGAGAACCCCCCTGAAGCACCGGAAGGAGGTGGTGTGTGCCTGTTCGGTTTTCTTGTGGGGCGTCTTTAGGGGTTCAGATGTCGCAAATTGTATCCGTACTCCGGGTATGACCTCCCGTTCCCCCTCGGAGTCCCACCCATGTCCAACGCGTTTGACCCGCACGTCATTCGCCGGTTCGAGTCCGGTGAACTAGACCTCCCCCTCCTGCCCGATCTGATCGCTCAGCTCCTGGCCGCGACACAGAACCCCGACACCGACATCCGCGAGATGGAGCGCCTGGTGTGCCGGGATCCGGCCCTCGCGGCGCACGTACTCCGTGTCGCCAACGCGCCCGCCTTCGCCGGACAGCGGCAGCTGACCTCCATCCGTGAGGCCATCACCCGCATCGGCACGCGGGCGCTGGTGCGCATCGCCATCACGGCCCGCCTCTCGGAGCTGTACTTCGTACCGGGCTTCGAGGGGGTGTCGGACAACATCTGGCGGCACGCTCAGCTGAGCGGCATCTACGCCGTCGAGCTGTCACGGCGCCTGAAGACTGACGCCGAGCAGGCCTTCCTCTGCGGTCTGCTGCACACCATCGGTCAGCCGGTCGTGCTGCGTACGGTGGTGGCCGTGGCCGCCGAGATGGCGGTGCCGCTGGCGGTGTCGGACGTCCAGCGCTGGCTCGATCAGTGGTACATCCCGGTCGGGACGCGGCTGGTCCAGAGCTGGCAGCTCCCCAAGGTGATCCAGGCGGCGGTGTCCTTCCACCACCGGCCCCGGATGGCGACCTCCCACCCCCGCGAGGTGCAGCAGACGAGCCTGGCGTCGACGCTGGCGCGCGCCCAGACCCGCGATCGATCGGAGCAGCCGGAGATGGTGCGGGAGCACCCCGCGGTGGCCTCGCTGGCGCTGGAGCCCGGTCAGCTGATGACGATGCTCAGCAAGGCCCGCCTGGTCCAGCAGGCGGAGGCGCTGGCCGCCCGGCCGGCGGCGGACATGGCGGCGTGACGCCGCGGGCGGTCCCAGGCGCGACAAACTAGCGCAGCGCCGTCGGTAATGGGCGCCGGCCTGGGATCCGTCCACTGCTCTGTACCCTGTCGCTCACCTGCCCCCTCCCATTCCTCTTCACGGGCGAGCGGCGGGGTGCACATCCAGCATTGGTACACAGGGGGACGCTCTCCTCCCGACAATCCACTTCCTTCGGAGCCACTCGGTTCCCTCAAGACTGTCGGGAGGAAGAGGGTACTCACAACGTCGGCGACAGCGCGGGTGACCTGCGACTCAAATCGTAGCATCCGGTGCTTGATTCATCAATTTGTACCAGTAGGATGTCCGGGAACGTCCGCGGACATCCGCGTGCGGCACGGAGTGACGCGGAGGCGTGCGGATGTCTGACGCTGAGGAGCCATACGAGGCCATCGCCTCAAAGCTGGAAGAGGCGCTGACGCTGGCGCTCAAGCTCCTCCGCGAAGAGCAGCGCCCAGCGGCAATCTTCCGCGCCTGTGACCAGGCGCTGCGCGCTGTCCAGGGCGCGGCCGTGAGCCTCGCCATGGAGCGCGGAGAGCCCCTCCGCGGTCAGTATCAGTCCTGGTTCCTCGCGGGCAGAGTCGCGACCTCGCTGGAGCGGCTGCTGGAGGTGCTGCACCACCAGACGAGGCGCGCGCGCGGCGGCAGGGCCGGTGACGTCGCCAAGCTGACCGCTGCCCACGCCGTGCTGCTGCGTCGCATGGTCAGCACGCTGATGGAGGAGACGGAGACCGATCGTCAGCGCGCCCTCCGAGAGACCGACGGCGAGTCCTGAGCGGGCGTTTTCAGGGTTAGAAAACGGAAATGTGACCTACTACTTGGGAGTGAAACCCGGGGGACGGTAAGTTCATCTTGGAAACGCCGGGAGCTTCGAGATGACATTGAGGGAACTGCGACTGATCGCGCGCAACCTGGAGGGCGTCGCCATGCAGCTGGAGACCGGCGGTGAGCCCGAGCGCCAGCTCGCGGATGAGATCCGGTGCGTCGTGTCGCGCTTGAGATCCCTGTCCCGCTCCTCCGTCATCAGCTTCAGTCACAACCGCGCGGTCCTCTGAAGGTGGGGACCATGGTGGGACGAATCCTGGTCATTGATGACGCCTCGGTGGTGCTCCGCGCCATGGTGCGTCTGCTGCGGCGTAACGGCCACGATGTCTTCGGGGTCGCGACGGCGGCCGATGGTCTGGAGGCCGTCACCCGCGATCGCTCGATCGCCGTGGTGGTGCTTGACTACTCGCTGGAGCAGATGAACGGTGTGCAGCTCGCCCAGCTCATCTGGGCGATCCGGCCGGGGTTGCCGCTCGTGCTGATGAGCGGCTGGGATCCGTCACAGCTCGAGGAGGTCGCGGGCCAGCCCTTCTCCGGCTTCCTCCACAAGCCGTTTCTGGCTGAGGAGGTAGAGCGCGTGCTCGCCGACATCCTGCAGCCGAGCGCGATCCAGGACGCCGCCATCAAGGACGCCGCCATCGGCTGAAGCGCCCAGGCGCGGATCGGAGGGCGGGGCGCTTCCCAATCCTCTCAGGGATCAGCCCCGGCGTAACGCAGCAGGAACCCACTACATCGGTCATCCGGCCCAGCACGAGCTGCGTCGGGGTCGTCAGCGCCTCCGCCGCCGCAGCACCCGCCGCAGCCCCTCCGGAGACGGCGCGCGCTTGCATGGGGTGGGCTCCCGCCGCCGCGAGCACCATGCCCGAGAGTCCGCCCAGCGAGGCGCCGACGACACACACCGGCCGCGCCATCGCCGAGAGCACCGCCGCCAGATCCGCGTCGAAGTCGGTGAGCTCGTAGCGGCCGTCCGGATCCCAGGCGCTGTCACCGTGACCGCGCCAGTCCATGGCGATCGCCCGGAAGCCGCCGGCCCCCAGCGCGGCGCCGGTGTCCCCCCAGGACTGCCGGGTCTGCCCCGCGCCGTGGAGCAGCAGGACCGGCGGCGCGTCGGGATCGCCCCAGGCGTCGGCGGCGAGCCGGAGGCCGTCGACGCCGCGGAGCGTGATCGCATCGGGAGGGGGAGCCATCGGCGCTGCGGGTACCTCGTGATCGGACTGCGGAACGGATTAGAACATGTTCTAATGTAGAACACGTTCTACTTAAGGGTCGCCATGAACCGCTCCTCCGCAGTGGACCTCCCGCCCGGCCCCAGGGGTCAGCTCCTGCTGGGCAGCACCATGCCCTTCAAGGACTCCCCGCTGCGCTACATCCAGATGCTCCACGAGGAGTACGGTGACGTGGTGCGCTTCCAGATCGGCGTCCAGCACTGGAACCTCATCGTCAACCCCGCCGACATCTGGGACATCTGCGTCAAGCGCCAGGCGAACTTCACCAAGCCCCACCTCGTCGGCCGGCTGTGGAGCCAGTTCCTCGGCAACGGCCTGCTCTCCAGCGACGGCGAGTTCTGGAAGCGCCAGCACAAGATGATCCGCCCCGGCTTCCACCGGGAGCGCATCCACGCCTACGGCGAGACCATGGTGAGCTACACCCACCGCATGATCGACGGCTGGGAGGACGGCGAGGCGCGGGAGATGAGCGCCGAGATGATGGCGCTGACCCTGGAGGTGGTGGCCAAGACCCTCTTCGACGCGGACGTGCGCGAGGACGCCAGCACGGTCGGCGAGGCCATGACCATCCTGAACCAGGTGATGCTGGAGCACATCCACTTCCCGGTGCCGGTGCCGAAGTGGTGGCCCTCGGCGTCCAACAAGCGCAAGGTCAAGGCCGTCGAGGACATCGAGTCCATCATCCTGCGCATCATCGGCGAGCGCCGCGGCGAGGGGGTGGACCGGGGGGATCTCCTCTCCATGCTGGTGTTCGCCCGGGACGATGACGGCGAGGGCATGACCCCCACCCAGCTCCGCGACGAGGCCATGACCCTCTTCTTCGCGGGCCACGAGACCACGGCCATGGCCCTGTCCTGGATGTGGTACCTGATGGCGACCGAGCGCACGCACCAGGAGAAGCTGCGGGAGGAGGTCGACCGCGTGCTGGGGGATCGGCCGGCCGAGGTCGGGGATCTGAAGGAGATGCCCTACCTGGATCTCGTGGTGAAGGAGTCCATGCGAATCCTCCCGGCGGTCTGGACCTTCATGCGGGCGCCGCGTGAGGACGAGGTGGTGGGCGGCTACCGCATCCCCAAGGGCGAGGTGCTGCTGATCAGCCCCTACGTCACCCACCACGACGCGCGCTTCTTCGTGGACCCGGACGTGTTCCGCCCCGAGCGCTTCGTGCGCGAGGAGGCCGAGACGTTTGCGCCGGGGGCCTACATCCCCTTCGCGGTGGGCCAGCGCATGTGCATCGGCAAGTCCTTCGCGGAGATGGAGGCCCGGCTGATCCTGGCGACCATGGTGCAGCGCCTGGACATCCAGGTGACCCCGGGCTTCAAGGCCGAGCTGGAGCCCGTGCTGTCACTGCACCCGAAGGGCGGCCTGCCGGGCGTGGTGAAGGTCCGAAAGCGCTGAAGGCGCCATGGATATCGACCTCAGCGGATGGCGCGGGTGGAGGCGTGGAGCTCGGGGTTGAAGTCCGTACGCAGCTTGATGAACGAGGTGTAGACGCGCGCCTCCTCGCCGGTGGTCCACTGGAGGTAGGGCTTGACCATCACCCCGGTGATCGCAACACCCTCGAAGTCCACCTCCTGCACCGGCGGGATGATCGTCTCGACGTTGGCGGCCTTGCGCTGGTCGTCGAGCGTGATGGCGTCGCCCTCGGCCGGGGCGTCGGTCTCGTCCTCCTGGGCGGCGGCCGGGAGGGAGAGGAGGGCGGTGAGCAGGAACAGGCGGGACATGTCGTTCTCCATCGAGGGTGTGTCCGCCAGGGTGCCTCGCCGCGCGCGTGGGCATGTGAGTGAGCCGTCTGGAGAGCGCAAGGAAGCCGTCAGGCGGATGTCGGGGGCATGTCAAAGGTGTTCAGCGTGGGAGAGGGCGCTGCTATCATGCGGATCAACGAGGAGGCTGGCTTGCTGGAGCGCGCGCTCATCCACACCATCCGACGCAGCACGGACGTCGGACTGCGCGCTACCGGGTTCCGTCGCCGGTTTGTGGAGACCTCGCTGGGGCGGGTGCACGCCCTCGATATGAAGGGGGAGGGCGAGCTGCCGCCGCTGGTCCTCTTCCACGGCCTCGGCAGCCGGGCCACCGACTACATGCGGCTGATGCAGGGCCTGCGCTCACAGCACCGGCGGCTCCTCGCGCTCGACATGCCGGGCCACGGCCGGAGCTGGACCCCGAGGCCCTACGCGGGCTCCAGGCCCGTGCGCCAGTCCATGATGGAGGCGGCCGATGTGCTGCTGGACGAGCCCGCCATCCTCTTCGGCAACTCCCTCGGCGGGCTGGTGGCCATCCGCTACGCCCTGGAGCGGCCGGAGCGGGCGCTGGGGCTCATGCTGGTCAACCCCGGCGGCGCCCCCTTGAACGACGAGGAGCTGGCGCAGCTCCTGAGCCGCTTCAAGTTCGACACCCGCGCCGACTCCGAGCGCTTCATCGACGGCCTCCTGGGGCGCAGCACCCGGCTGAAGGGCGTGCTCGCCTGGGGCGTGCGGCGGCGGATGAGCCGCTCGGGCACGCGGCAGCTCATCGAGCGCATCGACCACTCGGATCTGCTGTCTCCCGAGGAGCTGGCGCGGCTGAGCGCGCCCATCTACTTCTTCTGGGGCCGCAGGGATCGCATCCTGCCCGACTCCAACCGCCGCTTCTTCCTGGAGCATCTCCCGGCGGGGACGCGCGTGGATCAGCCCGAGGACTACGGGCACGTCCCGTATATAGACGACCACCGCGCCTTCCTGGAGATCGTGCGCGGGTTCGCCCGCTCACTCGCCGACTGAGGGCCGCTCCACGGCGCTGACCTCCGCGGCGTGCGGGGTCAGGGTCAGGGCGATCATCAGCTCGCCGGACGGGGCGGACTGTCCCTGGACGATGCGGGCGGACTGGCCCTCGAGCGCCAGGATGCGCGGCCGGCTCACCAGCTCGCGGTGCTTGACCTCGCCCTTGCGGTTCAGGCTCACCGCGTAGATCTCCGCGGAGAAGCGGTATCGATCGACCTGATCCGCCTCGCCCACGAGGTGCTCGTCGAGGTAGACGTGGAACTCCACCTGCTCGCGCTCGCTCACGGTGAGGCTCTGTACGTGCAGGAGCCCGACGGCGTTGGCGGTGACCACTTCGGTCGCCGTGGGACGATCGGGGCCGAGGCCGAGGATCATCTCGACGTTTGCGTCCGCCGTCGCTGGCGCCCCAGCGAGGGTCGCGAGCGACAGCGCCATGAACGTGAACATCTGTGGTACCCGGGCCGCTGTCGCCAGCGATGCTACCACCCACAGTGGCTCCGCCTCTCAGCCTCTCTTCAGAGTCTCACCGATCTCTGAGAGGATCGAGGCCGCGCTCCCCAGGGAGAACTCCAGGGCCTTGGCGCCCAGAAAGTACCGATGCAGTACATAGTCGCGATCGAAGCCCATCCCACCGTGCAGGTGCATGGCCGCCGCCTGGACCTTGTGGCTGCCCTCGCTGGCGAAGTATCGGGCGATCGCGACCTCTCGCGCGGCGGGGCGCTCCTCGGAGAGACGCCAGGCGGCCTGGAGGTAGCTGACCCGCATGGTCTCCACGTCGATGTAGGCGTCGCCGGCCCGCTGGCTCACCGCCTGGAAGCCACCGATGGGCTGCCCGAACTGCTCGCGGGTGGTGGCGTACTTCGCGCTCAGCCGCAGCGCGCTCTCGGCCATGCCCAGCATCACCGCGCACTGGGCCACCCGGACCCGCTGCTCCAGCCAGGCCAGCGTCTCCCGCCCGCCCGCTGGATCGCCGAGGGGCTCGCCGGGGGTGTCCTCGAGGGTGAGCAGCCCCAGCGGCGCGAAGTCCGTGCCGACCTGCCGCTGGACGTCGACGCCGTCGAGGGAGACCGCGAAGAGGGCCGGACCCGCGTCCGTCATTGCGGGGACCAGCGCCGCGTGGGCCAGGGTCGCGGCGGCCACGGCCGACTTGCTCCCGCTCAGGCGCCACTGCCCGCTGTCGGAGCGGTGGGCGCGGGTCGTGGGGTGCAGCAGCGCGCGGCTGTCGGGCTCGGCGAGCGCCAGCGTGAGGAAGCGGGAGCCGTCGGCGACCCCGTCCAGCAGCGCCGCGCGCTGGGCGTCGCCGCCGTGGGTCGTGACGGCCAGGGCCGCGATGAGGCAGGGGAGGGCGGGCACGGGGGCGGCGGCCCGGCCGACCTCCCGCAGCAGCGTGAGCAGCGGCAGGAGCCCGAGGTCCATGCCGTCAGCGTCCTCGGGCAGGGCCACCCCCAGCAGCCCCGCTTCGGCGAGCGCGCTCCAGGCGGGCCGGTGCAGGCCGTCCTCGCCCTCTTCGACCTCGAAGCGGGACTCGTCGCTGATGAGGCCGCGCAGGATCTGGCGCGCCAGATCCCGGACCATGCTCTGCTCTTCGGTGATCGAGAAGTCCATGCCTACCTCCGCGCCCGGGGCATGCGAAGGCCCGCCATGGCGATGATGTCCCGCTGGACTTCGTTGGTGCCGCCCCCGAAGGTCAGCACCAGCGTCGCCCGGTAGTAGCGCTCGATGTCGCCGCGCAGGGCGGCGCCGGGGGAGCCCATGCGGAGCGCGCCGGCCTCTCCCAGCACCTCCATGAGCTGGCGGTAGGCCGAGACGTAGAGCTCGCTGCCGTAGACCTTGATGGCGCTCGCGTCCGCGTAGTTCACGGCGTCCCGCTCGATGTCCGAGGCGAGCTTCCAGTTCATCAGCTTCAGCACCTCGACCCCGGCGCTCACCTCCGCGAGGTTCCGGGTCACCCAGGGCCGGTCCAGCAGGCGGGCGTCGCCGTCGGCGGTGGCGGCCGCCCAGGCGGTCACCTCCTCGACGAAGCGCTCCAGCGGGCCCACGCTCATGAGGGCGATGCGCTCGTGGTTGAGCTGGGTGGTGATGAGCCGCCAGCCGCCGTTCTCGGGGCCCACCCGGTCGCTTACCGGCACCCGCACGTCCTCCAGGTAGACCGCCGAGACCTCATTGTCGCCGAGGGCCTTCATGGGCGTCAGGCTCACGCCGGGGGCGTCGGTGGGCACGATGAGGATGGAGATGGACTCGTGCTTCTTGCCCTCGGGGTTCGTGCGCGCGGCGAGCCAGATGTAGTCGGCGAAGCTGCCCAGCGAGTTCCAGATCTTCTGGCCGTTCACGATGTAGTGATCGCCGTCCCGGATGGCGCGGGTCGTCAGGCTCGCGAGGTCGGTGCCGGCGCTGGGCTCGGTGTAGCCGATGGAGAAGTGGCACTCGCCGGCGAGGATGGCGGGGAGGAAGCGCGCCCGCTGCTCGGGGGTGCCGTGGCGGGCGAGGGTGGGGCCCACGGTGTTGAGGGTGAGCAGGGGGATGGGGAAGCCGACGCGCTGGACCTCGTTGTAGAAGATGAACTCTTCGACGGCTGGGCGCCCGCCGCCGCCGAACTCGGCTGGCCAGCCCATGCCGAGCCAGCCGTCGGCGGCCATCTGTTTCAGGGCGGCGGTGTAGAGGGGGCCGCCGCCTTCGGTGGCGTCGAGTTCGTCTCGTAGCGTTGGGGTCATCAGGGCCGTGAAGTAGGCTCGGAGCTGATCCTGGAGCGCCTGCTGCTCGGGGGTGTAGTCGATGTACATGTCCGCACCTGCTCAAGAACGTGTTCTAGAACATGTTTCTATCACAGGAGCCAGCGGGTGAGGTCTGCTCGCGTCGGGGGGAGACGAGACGCAGCGGGCGCGCCAACTGCGCCCCCGTACCGATGTGGATCATGGCGTCCCCTCACTGAGCCCCCACCTTCCCCCTCTCCTCCTCCTCCTCCTCCAGAGCGGCTCCGAGCGACTTACACACGCCGTACGGCGCGTGCTGACGGAAGGTGAGGACGCTGCGGGCTCAGGGGCACCATGGACAGCGCTGGGCTCAGGATCAGTAGCCGCGGGCCAGCCCGGCGGACAGCGAGAGCGACGGCGCCCCGTCCAGCCACGCCCCCGCGCCCTGAGTGCGGATCTCCCACGCGCTGCCCAACTCCAGCTCTACGCCCAAAGAGAGCTGCGGGCCCAGCGCCACCGGCGCCAGCACCGCCAGCCCCAGCCCCGCAGCCGGCGCCAGCCGCCGCTCCGGCGACCACAGCGCCCCGGCGTACACGCTCCACAGCCTCGCGTCGGTCCACTCCGGATAGAGCGCGTAGTCCCGATCCGCCTGAAGCACACCCACCCGGGCCTCGATCCCCAGCCCCCCCCGCCGCTTATCCACCCCCAGCCCCGCGCCGGCGTGTCGCCGCTCCAGCGCACCGGTGTAGCCCCCCCAGGCGGACACCGACAGCGGATCCCGACGGGGCAGGGGGGCCGCGGGGGGCTGGTGCAGATCGATACGCCTGGAGGCGGGATCGAACCAGAGGGTCTTCAGCCGGCGAAGCTCCACGGGGGCCAGATCATCCACCGCCCCCTCGTGTCGCAGGGCGATCTCCCGGGTGAGGGTGACAGGCACACCATCACCCAGCTCCAGCGCCTCACCATCAGCGGCCTCGGGGCGGGTCCGATCCGCCGCGCTGATCACCAGCGCCGGCGGCGCGGGGGCTGTGCGGTCGCGCTCGACCTGCAGAACCTGGAGGCCGCTCAGGCCGCGCTCGGCGCACCAGTCCGCGAGCAGATCCAGCAAGGGATCGGGCGCCGGAGCCCCGGCGAAGGTGGCGTCCAGGCGCTGCTGGAGCCAGGCGAGGCCCTCCTCCTCGGGGAAGTCCACCGTCAGATTGGTGACCCGCCCACCCAACACCGGGGCCTGCACCACAACAGGCCGGAGCTGATCCGTGCGCTCCGCCACGACCCGGTGGGTGCCCGGCGTCAGGGCCACCGCCAGCGAGCCCCGGCCCTTGTAGTGGCCGTCCACGTACACCTTGGTGTCCGGAGCGAGCCCCGCGAGAGCGAGGGTGCCCTCGCCCTCCACCGCCAGCGTGCGCCGGGCGTCCAGCCAGGCTTCGCGGCTCGCCTTGTCGTCCAGGGGCAGCTCCGGGCTGGTGCGGATGCCCGTCATGGCCGCGGCCTGACGGAAGCTGTAGAGGTGGGCGTCGTCCTCGCCCCGGTGCGCCAGCGCGGCGCCCTCCAGGGCGAAGTAGGTGAACAGCGCCTCGGGCTCCGGAGAGCCGGGCCAGTCCGCAAGGGCCGCGCCCGCCCGGGCCACTGCCTCTTCGGTGGCCCGCCACTTCCCCCGCAGCGCGGCCTGATTGGCGTCCGCCAGCGCCGCCTCGAAGCGCGCCCGGGGGGAGCCCCCGTCGCCCACCGCCGCCGCGTCCAGGGCGACCAGCGCCTCCAGCGCCGCCAGCTCTCGATCCTCCAGAACGCCCAGAGACGCCACCCAGGCGGCGTCCTCTTCACAGAGGGACTGCGCCTCACAGAGCAGCAGCGCCGCCTCGCCAGGGGCCGCCATCGCCGCCCCGGTCAGCGGGCTGATCAGCACTGTGAATGGCACTGTGATCAGCACTGTGATCAGCACGAGCGCCGCCGGCGACGAAGCCCCGCCAGGGCTACCAGCCCCAGCCACCACGCGCCGTGCGCGGGCGCCGCCGCGCAGGCCCAGCCGTCATAGGCCTCGGGCTCACCGTCGCAGTCGTTGTCCAGCCCATCCGCCAGCTCCTCGGCCCCCGGCCAGGTGGCGCGGTCCGCGTCGTCGCAGTCGCCTTCCTCCTCGCTGAAGCCGTCGCCGTCGTCGTCGTAGGCGTCCGTGCCCTCATCCGTCAGGCCGTCGCAGTCGTCGTCGATGCCGTCCGCGTCCTCCTCGCCCTCCGGCGAGATCGACGCGTCCCGATCCTGGCAGTCGCCCTCGGCTTCGGACCAGCCGTCGCCGTCGTCGTCCGAGGCCGGGGTGTCCTCGTCGACCTCATCGTCGCAGTCCTCGTCGACGCCGTCCTCGGACTCCGCCGCCCCGGGGTAGGTGTCCCGGCTGGCGTCGTCGCAGTCGCCGCCGTCCTCGGTCCAGCCGTCGCCGTCGTCATCGTAGACATCCGTGCCCTCGTCGACCCGGCCGTCGCAGTCGTCGTCACCCTCGTGGCCTTCGCCGGACGCCTCCGCCGCGCCGGGGCCCACGCTGGCGTCGCCGTCGTCGCAGTCGCCGTCGCGCTCGCTGGCGCCGTCGCCGTCGTCATCGTAGGCGTCCGTGCCTTCGTCGATGACGTCGTCGCAGTCCTGATCCTCGCCGTCGCCGAACTCCCCGGCGCCGGGCCAGATCCAGGCGTTGGCGTCGTCGCAGTCGCCGGTGGCCTCGCTGAAGCCGTCGCCGTCGTCGTCGCTGATGGCGGTGTCTTCATCGACCGCGCCGTCGCAGTCGTCGTCCTCGTCGTCGGCCGCCTCGATGGCGCCGGGGGCGACCAGGGCGTCGTCGTCGTCACAGTCGCCGCCGTCCTCGGTGAAGCCGTCGCCGTCGTCATCGTAGAGGTCGGTGCCCTCGTCGATGGTGCCGTCGCAGTCGTTGTCGCCTGCGTCCTCCCACTCGGCGGCGCCGGGGTAGCTCAGCCCGTTGGCGTCGTCGCAGTCGCCGTCGTCTTCGCTCCAGCCGTCGCTGTCGTCATCGTAGGCGTCCGTGCCCTCGTCGACCCGGTAGTCACAGTCGTTGTCGGCGCTGTCCTCGAGCTCGGGGGCGCCGGGGTAGATGGCCGGCGCGGTGTCGTCGCAGTCGCCGTCTTCCTCGGTCCAGCCGTCGCCGTCCACCCCCGCGACGGCGGGGGTGAGGGCGATCCAGCCAGCCAGCGCGAGCCACCTCACCAGCTCACCTCCATGTCGGTGATGCGCCTGGGGACAGGGTCGTAGCGCACCGCGCTGGCCCGGAAGCCGTCGCCGTCGGGCTCCAGCACGATGAAGGTGAAGCGCACCAGCGCGTGATCCGCGCTCCAGCGGGCCAGAAAGTCGCCCACGCGGGCCTCCATGTCTCGGGTCTCGTGGGCCTCGATCAGCGCCACGGCGACCTCAGCGGGGTGATCGCGGTCCAGCAGATCCGCGGTCAGGGTGATCGCGTCGCCGGACTCCAGAGTCACGTCCCGCCGCCAGCGCCGGGTGCTGTCCTCGGACACGGCGGTGAGCCGGTGTCGGCCGGGCAGCGCCCGCAGCACCAGCGGCCCGGGGCCCAGCTCGATGCCGTCGAGGGCGAAGCGCCCGGGGCCCTCCAGGCGCAGCTCGGCGGGGGCCTGGGTGAGCAGGGCCTCCATGGCGTCATAGTAGGCATCTCGCCAGGGCTCACCCCAGCCCGGCGGGCGGTCCATGCGGTTCCAGGACACCGCCGCCGCCAACAGGAAGAGCTCGTCCCGGGCCACGTCGCGGCGCTGGCTCGCGCGCACGGCGGCGCGGATGAAGTAGAAGTCGAAGAGCTCCTCGTTGGTGGGGGCCTCCATCGAGCGCGCCAGCGCGATCTCCGCCCGGTCCAGCGCGTGCAGCGCCTCGCCGAGGGAGGCCGCCTCCAGAGCCTCTCGGGCCTCGACCACGTGCTCCCGGAAGCGCTCGATGGGCGCGGGCGGCGGCGCGCCCCGCTCGTCGAAGAACAGGGCCTCCAGCGGCAGGACCGGCTCGGGGCGGGCGTCGAGCCAGGCCCGCTCGGCCTCGCAGGGGTCGTCCGGTGCGCACAGGAGGAGCGCTATCTCGGGGGCGCCGGGGGGCGGACTCATCACCACCCCCGCCGACGCGGCAGGCAACAGCGCAGGCAGCAGCGCGAGCATCATCGCGCCGCCCCCGCGTAGAGGCTGGCGCCGGTCAGCCAGCCCTTGTCCGTCGCTCCGGCCCGGGCCTCCAGCGCGAGCCGCCGGCCCGGCGCGGGGGTGAAGCCCCAGCCCAGCACCCCCTGACCGCCCAGGGCGTAGGGGGCGATCGCCAGCGCCATCAGCCCGCCGTAGGGGCCGCGCTCCCTGCCGACCAGCGGCCCCAGCGCCACGGTCGGCAGGGCGCTCGCGCTGCGCGTCTCGTAGAGCCAGAGCGGCTCGCTGAGCTGCAACACCCCCAGGCGGACGGTCCAGTCGACCCTCTCCCGGACGAGCCGCAGCTCGCCATCGACTGAAGCCGCGCCGCCGCCTCCCAGCAGCACCGGGCCCGCGGCGAATCCCCAGGCCAGGGCGGTCGGCGAGCGCGGTGACGCCACCGTCCAGCCGCCGCCGTCCAGGCTCAGGGTGGACAGGGACCAGGCGCCGCCGCGCTCGTCCTCGAAGCGCTCGCCGCTCAGATCATCGCCTGTGTTGTTCGCGTCGGACGCCGCCTGGACCTCGACGAGGAGGAGCCGGGCGCCGCGCGCTCCGGCCCAGTCCGTCAGCGCGGCGGACAGCTCCGGGGGGAGCGGCGCGCCGCGCAGGCTGGCGGCGGCGGCGGCGGCGACGGCGCCGGGGTGATCCTCGGAGGGCCGCGTCGCCGCGAGGCGCAGGCGCTCGCCGTCCGCGGCGGTCACCTCGGCGGTCCAGGCCCGCCGCCGATCGGGCCACTCCACGCTGATCCGATGCCAGCCCTCTCGGAGGGGCACCTCCAGGGGGGCCTCGCCGGCGAGGGCGCCGTCGATGAACAGCCGGGCCTGGGGCGCGTCCGCGGTGAGGGTCAGCGTGGCGCTGCCGCTGGCGGCCTCCGCGGCGTCGGCGTAGGCGCTCAGGGCCGCAGCGCTCAGGCGCGGCAGATCGGCCATGCGCGCGTCCGAGCTGCTGGCGGCCATGGCGAAGGCGGCGCCCGCCCCGGCGTCACCCACGGCGAGGCGCGCCTCGCCCAGCGTGAGCGTGAGCTCGAAGAGGGCGTCCGGAGAGAGGGTGAGCGGCAGCTCGGGGAGCAGGGCCAGCGCCTGCTCCGGCGGCGCATCTCGGAGCCGCGCCAGGTCGTCGCCCCCGGCGAGGGCGGCGGCGGTGAGCGCCTCCAGCGGGACTACGGCCGCCCCCAGGCGGTCCGCCCAGGCTGCCAGGATGTGCTGCTCCTCGGGGCAGCCCTCCGCGCGGGTGCAGACGAGCGCCGCCAACGTCTCCAGCCGCTCGGCGCTGGCCGGGGCGGTGAGCAGGAGGAGCGGGAGGAGGGGCATGCTCACCTCACAAGAGCAAGAAGCAGGCCGAGTCGTCGGTGGGGAGCAGGCGGGGATTGTGGGGGGAGATGGCGCGAAGTGGGGCGTCAGAGGGGCAGGAAGTGGGACAAAAACCGGGCAGGACGGGCTCGGAGCGGGCGGCTCATGGCGAGGGGGCATGGAATCCGGGGCGCTGAGCGCGGCACACCTCTTGCAACCTCCGCTGTGATGCTCCTCCTCCTGATCGCCTGCACCCCCGGGCCCGTCGGCGCCCCGATGGACGGCCTCCCGCCGCGCCGGACCCTCTCCCCCTCGAGGCGCTGGGAGGCGATGGTCGCCGAGGGCGGCGCGCTGCGGATACGCCCCGCTGGACAGGAAGCCGAGGCGATCCCCGTGGATGAGGGCGTCTCTCCGGACCTCGCCTTCTCCCCGGATGAGTCCCTGCTCATCTACGCGCGGCGCACCCCCCACAACGAGGCGGACCTCTGGCAGGTCGCGCTGCGCGACGGCGTACCGGAGGCGCCGCGCCCGCTCCTCCAGTGGCCGGGCACCGAGGACCGACCGGTGGTCTCTCCCGCCGGCGACCGGGTGGCCTTCGTCTCTGGCCGCACCGGGATCGCCTCGATCTGGCTCCTGGACCTCGAGACCGCCGAGACCCGACAGCTCACCAACGTCGGCCTCGACGAGGCCCCTCGCGCCCCCGGCAGCCCGCCGCGAGGCTTCGTGCCCCCACCGGACACCGCGAGCTTTGACTGGATCGATGAGGGCCTGCGGTGGGTCGCGGACCAGCGCGCGTGGGTCGCGGATCCGGGGGCGCGGTGAGCCTCGCGCTGTCGCTGCTGTCGCTGCTGTCGCTGCTGTCGCCCGTGGCGCACGCCAACCCGCCGTTCTCCTTCCCGTCGACTGAGGACGACTACGGCTACTTCTACCCGAGCGCGTATCGGGATCAGGGCGGGGTGGACTGGAGCTGCGGCGGCAACTTCTACGGGGGGCACGAGGGCACCGATCTGGCCATCGGCGGCTTCACCAACATGGAGCTGGGCATCGACGTCGTCGCGGCGGCGGACGGCAGCGTGTACTCGGCCCACGACGGGGAGGCCGACGACTGCACCTCCGGCACCTGCGGCACCGCCAACTACGTCATCATCCGCCACGACGACGGCTCCTACGTCTACTACTGGCACTTCCGCACCTGGTCCGTGTCGGTGAACGTGGGCGACCGGGTGAGCTGCGGGGACAAGATCGGCGAGGTGGGCAGCTCCGGCAACTCCACCGGGCCGCACCTGCACTTCGAGGTCGCGACGAGCGCGGCCGTGGACTACGAGCCCTTCGCCGGGAGCTGCGGGGCGTCCAGCACCTCGTGGGTCACGCAAGGCAGCTACGGCGCGCTGCCGGGCATCACCTGCAGCAGCAGCGACAACGACGGCGACGGCTACGACGACGGCGAGGACTGCGACGACGACGACCCGGACGCCTACCCGGGGGCGCCGGAGATCCCCTACGACGGGGTGGATCAGGACTGCGACGGCGCGGACCTGACCGACGTGGACGGCGACGGCTACGACGCGGAGGAGGCCGGCGGGGACGACTGCGACGACGAGGACGCGCGGATTCACCCCGGCGCCTTCGAGCTGTGCGACGGGGTGGACGAAGACTGCGACGACGGGGTGGACGAGGACTACGACCAGGACGCCGACGGCTACACCACCTGCGCGGGCGACTGCGACGACGAGGATCCCGCCCGCAACGCCGGCGTCGAGGAGACCTGGGATCTCATCGACGAGGACTGCGACTGGAAGGTGGACGAGGGCACGGACGCCTACGATGACGACGGCGACAGCTTCAGCGAAGAGGGCGGCGACTGCGACGACGCGGACGCCTTCGCCTTCCCCGGCGCGCCCGAGGTGGCCGACGGCGGGGACGACGACTGCGACGCGGTGATCGATGAGGGCACGGACGCCTATGACGACGACGGCGACGGCTGGAGCGAGGACGATGGGGACTGCGACGACGCGGACGCGCTGACCTGGCCTGGCGGCGCCGAGACCGCGGATGAGATGGATCAGGACTGCGACGGGATCGCGGACGACGGCACCGCCGCCTACGACGACGACGGCGACGGCTGGAGCGAAGACGACGGCGACTGCGACGACGCCAGCCGCCGCATCTTCCCCGGGGCCCCGGAGATCGCCGACGGGCCGCTCGGATCCGGGGCGGACAACGACTGCGACGGCCGGGTCGATGAGGGCACGGACGTCTACGATGACGACGGCGACGGCTACGCGGAGGTCGACGGCGACTGCGACGACGGCGACGAAGGCAGGGCGCCCGGGGCCACGGAGGTGTCCGATGGGGTGGACCAGGACTGCGATCACCGCGTCGACGAGGGCACGAACATCCGGGACGACGACCGGGACGGCTGGACCGAGGCCGAGGGCGACTGCGACGACGCCGATCCGGAGGTCTGGCCCGGCGCCGAGGAGCGGCTCGATGGGCCGTCGAGCCCGGGGGCGGACGAGGACTGCGACGGCACCATCGACGAGGGCACGGACGCCTACGATGACGACGGTGACGGCTACACCGAGATGAGCGGGCCCGGTCTGGAGGACTGCGATGACGGTGACGCGGCGGTCTCGCCGGCGGCGGTCGAGATCCTCGACGGGATCGACAATGACTGCAATGGCTTCGTCGATGACGAGACCGAGGCGTTTGATGACGATCGGGACGGCTGGACCGAGGCCGAGGGGGACTGCGACGACGCCAACCCCAGGGTGTGGCCCGGCGCGCCGGAGGCCGAGGACGGACTGGACGCGGACTGCGACGGGACCGTCGAGCTGCCCGTTGGCTGGTTCGCTGGCTGCGCGGTGTCGCCGTCGGGCGCTGGCGGCTGGGCGCCCGCGTGGGTATTGGCGCTGGCGGCGCTCTTCTGGCGGCGGCGGGAGCCTGGATGAGTGTTGATGACGCGCTGGCGGCGGTCTGGGCGGCCCCGGGGAGGACGCGGCGAGGCTGGCCTGTGCGGACGCGGTCCAGGATCCGCGCGCGGAGATCGTGCGCCTCCAGGCCGCCGGGGGAGCCCTGGACGCGGCGGGCAGGCGCCAGCTCAAGGCAGCCCTGAAGCAGCACGGCGGCGCCCTCGCCGGCCCCCTGGCTGGTGTGCTGAAGAAGCGCATGAAGTTCCGGCTCGGCTTCCTGAGCGAGTGCACCCTGAAGAGCGGGGTCACGCTCGACCCGGCGGTCCTGGGCAGCCCCTGGTGGTCCACCGTGGAGGTGCTGGACGTCGGCTGGGATGACACGCTGACGCGGACCGCGGCGCTGCCGTCGCTGCGCGAACTGAGCGGCGCCATCCTGCGGGATGACATCCGCGCCTGGCTGCCCCGGCCCCGGCTGACGAGCCTGTCCGTGCTCCCGGGCGGCGAGTCCAATGCCCTGGCGGCGCGGGTCCGGGCGATCCTGGACGCCCGCGACTTGCTGCCCGCGCTGACCTCGCTGGAGCTGGTGGTCACCCGGCGGAGCCTGATCGGCGGCGCGCCCGCGCTGCTGGACGGGGAGCTCGCCGGCCAGATCAAGCACCTGGGCGTGTACGGCACGGCGGGCGCGACCCGGTTCCTCGCCGTCGACGGCGTCGGTCAACAGCGGCACGACCGGGCGTTCATCGAGCTGTTGATCGCCCAGCTGCCGGCGCTGGAGCGGTGGCCTTCGCTGGTGTCCGTGGGGGCCAACATCGTCTACGGGGGCGGCGCGCCGGTGCGCTATGTCGTGGAGCGCGGGGTGGGAGGACGGCGGGTCAACGTTGTCGCCGCCGGACAGCTCCATGGCTGGTGGCGGGTGCTGGCGGATAACCTCGGCTTCCTGGCTGGGGGCCTCTCGGCTGGGGATACGCTGGCCGTGACGGCGAAGGTCGATGACCCGGCGGCCTGGCTGGCGCCGGTGGAGGCGGCCGCGGCGAGCGGCGTTGTGCTGGATATCAGCGGCGTGCGCCAGCGGTAGTGGTGCGCGGCGTGCTCAGGGAGGGGGCTCGCGGCCCGTTGTTGGAGCCTCGTTCCCACTGCGCCACTGAGCCCGCACCCTTCCGCCCAACCGCGCCGCATGGCGCGCCAACTGCGAAGAGGCCTCTTTGAGGAACGCGACGTCCCAGCGTCACACGGGAGAGGGTGTTGCGACGTCAGATGCCTCGCCGCAAGGCGACATCAGGAGGCAAGACCTTGCGAACACGTGGACGGTTTTCGACGGAGACCAGCTGTTGCTATTCTGCCATCCAGCTCTGTAAAACCGGCCAGGTTTCGCAATGGATGCAAACCCAGGTGGGCATGCCAGACGACCCGAGAGTCACTGCACAGGGGTGTGAAGGGCGACGACGAGGAACGAGGAGACTTGCCTGAGAGGGGAAGCGCAGGTTCCCCTTTAGAGACAACGCTGGTTGGCAGCGGCGAATCCGTCAAAGTGGCTGAAGACTCAGCACTGACGACCACGATCCATGCGGCAGCCGCGCTCTCAGTGACCTCCACGCTCCCTGCGACAGCCCAACCCCGCCCGGTCCATGCCCACCGGCCCCATTCCCACCGAGCCCAGGTCTGCCGGACCGAACGCTCGGGGCTACGGAACCGCTGATGTCTGGGGCCTGTGGGGGCACGGGTTGGGCTGCCGCATGGATCGTGACGGTCAGTGGTTGCGCGGCTGCCGCATGGCTTGTGTGACTCAGTTCAGCTCTTCAGCCACTTTGACGGATTCGCCGCTGCCAACCAGCGTTGCTTGCTGTGGGGAACCTGCGCTTCCCCCCCATTTCAAGTCTCCTCGTCGCAAGCTCCTCGTCGTCGAAATTCCCCCCCTGTGCTGTGACTCTCGGGTCGTCTGGCATGC
>Ga0316204_10003971_pt1 | contig 27919 bp, 26 predicted proteins | sample 6monrhotite_MG_2_FD_205661 | JGI IMG/M metagenome (GOLD analysis project Ga0316204, IMG submission 205661) | Microbial mat bacterial communities from mineral coupon in-situ incubated in ocean water Damariscotta River, Maine, United States -... | ecosystem: Environmental > Aquatic > Marine >...
CTAGTACTGGCTTACGACATTAACTCCATGGCTGGAATGCAAGTAATGGAATTATTTGATGATTTACGCGACGAGTATGCTGGCCGTGTAGAGCTTCTTGTAGCAGACCTTGGTGTGCCAGATGGTCGCAGTTTTGCACAGCAGTATAAAGCATCAAATGGCATCGTCGTGGTATTTTTAGGGAATGGCTCGTATCTACGCACAATACATATACCACAAAGTACCGATATTTTACGTCAAGCTATGGAGGAGGCTTTATCAGGCCAAACCCAGTAATCCAGCGGGTTGGCAGTGAGCTGTTGCTAGCGTAAGCAATTTATGGCATCTCTGCCATAAATTGATCACCTGCCTTATGCATCTATCACAGCGCCGTACGATATATGCATTCCATTTTAAATCCCCAAAAAGATAATCTCTTTTATATATTTAAGTTAAGACTCAAGCCCTTCCACTTTTAAAATTTTATTAAGGAGATAAAAAAACCTTAAATAGATAATAGTCGCAGACAGTGTCACGCTAATCAGCATACCAATCCAAATACCAATGGCACCAAAATCAAAATAAAAAGTGAGTAATGCACCAAATGGAATACCGATCACCCAATAAGAGATAATGGTTGCGATAGCCGTGAAAATCACATCCCCCATACATCGCAATAGATTAGCCCCCACATCCAATATGGCATCCGCTAGCATGTAAACAGCCGCAATCAACATGAATTGAGAAGCAATTTCAATCACCTCCTGATCATCGATATAAATACCCACCAACTGCTCCCTGAATAAGATAAAAAACAGGCAAAATATCGGCATAATGATGAGCATTAATTGAAAACTATTTTTTGCGATAACCCGCAAGGCACTATAGTTTTCACGGCCAATGGCTTCACCCGCGCGAATAGTGGTAGCAGAAGATATTCCAGTTGAAACGGCAAAAGTAAGGGTAAGAAGGTTCGCGACAATTTCATCCGCTGCGAGCTCTTTAACGCCGACCCAGCCCATTAAAACAATCGTGACAGCGAAGGCCAGGGATTCAAATGCATAATAAAACCCAGTTGGCACACCCAACTTTAATATCCGTTGTATCATCAGATAATTGAGGCGCTTACTTTTGGTTACACCAGCTTCAACCAATTGGTTGATTTTTTGGCTAAAGCGGATATAAAGAATAATGCAGACTGCTAATACAATGATTGTAATGAATGTAGCGACCCCAGCCCCCATTACCTCTAGCCTGGGAAACCCCCAGTTCCCATAAATAAGCAGCCAATTCAAAAAAATATTAATGGGAATTGAGATAACGGTAAATACCAAAATTGGCTTAACAAAATTCATCCCCTCAAGAAAGGAACAAAAATTATTGTAATACATGAGAGGAATAAAGGTGAGCGCTAACATTGCCAGATAAGGTCCAGCGTGTGCGACAACCTCCTCGTCATGATTTAAAACCGGTATTAGAAAAATGGCTAAAAGCGTCAATAACATTAACGCGACACCCATCACTAGACTAAAAAAAAAGATATTATTTTTAATCTCTTTTAGACGTTGGGCACTATTTTTTCGCCCTCTCGCAATAGCGGTGAGCGCCGTTATCGAATCAGATACGCCAGTGGCAAACAGCAGAGGAGTGCAAAAGATGATATTAGCAATAGCCGCCCCCCCCAGCTGCTCAGCACCAAGCTGCCCAACCATAATGGTATCTATGACACCTGCTGAAATAATACCTAGCTCACTTAAAATTAGCGGATAGGCAATCTTCAGCGTTGCTTTGGATTCATGCATCAAGGTGTTATTTTCCTAACACAATGGAAAAAATGAGTGGTGCAACAATAGTAGCGTCAGATTCAATAACAAAGCTCGGAGTATCTACCCCTAACTTATTCCAAGTAATTTTTTCATTGGGAACCGCACCGGAGTATGAGCCAAAGCTGGTGATTGAATCACTAATCTGGCAGAAATAACTCCAAAGCCTTGCTTCCTCTTCCAGGTCCAAGGAGATGAGTGGTACCACACAAATGGGGAAATCTCCTGCAATCCCGCCCCCTATTTGGAAAAAGCCAATACCATTGTCCACCGTACTTTCCTTATACCACTCGGTTAGCTCCATCATATATTCTATGCCACTTTTGACAGTGTGAATGTTTTTAATGTCACCCGTAATACAATGGGATGCATAACAATTCCCCATAGTGGAATCTTCCCAACCCGGCACAATGATGGGAATGTTTTTCTTGGCCGCTTCCAGCATCCAGCTATTTTTCGGATCAATTTGATAGTGTGGCTCCAGCTCACCGGAAAGCAGTATTTTATAAAAGTACTCATGGGGGAAATAGCTGATACCCTCTTTGTCTGCGATTTTCCATTCTCGAATCAGCCTACCCTCGAGTTGTATCATCGCCTCTTCTTCTGGAATACAGGTATCCGTAACACGGTTTAATTTTCTCTCCAATAGTGCCATCTCGTCCTGGGGCGTAAGATCGCGATAATTAGGAATACGCACATAATGATCATGAGCGATAAGGTTGAAAACATCCTCCTCAAGATTAGCGCCGGTACAACTAATTGCATGCACCTTATCTTCACGAATCATTTCTGCCAATGAAATCCCTAATTCCGCTGTGGACATAGCCCCCGCGAGCGAAACCAGCATCTTATTGCCCTCTTCCAGGTTTTTATTATAGGCATCTGCAGCATCGATTAAAGCTGCCGCATTGAAGTGCTTGTAGTTTTCTTTTAAAAAATTTGTAATCTGCATAGGTAACCAATTCCTTTATGATTTAGGGCTCTATGGTGAAGAACCTGCCATCGCTCAGCACATTCACCTTTTGCCAACTATCTTTAGGTGTTTCGTACTCAACCGAACACATATCCCCCTATGCGCCCCATTTACATATGAAAACGCCTCGATCTTAGGCAAAATCTAAACACACCGAACAATCACAATAATTTAAGCAAAATACATCCTCAGGCACGCATACATGTGTGCCTGTAGCATCTATTTTAATGAGTAGTATTAGCCGTGAAACTTTAGGCTTAATATTTGATAAATCAGCTTGGCTGCGGTGAAATCTGCGGCTTTATACGCTTCATTAGGACAAAGCTCCACCACATCGAACCCTACAATATTGCACTGTTTATTCACTTTTTTGATTAGGTTGATAACCTCGTGATATAACATTCCATCAGGCTCAGGGGTACCCACAGATGGCATGATAGAAGGATCAAAAACATCCAAATCAATCGTAATGTAAACATCCCCAGTCAAAAGCTCGAGCAAGCGCTCGTGCCAGTCACTGTTTCCGGCAATTTGATGACGATAAAATATCCGACTTTTATCCGCCTCACTCATTTCAGAGACATCCATACTGCGGATACCTACTTGAATGATCGACGCACACTCCCGGGCACGGGCCATAACACAGGCATGATTATACTTTGAACCCATGTATTCATCCCTGGAATCACCATGCGCATCAAACTGCAATACCGTCAGGCCAGGATATTTTTCTGCATAGGCCATAATGGGACCAATACTCACCGAGTGCTCACCCCCTATGGTTACCAGAAATTTATCCTGTTTCAAAAAGCCCTGTGCCTTGTCATAAACCGCCTTGACCATTGACTCAGGGCTATCCTGTTCCATAATGCTTTCGGTTGTGTGAATGCCCTTACGATATACCTCGCTTTCAGTTTCTATATCATAGAGTTCCAAGTTGGCCGAAGCATCTAGAATCGCTGCTGGCCCCTTGTCTGCCCCCTTTATCCAGGTGCTAGTGCCATCATAGGGTACCGGCATCACCACGATTGCCGATTGAGACTCATTAAAGCACTCATTACCACTATCCAGGTATTTTGTAATCATGATGCTTTAGATAGCTCCACCTGCATTTCCATTTGAGGATAGACATGATTAACAAAGCAGATAGCGACCAAAGCCGTACCGTACTCTTTTGTGGGAATAATACTTTCGGTGTTGATGGTGATATCCTTTAGATCGTAATCATCATCAAAACCATTGGTGTATAGCTCCTGCAAACTGAGGTGAAGTTGCTCATGAAGTTCATCGGTGGAATAGTCGCCTTGACGCTCACAAACTAAGCCACCAATACGCTCTTGTGTTTGTGAGTGATAAAGCCAACCGTGAATAATACCGACACTAATTCGCTCCCCCTTGCGACAATTCCCTGCAGAAAGAATGCTTTCCATCACCTCACCGTGCTCATAATCCATCGGCTGCTCTATTTCGCGAGCAATGCCAGGCATAATCGATGAATAAGACATGATATTGGCCCGCTCAATGCCCGCCTCTTTCAGTGCAAGATGAAATGAACCAGCGTGAATGGTGATGTCACTCTCACCAGCCCCCTTGGTAATAAAGTAATCCTGTGGAACTCGGTTACCCAGTAATTGTGTATTGTTCATAGCTTAACTCCATTAAAAATGAACATTGGTTTTAAAAAACCAATATTTTTATTATTAATTTTTTTTAAATTAACCCCGAATACCATAAAAAATAAGAAGCAATATCCATTTCATTATCGCGCCTATTATTAATTTTTATGGAGGTAGAAATTTTATTTCTGACGGCATAAATAATCTGTGACTTAGATCACATACGAAAAATATCATTAATTTTTTGTTAAATGTTAGTGAGAGTCTTAGAGGCGAAATAAGTTTACGAAGAAAACAGGGGGCACAGGCTGACAATCACCTGATAAAGATGGGTTATGGGAAATACTTTTGAACTCATCATGGTAATGACGCGTTTGCGGCAGGGGAAAACCATATTAATGATGTTTATTTTATTTTTTGGATGGCGAAGGGAAATTATTTTTTACATCATGACAAACATAGCCTCTTAATATGTAAAGTCAAGATTTGACCCTACCCTCATTCCCATTGAGATCATGTTTGATTTCAAATTCATCAATGATGTGCCCTTCAAGAAGGCCAATAGCAACACTATGATGATGACAACCCACACCAATACTGACTCTGGTGGCGGGTTGAGAATATGATGCTAAGGACATGACTGTTCTCCGAGGTATAATGAAATCTATCCATTAGTCTCGTCTACATACAGAGTCACGATTCGCTAGAATTGACACCATCCGGTAGGCTTAAATGGATGATGTAGATGACAAGGGCGGCATTTCAAAGTTGAGCCATGGGTATTGCTGACTCCTTAAGCAACACCCCTGTCAATATGAAGTTTAGTAACAATTAGCAGGGCTGTCATCTACTAAATTCAATGGTAGACCCCTTCCTTCTTTGCTCACCGATATTAAGCCAAGACAAATTAGCTTCAAACATTGCCTCCATCTGTGGTTGATTTTCTGGCAAAGTTTGAAACAATATGACGCCGAAAATATTGAGCTATTTTTTCATCTTATTTCTCAGCAAAAAGTAGGAACACGTCCAGGTAGGATCGAGCCAAGGGCTGTAAAAATAAGGCCTAAACCCTATCCGCTATTAACCGTTCCACGTACTCAAACACGAGCGGAGGTCGAGAGAAATGGTCACCCTAAAACGCTTAAGTAAGTGCCATTCATAGTAGACCCCTTTTTTCTTCTTACATTCAACTTTTGTCTAACCTTCACTCATAAAGTATGGAACTATGATGGTCAGTTAAGAGTTCAACTAAAATGGAGCAATCTCATTTAACCATTAGGTTCATCGGCGCGGACGGCGCCAATGATTCCATCACAAAAAAATTAATGATGTAGTCTTGTATATTGCTATCACTGGTGGCATCTTCACACTTAACGTAATAAACATATACATTGCCGTCACTCAAGCTGGTGAGTGGTTCAGCGTGAGTCAGAGCTCCCGTTGTGGAAAAAGTATTGGTCATACTCGCATAAGCTACGCCCGGGAGAGTATCATACTTACACGTCGCGTTTTCATTGCTTGTCAATGTCATTGATGTGCTGGTTGTACCTGAAGGTAGTGTGCCTGAGGGGGCAGCATTAGCTAATATAGGAGCGAACCCATCCGATACGCCGAAACTGATGATATAATCGCTGGTATTACTGTCACCTAGTGTGTTCTGGCACTTAACATAATGAGTATAAAAACTGTTATCGGCCAAGCCAGTGAGTGGTTCAGCGTGAGTTAGAGCTCCCGTTGTGGCAAAAGTATTGACCATACTCGCATAAGCTACGCCCGGGAGAGTATCATATTTACACGTCGCGTTTTCATTGCTTGTCAATGTCATTGATGTGCTGGTTGTACCTGAAGGTAGTGCGCCTAAGGGGGCAGCATTAGCTAATATAGGAGCGAACCCATCCGATACGCCAAAACTGATGATATAATCGCTGGTATTACTGTCACCTAGTGCGTCCTGACACTTAACATAATAAGTATAAAAATTGTTATCGGCCAAGCCAGTGAGTGGTTCAGCGTGAGTTAGAGCCCCCGTTGTGGCAAAAGTATTGATCATACTCGCATAAGCTACGCCCGGGAGAGTATCATACTTACACGTCGCGTTTTCATTACTTGTCAATGTCATTGATGTGCTGGTTGTACCCTGAACCAGTGTGCTGGAGGGCGTCGCATTTTCTAAAACAGGAGGGCTAACCGAACCATCAGATACTGCGAAAGGAATAGCATAATCTATTGTATTGATATTTCCAAAGCCATCCTGACATTTTACATAATAGGTGTAACTACTTCCATTGGACAAACCTGCAAGTGGTTCCAAATGAGTTAAGCCTCCAGTTGTTCCAAAAGTATTGATCATACTCACATAGGCTGTGGCTAGGGTTGTGTCGTACTTGCAAGTAGTATTTTTATTGGTTATTAATGTCATTGTCGCGCTGGTCGTACCCGAAGGCAATTCGCCAGAAGGTAAACCTCCAGTTAATATTGGATTGTCCAAGGGAGAGCTACCATCAGAAGGATCCCAAACCACGAAATCATCTACCAACCACTCTGAGTGTTCCACATAAGGTTGATGCCACCCCAATATATATCCAAGCATTAATCCATCGGGGGAGCTGTCAGCAGGAAGTTTAATCGGTAGTCCCGATGCATTGTGAAGCTCTGTATACGCTGATTCTCCCTGCCATCTCCGATAAGTCTGTACAACTCCATCACTGCTTCCATCATTCGATTCTGTTTTAACATGTATAGCCATATGCATCCAACGGCCACGATCGTTGATCGTAAAAAATGGTTGGATTTGTAAAGCACTACCACTGGAGGTGTTATTTCCGGCACTATATGAGAATGACAACGAAGCATCCGTAGTATTTTGTCTGTGCATTCCTACCCATACGGTCGATCCAGTACCATTGTGAGAATAAGCATCTGAATATATTGCAAACAATTTATTCACATTACCCTTTGGAGGATAGGTGAAATTCACGGGCACCATCAGCCAAAATTGAATCCAGACATCTTTCATCGCTGTACCCAAGCCATAATTTTCCTGTACCCACTCCACTCCGCTTGGATAAGGAAACCTCATGCTATGAGTGCCCGTTTTGGGTGTCCAGATTTTACCGGGGAAAGAATGTGCATTTGCCTTTGTCACGTTAACAATACCACTATTTGTAAAAACTTCATGTGTTTCCGTAACTATGGAAGTCAATGTTGAAAGCCTCCAATTAAATCCTTCTGGGTTTGTTGCCGACCAATCTGCTGATTCGAAGGAATCCACAAAGATATCTTTTGCATGTGTAGGGCCGGCTACTAAAATTAGTATAGTGATACTTGTCATTAGTGTGTGTAAGGTTCCTGTTTTCATGATGTCCCTCCTTGTTTGTGTGAAGCCCGTGTACAATTATTGAATGGTTTTACTGACTTCTGCCGAAGCGATGCTCTCATTTTTGTTGATGTCATAGGCAGTAACGACGAAATAATAAGTCCCTGAAGAGAGATTGTTAAAGGTGTGAGTAGTTACATTGCCAACATCGAAAGTTTGGGAGTAGTTGCCTGAGGATGTACCATAAAAAACCTTGAACCCGGATAAATCCGTAAGGGGCGAAGCATCAGTATTAGTTGTCGGCTTATCCATGTCAGTGTCGCGCTTTTATCCGGCTCTGGTCGAGCGCCAGTTCCATCATCATCACCGTTTGTACCGCAACTTACGAAAAGAGTTATGCTACAGATCGTTACGAATATGTTTAGAATTTCTGTTGTTTTTTTCATAGATACCTCCTTGCCTAAGGGATATTAGTTGATTAAAAAACTTTATGGACAAATAGCAGCACGATTGACAACAGCGGCTGCACGATGCAAGCACAAACGTCGCACGGTAGACGCAAGAGTCTCCCCCATCGAGGCAACATAGATCCTGTGAAAGTGGTAAGACGAGAGGTTTGCCTTTTCCGCCAGACTGTACACACCCAGCGGGCCATCCAGATTTTGAGTCATATAAGCAATGACACGCTCAATACGCTTTGCGTAAGATTCTCGAGTGGTATTTTTCATTTTTTCCCCAACCAACTACAGTTTATGACAAACAAATTAACAATGTTTGCTGTTTTTACCTGAACTAAGAGAAGATGGAATATCGGGGCAACTACAAGCCATCGCGCAACAACTCAAACAAAAGAGGCTTAGCAGCAAGACAGCTCTATCAAACCATTCCTGGCGGCCCCCTTTTTTTCCCATAAAAAAAGCCCGCCAATCATTAATTGGAGGCTTGTTATGTCTCGTATCCGGGAAACTGAACCCCTCTGTGTGTAGTGGTCAACAATTACCGGACAGTCTTTAAGAGCTTCCATACAGTTAGCTCTTTCATCGGTTTTCTTCCTAATCCTCACGATTCAAATCGTCTGGAACAAATTCAAGGATATCACCTGGCTGACACTCTAAAATCTGACAGATTTTTTCCAGTGTGGAGAAACGCACTCCCTTAACTTTACCGGTGCGCAGCAGCGATAAGTTCTGCTCGGTAATACCAATCTCGGCGGCAAGTTCTTTTCCGCGAATCTTACGTTTAGCCAGCATAACATCCAGGTTAACAAAAATAGGCATTAAGCCCCCCCTAGATAAACTGCTTGTTTTCGTTTTCGAGCTTGCTGCCTTTAACTAATAGGTCACTCATTACCCACAGTATCATGGCCAGTGCGATCATTTTAACTTCACCACTCCCAAAGGAAACAGAGAGTATTTTCTGGCCTGCAGGATGATTCATTGATAACAGCACACTGGAAATAGAGAAGTGCAAGGGCTTTGCAAGGGCTTGTGCAAACAGCAAGATTGAAAACATTCGTAGATCACGGCTATTACTGTGATTAAAGAGCTGTCCTTTCGCGAAGTTGGAGAACGCGCGGCGTAAAAAGTAGAGGCTTGCCAAACCGGTGGCAATATAAAAGACGGTCAACAGCCACAAGCTGTACCACTGAATGCTGGAGACGGTCTGCCATTGTATCGTCAGGCCTAAGTTACTTCTGGCCATAGCGGCAAATTGCTCAATATTGATCAGGAAATACAGGGCGGTAATGGGAACCGTGATAAGTATAGCCATGCAGCCCCAGGCGATTAGCCGAGAAAATTGTCGAGTCATATAAACCCCATTTTACATATTTGTTTTGTGGTATGGTTGTTTTGTGATAATATATTACTGTTTTACAGTAAAATATTCAAGAGGATTATACCCATGAATGCTCGTTTGCTCGTAACCAGCCTTATCACCCTGCTATTGTCCCTGCATTCACCCAGCAGTCTCGCGCTTACAATGAAGCAGGTTTCTGACATCTGTCATTCATCTCCTGGCGAATGCAGCGATCATCCGATTATCCGGGCTTATGTTGGAGGAGCTCTTGACCTGCTAGCGACGCTCGACGAACAGACGGATTATCTGGGAAAAGTGTATTGTAAGAAGCCAAAAGAGTTATTTGATGTGCCGACTATTATTCGCTTTATGGAGCAGCGGAGTGAGCAATACGCCACGGATAATGCCATGCTGATGTTAGTGCGTTACTTTGAAGAACATGGCGAATGTAAGCCATGAGAAAATTTCTGATGATATTACTCATGTTTGGCGTCACTGGGTGCAGCAACAAAGCGATATACGATAAATTGCGCCTAGATGAGCGTGACAAATGTGCTAGAGAACCGTCGCCCACTTATTTTGAATGCATTGAGCGCACGAACAAATCCTATGAAGAGTATGAGCGTGAGCGCAAAGAAGTATCAGAGAGTGAAGTATCGAAATTAGACTCAAGAATATGAAATTCACAGTAAAACTGTAAAGATTATGAAGAAATCTAAAGGGTGGTCTTATATTGAATATATAGACCCCGATTTAGTTGAAACTAAGCAAGGGCGAGCGGATACGTGGTCGAGAGATACGGGATCGCATCTTGCAGTGCATCATAATCTGAAAGAGGTTTTTTACTCGCATTGCCTCTATATAAAATAGATCGAACATGATTGAACGTAGTGGAAAGCCTGCAAAGCAGTTTATTGAAGATCAGGATTTCAAGGCATTTTGGAATGATGCTGATTTTCAGGCAATGCTTCAGCAGGACAAATAATAGCCAGCTTGCAGATTGAAACACGGCGCGCCAAAACTACGGAAAGCTAACCGAGCCATTTGTACAGCGATACGATCCAGAGAGCCAGTGTGTATAGGGTGCCGTGAGTCCTTGAACCGCCACATCCAGTTTAATGGCAGGATCCCACCAATCCACCTCAAACCAATACGACTTACGTTAATCAACGGTCTCGACTTTATAGGCGCGCTGAGCTAACGGATGATAAGCACGGCTCTGTGTATTTGTTACTTTGTAGTACTTCCTGAGCACATAATTCACCCCCAACAGATGGAGTTGATAGTCTGCTAGCCTCTTTGATCACTCGCACTTAAAGGTGGCTGAGGCTTATGGTTAATTAGGAAAAATTTGAACAGCCTCGCAATTTCTAACATCCATGGTGATAGTATCTGTAAAGCCTATATTTAATAGGGATTTCAGCATATAAAAAAGGGAATCAATATGATGACAAACAAGATATTAAAATCTTTCGCCCTAGGCATGGCATTGCTTCCGTCGTTAGGTGCAACTGCGCTTACCGAAAGGGTCAGCGTCGCTAATGATGGCACTGAAATACTTGGGGGTGCCTCAATGGGGGGGCAAAACATATTACCAAGAAATGCGGTGAGTGCTGATGGGCGCTATGTAGTCTTTCGCGCTGGAGGCGAAAATATTGTGCCCGGTATTTCCTGTCCAAGTTCATGTATTTTTTTACGTGATCGAATCGCTCAGACAACCGAGCTGGTAAGCATTGATCACCAAGGAAACACTCGCACTAGTGTAGATGTATTCAGTATGAGTCATGATGGGCGCTATGTGGCTTTTTCTACGCGGTTTGATGAGATTCTTTCCGTTTATGCCTTTGTGTATGATCGCCAAACGCAATTAACAGAAATTGTTTCATTAGAGAGTAATGGCGATGCTGCTCAGGTAAGTTCACGGACCATGGCGATGAGTAGCAATGGGCGTTATATCGCCTATGCCTCTGAAAGTGTTTCAATATCGTCTGCCGATATCAATTTATATTCCGATATTTTTCTCTATGATCAAGAATTAAAAACGACTGAACTTATCAGCGTAGATAGCAACGGCACACAATGGAATCACGACGTGAATTGGGTGTACGGCATTAGTAATGATGGGCGCTACGTATTGTTCAATCATGGCGAACCTGGATTTGGCCCAAACCCAGATGTATATGTTCGTGATCGGACTTTGGGTATTACCAAACAACTCAATATTGGTGACAATGGGGTAAGAGCATCGTTATGTCTGGATGCAGATATGAGCGATGATGGACGTTATGTCATCTTCAGATGTAGCGGGGGATATGGCCTCACCTATATTTACTTACATGACAACGAAACAAATCTCAACACACTTATTACCCAACCAATTGGTGGCTTACCAACGTCTGGGCTACAACCTTCAATTAGTGGTGATGGCCGCTATATTACGTTTAGTTCAAGTAATAACTTCGTGCCCGAGGACAGTAATGGGCAGGAGGATGTCTATCGTTATGAGATTGCAACAGGATTATTCACCCTGGTCAGTCAATCCAGCAGTGGTCAGCAGGGGAATCAAATATCGGCTTTCTCTTCGATCAGCCGTGATGGTAACTATGTTGTATTTCGTTCATATGCGACCAATCTGATTGAGAATGATATCAACGGTTATAGCGATATATATATTCGCGAATTGGACGTGGCAGAGATAAGCATATCCCCTGCAAGCGGAAAATATATCTCCGATCAAGAGATCGATCTGGTTCTTATTCTGGAAAATCCAACGGCGAAGCCAGTCAACTCAGTATCACTGATATGGAATGGTATGGACGCGAGTGGTGCATTTAATAGCTGCGCGATTGAGCAAGGCATTGCTGCGGGCGGTACCGCCTGGAAATGCGCAAACCTCGCAGTAAATGGGCTTTTCTCCAGCGGAGAACATAACTTTACGGCCACTATTGAGTTTACTGATGGCTCTTCCGTAAGTAATGCCGCCACCTGGACGGTAATTGAGAATACAGGGTTTTAATTTTAAGCTTTGACTTCCCATGCTACCAGCTTTGTCTGTTTCAAAGCTGGTAGCCACTTGGTTATTATTGATCCCGTGGGCATCGATAAAGAGACCATATATGACTCATCATATTTAAGCTGCACTGCATAAGCTTTGACCATAGTTGTTCTTTATCTTTTAAATTTCAAATCAAGATGAAACAGTCATCTCCTTCAATTTAGAGCACCAACATCCTCAATAGATTAACAAGCCCCCCGCCCTATTCACTTGCGTTACGGCCTGTAACTTTGCCATGAAAGCACTTACCTCATGCCATCACTCTCACACTGCTCTGCCATACCACCGGAGTGAGTGAGAATAAGACGTTTGCCTGCCATATACACCGCCGATAATGGCGTGCGACTTGCCGCCGTTATTTCGTTATGATTTTGATTTGGGTCTTTGTATTTGCGATGCAGAGCTTGGTGATCTGGATAACACCATAAGATCTCGCAGGGATACCGCCCAGTCTTTGGTTTTAAACTATACTGAGTGCATAACAAGTGAATTTCAGTAGCAGAGTATGCCGTGCGGCCGCTTGGCAAGGGAAATATAATCATGCCCACCTTAACGCAGAAACCAAGGTCAAAATTCAAGACGAAACCCGCAAGCGCCATGTCGATCCATTCACCTCAAGGCCAGAGTAATAATGACGCTCCCCTCCTCATACAGATGCAGCGCTCCCTAGGCAATCAAGCGGTGCAACAGGCGCTAAAGAATCGCGCCAAGAATAGCGATGCAGATTTAAATACCAAAGCAACCAATAAACCAAACGCAACCATTGCCCAAGAGCAAAACACCGGAAGAAGGCCTGAGGCTATTTCTCCGCTTACACCTCTGCGCCTGCCACCTAATACATCCACTGTCGTAACGCCACTGCCTATCCAGCCTAAGCTGCGGGTGAGTACACCTGGGGAGTTACTTGAACGCGAAGCGGATACCATCGCAGATAAAGTGGTACGCATGAGAGACCCAGTGGCCCTTGATACGCCGTCATCCGTTACATCCTGTGAGCCTGCAACATGCAAAGATAGGACGCCACTGCAAATCAGCCGCGTAGCATCAATAAACCGCGACGTAGCACTGAAAGCAGGCGATACGCCCCCCGTGACCGGGCAAAGTGGTATGCCGTTACCATCTGGGGTGCGGGCCTATTTTGAGCCTCGGTTTGGTCACAATTTTGGCGCTGTACGTGTGCATACCGGTAGCGAGGCGGCAAACATGGCGCAGGCGGTGCAGGCCCGCGCATTTACCTTCGGACATGATATCGTTTTTAGCGCAGGCGAATATGCACCCGCCACAGCGCAAGGTAAGCGATTGCTTGCACACGAGCTAACCCATGTTGTTCAGCAGAAGTCGGGGGCACATCGCGGACGCATCATGCGCGAGCAGGCAGCCCAACAAGCACCTGTGCGCCAAGCTACGCTTGGAGAGGCGATCGAATTTCTCGAAACGATGACACGTTTTATCGAAGGCGCGCGCTCTTTTTCTCATAGCCTTATACAATCAATCTCCCAGACACCTGTCACCCCCGCCGCCCGCACACGCGCACATAGCATGCTCAACCAACAGCGACTTCGCGATATGTTAGCGAATGCGCGTCGGGTCTTCACGGTTCAAGCATCAACGTTTGCACCAGTACAGTCCACGTTTGGAGGGATAATCGGGGTCGTTGCGACAATGTTATTAACCTCTATGCAGCGTGAGCAATTTCGCCGATTGCGTAGCGCGCTGCTGGGCGTCATCAGCAAAATCCAAGAGGTCGCACCCATCGCGCTTAGTATATCCGATAGCATGCCCGCACCCACCCCAGACAATGAACGCAGCACGAATGCCCAGCTCGTGGCAGAGTTGATCGAAGCTGACCCATTCACCTCCACAGGCCTTGCAGAACCGTTCACCTCCACAGGCCAAGAGGGTGCAGACATGCCCACCTTCGGCAGTGGAGCGGAGGCAGCTGCCGCGGGTCGTGAGCACGAAGCGTTTATTGAAACCTACCTCGATGGCTTAATCCAAACACTGCCTGGTCAAACACTGGCAGTGGCAGATCGTGACAGCATTCTTGGGCGCATCAGTGCTGGCTTGCGACGCGCCTTCCTCACGGTTAGAGGTGGTGCCTCTGGCACACTTGATGTTCAGGGAATTTCCAACCCTGGGATTGTTGAGAAGTACCGCCGCGTGATCGAATTGCTATCGGCCGGCATGTCAGCTCGCCCTCCTCAGCTGAATATTATTACCTCATCACTGCCCGCTTATGTGTTACCCAACCCCGTGCCAAATGTGGCTGCCCAGCTTCAGGCAAACCCCAACATTGGCGCGGTGGATGTGAGCCGCGTGCCATCCGACGAGCAACCTTCAGTACGCTATGGCGTGCAACAAGCGGCAAACACGATTTTTCCGGTTGGCTCCACAGATCAGCTGGTCAACACATCCTGGTCGGTTGTACTGCCAGTGCGACGTGCTACCAACGATTTTCGCGTCCGCTACGATCTAATCTTCGATGACACTTCAAACGTGCGCGTCGAACGACTCGGTGAGGCGGGACCTCGACAAGTCGCACCCGCATTTGCTCAACTCAATGTGGCCGGAAAAAAGGCGCAATTAATCGCAGACTTCACACTCGCGGGCGTGGATGACAGACCAGCCGCGCCAGGCAGAGCCGCAGCGGCGTGGGTGGCGAGCGAACTTGATCAAATAAAAGCAGCGTACGATTTGATTCCGGCCACTGACCGTTCTGCCCTACACGGTGTCACCATCGTGCGCGATAATCAAGGGCCGCCAGCGGCTGTCGCCGGGCAGGTTTTACTGGGTTTTGCTCACACCGGAGTTTCTGCTGCACATGACGCGCCGGGACCACCCGCTCACGGGCCGCCACACATTCATTATTATGACGCCGCATTTGCACAGAATAGACCTGGTGCAGTGGGCGCACCGGGTAGCACTGGCCCAGGGGGCGATTGGACCGTTCTCCATGAAGTCGGTCACCTGCGCATCTTCCGCGCGATCCGCTCGGCAAACGCAGCGGTCGTTGCGGCGAATGCACAGGTTGTTGCGGCGAATGCGGGCCTTCCTGCACTCAATGCTGGACTTCCAGCGGCCCAACATCAACTTCGGCTGGCATATGGCCAAGCGCGGACTGCGGCGGGTGCTGCGGTTCAGGCGTTGAATGTTGCCATCATCGCGACTCCACCCGCCACCGCCGCGCAGCGAGCGGTGCTGCTACAAGCCGCGCAAGCTGCCTTCGCCGCACGGGACTTGGCGCGCGGAAATCTCGCCGCCGGAGGCGTACCCGCAGCGATGATACAAGCGGCGACGGACATGGACGCCGCGCTCGATGCGCTCCTTGCCGCCAGCCAAAGCCTCGGAGTAGCACAAGACCAGATCCCAACCTTTATCGCCCTGGCAGGGACATTCGGCTTTGCCCCCTTTACTGATTACGCACGACGTGGGGGCGATGATGAGTTTTTCGCCGAGGCCTACACGCTGTTTCTTACCGATCCCAATCGATTGAGTGCCATGAATCGAAATATTTTTCTCTGGTTCGCCGCTGATATGCCAATGGATACAAACTGGCGGCCTGCACCATGAGTAGCAGCCTACTTTTGACTGCGCCGAATGTAATCGGACTACCTTCCCCAGAGCGTGGTGAGATTCAGATGCCCGCAACCTATAAGCTGATCGAAAAACGCTGGCCACAAATCGAGCGCCTCCTGGCTAACGAGCAAACCGAAGATGCCGTCTCCTTGATGGAGAGGCTAGCAAAGGAGATGCTCAGCGCAACAATAACTGACGAAGCGCTGTTTCGAGACGCACTAACGCAAGCTCGACAGATCCTCTACGATGACATCGCTCAAGTTGGGCGATCCATTGTTGAGTATGAAGAGCGCACCAGCTCCACCCTAAAGCGCTGTGCAGCCTGGGACCAAGCGCTTCAGCCACATCTTATAAAGTTGATTACAGACCTGCAGTGAGCGTATCAGACGAGAACAAACGAAAAGCGTTCACCCACACCAATGCTGGGCGCACACAAAAGTTCAAGCAGACGTGTAAAATAAGCGCTCAGTAGGATATTGTAGAGACTCAGATAACCACTGGAGATTTTTGTGGTAACAAAAAAAATGTCTATATTTGAACGTTACCTTAGCATCTGGGTTTTACTTTGTATTGCGGGGGGGATTGTTCTCGGAAAATACTCCCCTGGTATTGCTACAACGCTAAATGACTTTTCAATCTATCAAGTCTCTATTCCTATCGCTGTATGCCTGTTTTTTATGATGTACCCGATTATGGTGAAAATAGATTTTGCTGAGGTATTAAAATCAGCGAAAACCCCCAAACCTGTCTTTATTACTCTATTTATCAATTGGGCTATCAAGCCCTTTACGATGTTTGCTATCGCCTATTTTTTCTTAGGCTACCTATTCAAAGATTTCCTACCTGGCACAGAGATACTGGCGAATGGAGAAGAGGTTGAGTTATGGCGTAGTTACATTGCGGGTACCATATTACTTGGCATTGCGCCCTGTACGGCTATGGTTTTGATGTGGAGTTATTTATCAAAGGGAAATGGTGGGCTAACACTTGTAATGGTCGCCATTAACTCACTAATAATGCTTCTCCTGTACGGGCCGCTAGGAAGCTTATTGCTCAATGTGAACGCTATGCCTGTCCCATGGCAAACAATGTTGCTGTCCGTATCCATTTACGTCGCCTTGCCTTTAGTCGCAGGATATTTTTCTAGAAAATGGATATTGAGATACAAAGGGCTAGAGTGGTTTAATACCCAGTTTTTGCATTGGCTAACACCCGTCAGTACAACTGCGCTGCTTTTAACGCTCATTCTGCTATTTTCTTTTAAGGGTGAGGTTATTCTAAACAACCCTCTCACTATTTTATGGATTGCGATTCCTCTTCTTGTACAGACAATATTTATATTCGTAATAGGCTATTTTGTATTAGCAAGAGTGTTTAAGCTTTCCTACCATGATGCTGCGCCAGTGGCTCTGATTGGAGCATCGAATCATTTTGAGGTGGCTATTGCCACTGCGGTTATACTTTTTGGGTTATCTTCCGGGGCGGCATTGGCAACGGTAGTAGGCGTTCTCATTGAAGTGCCATTGATGCTCATGTTAGTGGCCGTATGTAAACGCACATGCCACCTGTTTGATGAGTGCCATTTAGATTATCCTCAATGTGATAAATCGAAGTAGCCAAAAAGATCAACACCTTAGCGTCTGCAAATGCTTGTCCGTGTGGTAATTAGCTCTCCAAGGGTTACAATACCCCTTTCACCTATCTCGCTCGATCAACATATTTTCTTGTAACTAATTAAAAGCCGCCTACGGCCCCTGGAATAATCAATGACTCCAAGCCAAGCACTAATGACACGCAGTGAAGGTAAATGCGAGCTGTGTGCATCAGACGTTGAACTCTCTTCTTTTGACCTCCCCGATTCAGATGACCATGACGATTGTGAAATCGTACTCTGTGCCACATGTCGCGCACAAATGGATCAGACTGATAACCTCGATGCGAATCACTGGCGCTGCCTCAATAGCAGCATGTGGAGTACAATCCCTGCCGTTCAGGTGCTGGCTTGGCGCATGCTGAAACGCCTTGAGGGTGAAAGCTGGGCTCAGGAGCTTCTTGAGATGCTCTACCTTGATGAAACGATGCAAAAATGGGCGGAAGCGGGGATATCGGAAGCCAATGATAATCCACCCACCAAGGACAGTAATGGTGCGACACTAATGGCGGGGGATAGCGTGACCATCATCAAGGACTTGGATGTTAAGGGGGCAGGTTTCACCGCCAAACGTGGGACCCCGGTGCGTAATATTTCTCTGACGGATAACCCTGAACATATCGAGGGACGGGTAAATGGTACCCGTATCGTAATACTGAGTTGTTACGTGAAGAAAAACAGTTAGCTCGCTCATCAATCACTCTAAGCCTCGGGGCGACGATAACTTTAGAACGGAAAAATAAACGGCTCTTTGGCCCATATTCAAATTTTAGTCCGTAACACTAGCTCACCAGCTTTAGCTGATGGGCTAAGTTCATCAATTTTTTTCTTTTAAAGCTTTGAATGCATATCTGACCCACACCACAAGCAGGCCGCCCTTCTAAATTTAAAAATTACGTAAATCCATCTTGAGTGAAGGTTTGCGGGTAATTATTTTTTATAATCATAGATGGAGAGGGTGTTAATAGCCTCTCATCCGATACAATAAAAACCAAGTTGTGATTGATTGTTGATTTATCATTTAGTTGGTTTAACATACACCCGGCATTATTTTAATGTTTATTATTTTCATAATAAAAAAGGGGGTATGTTTATGAAATTTAAAATAAAATTACTATGCATTATGCTGTTATTTGCATCAATTACGGTTTCACATAATGCGTTAGCTTGGGGGGATAGAAGTTGGTCCGACGGCAGTAGCAGCTGGTCAGGCGATGGTGGTAGTTGGTCAGATGGTGGGGAGGAGTGGACAGCTGCAGATTGTCGTAGTTGTCACGAAGATTGGCAGAACCTCCCACTACGTGCGTCTAACCCAGATAATCACCATTTATTAGTCGGTACTACGACGCGCCATACTACTGCACCGAATGCGGTAATAGGCCAGCCCTATGATTGTACAACTTGCCATGTGTTTACCTGGTCCTTTGAGGAGGCTCGGTATGTGATGGAGGCTGAACGGAATTGTTTAAACTGTCATCAATTAGAGACGGTAGCGAACGCATACCGTGGTAATCGGCACCATGATACTGAGACGGCGCGTTCAAGATCGTGTTCTACATGTCATGCAAGAATGCCAGAAGGACATTTTTCCTTTGGTGGTGACAGCTGGGGACGATAACCCGGTACTCACCAACTTTTGAATAGAAAAGTACCACTTGATCAACGGTCATGCTCATTGAGTATGGCCTTGGTTCCACCATTTGTTGGCATGCACATCTATATTTAGCCCATGGGCTCCCTATAATTCCTCCTGGTCAATCGATTTAGCAACTCCATTTGACCTCGTTATGCCTAAAATTTTCACAATAGCGGGCTAGATAACACTACCTGTTTATTCGGTCGACGAGAGCATTTTGGTCTCAGCAATGGCTGCGCTTCATGAGTAATAATGGAAATAATATGCGAAGGGCTTAGCCAATCGACAACATAAATTATCGAGATCTTACACGCTCAAGCGTTCGCTATATCCATGTTGAAAAAAAGTTATTCTCTTTTTACTGGAATAGTGATGTGGTCTATTGACAGTCAGCAACTTGGCGTGGAAAATCGGCTCTATTTTATAATGTCGGCTCGGCTATAAACCCTATGAAACGCAATGGTATAAGCAATCAATTCATGCCTTTCGTGATGGTGTATTTCACCATTATGGCGTTATTGTTTGTACAAACATTACCACTTCACAGCCATAGCCCCCATGACCACAGCCATCCCCATCTAGCCGGTGACACCCCGCATCACCACCATGCTGAAATACATATCATGCCATCTGATGCCAGTGATCATATCCATGGCCCAGACACTGAGATTGATCTCTCCACCGATGTTTTAGTAAAAGACATCAAGCCAATCGATAACCTATTTGTCGCGATCATTTTCACTATTGTGTTGTTTGCCATCCTTTTGGTCGGCAACCGCTATCGCGCGATCTTTCTTACATCTTCGTTTACCTCCAGCGGCATCAATTTTAGACCGCCTCCCCGCGCACCTCCACGCTCACACTCTTAATCTAAACATTATCTAAACGTCGTTATTGCCGTTACGAGTCTTCGTATTCAGACGCCTTTACGGCTGCATATTTTTAGTTTATTTACTACCAAGCATATATGCTAATAACACGTGCATACATGCCTGTTATTACTGGTTATCCAGAATTTAGGAGTGATACCGTGCCAAAGGGTATTTTAAAGTACGCGACTGTGCTGTTGTGCAGTGGTGCCATGTTTATATTGGGAAGCAGTAACCTTGCCGCCCAAACAGAAATATGGAATTTAGAAACAGCCGCTCAGCGGGTCTTAGATGAGGCGCCAGAACGACGCGCAGCTGAAGCCGAAGTCATGGCACGTCAAGGCTTTCAACGTCAAGCCAGTGTCTGGCCTAACCCGACTATTGAGCTAGGCATGAGTAATGCCCTGGGTAAAGAAGATGGTGAAGGCGGGACGGATTTAGACCAATTCAGCATTAGCCAGCCCCTGCCTATATTTAGTGGCCGCTTAGGAGGGCAGCGTAAGCAAGCCCAAGCCAACCTCAAACAAGCTGAAGCCGAACTGGCGCAACAGGGGCTGATGCTGGAGTATGAAGCTGCGCGGGTTTTCCATCATTTACAACTGCATAATGCCTTATATCAATTGGCACAACAGCAGCTGGAAAGTGCCGATGAGTTTCAACACATTGGTCGACGCCGCGAGCAGGCTGGTGACATCTCCCGTTTAGCACGCTTGCGCCTCGATATGGTTCGCGAATCAGCTAAACAGATGATCACCGCTGCGGAGGGTAAGCGCAACGAATCCCTCTCTGACTTTCAAACGCTGATGAACATGCGTGATAACCAGCCTCCGCTCACCGCACTCGATCAGCCCCCTCTCCTACCTGAATTAGGGATGTTGGAAGCGCAGCTAGAGAATCATTCATCCCTGATTGCCGCCCGCCAGGGGGTAGCGTCTGCGCGCTACGGGGTGGAGTTAGTACGCGCTAATCGCTTCGCTGATCCAGAAATTTGGTTGGCCCATGAACGGGGCTTTCTTGGTGATCGTCGTCAAAACGTAACGGCATTCGGTGTCTCAGTCACCGTGCCATTGTGGGATCGAGGCACAGGTAATATTGATGCCGCACAAGCTACGCAACAGAAGGCCCAGTTTGAGGTCACTACCCTGCAACGTAATCTGAGTAATCACTTACGCCTTAACCATATGCACCTGTCACACCTGATTGAGCAAGCACAAGACTATCGCCAACATGTGCTAGAGCCTGCCAATGAAATTTTCCAACTCACCCGCAAAGGCTTCGCCTCAGGGCAAGTTGAGATACTCAACCTGGTGGATGCGGTTGATACCTATTTTGAAGCGCGGGTTCACTATTTGGAGCTGCTACAAGGGGCTTGGCTCGAGTCCGCAGAACTACGCCGCAACGCGGGACTTTCACTATTCACCGCACAACCCCCTATTAATGAAGGAGCCGCACAATGAAGCGCTTATTCGTAAAACCACTATTATCGACACTGGCGGCCATGCCTCTCTTACTCCTTCCTGTGTTGGCAGCGGCCCTTGAGCTGACCGAGCAGCAAATGAGCAACACCAGCCTAAATACGACTGTTGTCACTGACCGAGCGGCCTCTGATAGCCTCACGGTCAACGGTACAATACGCGCTGATCAACAACGGCTATTCCGTGTCTCACCAGTGGTAGATGGCCTGGTCACTGAGCTTAACGTGGTAGCGCAAAGCCAAGTACGCAAAGGCCAAGTATTAGCCCTTTTGCACAGTAATACCTTGGGTCAGGCACAAGCTGATTATCTGGAAGCACTGGCCCACTACGATGTCGCGCAAGCCGATTATCGGCGTATCAAAGGTCTACGGGAAGATGGCGTGGTCTCTGAAAGCCGCCTTATCTCTGCCGATAGCCAATACAAAACAGCCCATGCCGCGTTAGACCAGCGTCACCGGGCATTGACGCTGGCGGGCATGAGCGGCTCTCAGATCGAAATGATTGCCCAACACCCGGACAATATTGCCGAATATCCACTATTAAGCCCCGCTAAGGGCGTGTTATTACGCGTTGCGGTGGAACATGGACAAATGTTAGCCGCAGGCGAAAGCGCCTTTCATTTAGCCGATCTCAGCGTAGTGTGGGCCAATGTCCGTATACCTGTGGCGCGTATTCGTGATGTCCAACTAGGCGCTAACGCAACACTACAAATCGCGGCCTATCCAGAGATGAGTTTCAGTGGTCGACTCGACGCTCTCAGCGGTGAAGTGGATGAGGATAGCCAAACCCTTGCAGGGCGCGTGGTGGTCGACAATAAACAGGGGCTATTACGTCCCGGCATGTATGTACAAGCCAGACTCGAAGGTGCCTCTCACACTGGTTTAATGGTGCCCGAGAGCGCCATCTTCCGTCGCGGTAATGACAACTATCTATTCACTGTCACCGGCCCTCGCCAATATCAACCCGTTAAAGTCACCGTTGCACCACCTCAAAACGGCTGGGTAAGCATCGAATCGGGTGTCAGCGCCGGCGTTGAAGTGGTCAGCAGCGGTGTCGCAGAACTTAAGTCCCATTGGCAATACCAAGGGGGCGAGTAACTCATGATTAATTCATTAATTCGTTTCGCTTTAGTCCAGCGGCTGATGCTACTGCTGCTGGCGCTAGGCCTGACGGGTGCGGGAATGTGGGCATTTAATACCCTGCCTATCGATGCCTTCCCTGAAATCTCCTCACCCCAGGTACAAGTCATTGTCAAAGCACCCGGACTGTCGCCCTCAGAGGTAGAAAACCGCATCACCTACCCCATAGAGGTTGAGATGCAAGGGCTGGCACGTCAAACCGTGCTGCGCTCCACCACCAAATATGCGCTCAGCATCATCGTCATCGACTTTGAAGATGGCACAGATATCTATTGGGCACGTCAGCAGGTTACTGAACGCCTTAACCAAGTCTGGGGAGAGCTTCCCAGTGGCGTTGAGGGAGGTCTAGGCCCCATCACCACACCCCTTGGTGAAGGATATATGTACCGGATTACGGGGGATGATTACAGCAATCAAGAGCTGCGTCGTATTCAAGATCGCGTTATCCGGCCACGGCTGCGCGGGGTTGAAGGGGTTGCTGAGGTCAATTCACTCGGCGGTGAAGTCAAGGTCTACGAGGTCGTTGCTAATCCGCTAGCGCTCGCCTCTTACGGGCTTGGCATCAGTGAGTTAGAAGCGGCCCTGCAAGCCAACAACCGCAACGCAGGTGGCGACCGAATTAACCGCAATAATGAAGTGTTGTTGGTACGAACCATCGGCCAGCTACGCACCATGGATGACATCGAAGGCATTACCGTCGCCAGTCATAACGGCATTCCGGTACATATACGGGATGTCGCCGAAGTACGCATCAACTCCCTAACCCGTTACGGTGCCGTGACTGCAAATGGTGAAGGCGAAGTGGTCACGGGCTTAGTACTACTGCGTCGCGGTGCCAACAGTCGCACTACCATTGAGGGCGCCAAGCAAGCCCTTGAGGAGCTTAAACCCGCCCTTCCCGCTGGCGTCACTATCAGCTCTTTTTATGATCGTACCGAATTGGTCAATGATGCTATTTGGACGGTAGAAAAGGCGCTGGGTGAAGCGATAATCTTAGTCTTAATCGTCTTACTGGTAATGCTCGGTAATCTTCGCAGTGCCTTAACCGTGGCACTGATACTACCTCTGTCAGTGATGTTCACCTTTATTATGATGCGCCTGTTCGGCGTGAGTGCCAATCTCATGTCATTAGGCGGGCTAGCAATCGCCATCGGTATCCTGGTGGATGCCGCCGTGGTGGTGGTGGAAAATATTCACACCCGCCTTAGCCATGCTCCACCAGGAGTCAGCCGCCTACACTTGGTCTACCGTGCCGTGGTGGAAGTCGCGACGCCGGTTATCTCAGGTATTTTAATTATCATTACGGTATTTCTACCACTGTTTAGCCTCACCGGGCTAGAGGGTAAGATGTTTACCCCATTGGCGGTCACCATCAGCTTCGCCCTACTCGGCTCACTCATTCTCTCACTCACAGTTATTCCGGTATTAGCCAGCTTTTTAATGCGCGGTGGCAGTGAAGAGGATGGCCGTCTACTTAGCGCACTGAAATACATCTACCTCCCCGTTATGCGCTGGGCACTGCGTCAACGCATGGTTGCTATCAGTGGCGCACTCGTGGCACTCGCTATCGCCGCAGTACTGTTCACCATGATCGGTAAAGAGTTCATGCCCGTGATGGATGAAGGTACCACGGTCGTTATCATCGAAAAACTCCCCAGCATCTCCCTTGAACGCTCGCTAGAGCTAGACGCTCCATACCAAAAGGCCATCATGTCGCTACCGGAAGTGACGGGAATAGTCTCCCGTACCGGGGCCGATGAGTTACGTATGGACCCCATGGATCTCAACCAAACCGATAACTTTCTCATCGCCAAACCAAGGAGTGAATGGACCATCAGTTTGGAAGAGTTTCAAACCCAGCTACGGGAGAAGCTCGATGGCTTTGTCGGCATCGATTACGCCTTCACCCAGCCTATCGATATGCGTGTCTCTGAGATGCTCACTGGCGTACGGGCGGCCATGGCAATCAAACTGTATGGTGACGACCTCGCTCTGCTTGAAGAGAAATCCAAACAGATCGAAGAGCTGGTCAACACCATACCCGGTGCAATCGATGTATTTCGTGACCAACTCTCCGGCCAAACCTATCTACAGATTGAGATTCGTCCTGAATCTATTTCACGCTTTGGCATCAATATCGAAGATATCAACCGCCTTATCGAAATTGCCGTAGGCGGCCAGGTGATTACAGAAGTGATAGAAGAGAGCCAACGGGTCGGTGTGTTACTGCGCTATCCAGAGCACGCACGCACCTCCCCTCAAGCCATTGGCGCACTGTTAGTCAGCGCGCCAAACGGTAACAAAATACCGCTTAACAGCCTCGCCGATATCCGCGAAGTAGACGGGCCGGTCGTTATCTCACGAGAATCAGCCAAGCGACAAGTGGTAATTCAAGCCAATGTTGAAGGCCGTGACGTGGTCAGTTTTGTTGATGAAGTCCGTAGCGCCATTGAGCAGCAAATAGAACTACCCCAAGGCTATTACGTCACCTTTGGTGGCCAGTTTGAAAACCAACAGCGCGCCGCGCAACGCCTCGCATTGGTGGTGCCACTTGCCATCGTACTGATCTTCCTGATGCTCTTCACCACCTTCCGCTCCTTGGGTCAGGCAGGCTTAATCATCCTCAACATCCCGTTTGCGATGATAGGTGGCGTAGTGAGCCTCTACCTCTCCGGGCTATACCTATCGGTCCCCGCCTCAGTCGGCTTCATCACCCTGTTCGGAGTCGCAGTCCTCAATGGCGTAGTGATGGTGAGCTACTTCAACCAGCTACGGGAAGCAGGCCATAGCGTATTACAGGCGGTACAAGAAGGAGCCGAACGACGCCTGCGCCCAGTCCTCATGACCGCACTCATCGCCAGCCTCGGCCTAGTACCCCTGCTCACCGCCACGGGACCGGGCTCCGAATTACAGCGCCCGCTAGCAGTCGTCGTTATCGGTGGCCTTGTCACCTCAACACTGTTAACCCTGATTCTACTGCCCACCCTCTACGCCTGGCTTGAAGGCCGTAAAGAACGCAGTAAAGGAGCACACCTATGAAAAACCTTAGCATCGTAATACATGCTGGCGCCCAACAGGCACTGGCCGATAGCCTGCGTGCACTCAAACAAGTACCCGGCTTCACCTTCAGCCATGTAGAAGGCCACTCCGAATACAGCGAGGAAGACCCCTTCCTCTCAGCGCGAGACAAAGTCGTTGGCTACATCCCGCGAGTACGGGTCGATATTTTGTTGGAAGATGACGATGTTAATCATGTAATAACAGAAGTCACCACACAAAATAATCTAAGTGGACAAGGCATATACTGGGTTAGCCCCGTCGAACAACAAGGGCGCTTATGATTTCAATAGCAACACGCTAATACATAAAAACAACCGCCACGGAAGGCAGTTGTTTAACACCCCACCGATATAAACTCCCGTTACAAAATCAAACAACCACTCTCCGAAAAGCTTCAGAGCGATGGGAATATCCTTCATTTTTATTCCTGATAAAGTATGGATACACAGCACCTCTCCCAGAAGCCACTGTAAAGCAAAAAATAAATGGGTGGGATCGCACCTAGCTTGGAACTATCCCTGGAGTGAATTTTAATATCGCATTGATTTTTATATAAAAACATAAAATATCTGAAGTTTAAATAGAGGGATAGCATGCAAGGGGGTAGCTCCAAACACCATGCTATCCCAGGGATGTGATTCTGAGTTTAAGCCATAAGTGATTGAAAATTTAGTAGATAATAGAGGGTAGGTTGTTTTATGGTAGACGGGATAGGTGGATGGGGGATAGTATGCAGCTTGGAGAGAATTAAACTGTTAGGCGAATAAAAGCGCCCAGCGTCTAGCATGTTTTTCTTCAACAGGGCGTTGGAGAAAACGATAAGTGAACGTGAGGTTATCGAAAGAGCAAAAAATTAAAATTGGTTCGCCGGAAGATATCTATAGCATCATGCAAAAGATACTGATGCGGGAAAATCGGGTGGGACGTTCAAAGGAGCATTTTTGGGTCATAGGGCTGGCGACGAGTCACGAAATCTCATATATCGAGTTGGTGAGTTTAGGCAGTATTTCAGCCGCCATAGTGACGCCTCTTGAAGTATTTAATTTAGCTGTGAGGAAAAAATCCCCAAAGATTGTTCTGGTTCACAATCATCCGAGCGGAAATTTAGCCCCTTCTCAGTCAGATCAAGAAGTGACGCAGCAAATCCTCGAAGGAGGAAAAACATTAACGATTGAAGTCCTAGATCATTTAATTATTTCTGAGAAGGGTTATTATAGTTTTGCAGAGCACCAGTTACTTTAGGGGGAAATCGCCTAACCAACGCGGTCAATTGGGACTGGCCTACCGCGTCGCTCGTGCCTCGCTATGCTATAGGCCACCCCATTACCGCAACGTTAGATGAGTAAATAACTTGGAATCTGTATGCACAAATACATAATCATTATAGCTTCAATTTTTTTTACAGCGAATTCATATGCTGATGAGTGGTATAACGCATTGCAGGGAATTTGTAATTTAGAGAATAATACCTTCGAGGTTCAGTATATTGGGAAATATAATGAAGAAGGCCAAGCAATGGTCAAGGATGTGAAGTCTAAAACAGAAAATGAATGCACTATAAATGACATAAAATATGAACTTAAAGCTCGTTTTTTTTATCGTTCATCTGATTCTATGGGGCGCTGTGGTGCACACGAATATGTCGAGATTCAAATTTTAAAGAATGGAGAGTCTATCTTTAAAAATTTGGTTCAAAGTGATTGTCATTATTCAAAAGACTATATCTCATCTGTTCTGGTGGAAATAGCACCTGAAAATATTATTATAGAGAGAAAGCAAGGAACACCATATTAAATTCACCTAACCAGCGACTGTGGCGTCAACCTTAACAAAAAATTGATTAGTAGGCCCATGCAACATTATCTCTCACCATTGCATTAAGCATGGTGATAAATTTTCTCATACATGCTGTTAGTGCCACCTTTTTATGCTTCCCCTGTGCTACAAGTTTTTG
>Ga0316204_10003972_pt1 | contig 27908 bp, 24 predicted proteins | sample 6monrhotite_MG_2_FD_205661 | JGI IMG/M metagenome (GOLD analysis project Ga0316204, IMG submission 205661) | Microbial mat bacterial communities from mineral coupon in-situ incubated in ocean water Damariscotta River, Maine, United States -... | ecosystem: Environmental > Aquatic > Marine >...
ATAGGCGGAAGTATGTTTATAGTGGGTATGCTAATAATGGTATATAACGTAATCGTCACTATTAGAAAAGGAACTGCAGTAACTGATGAGTTGGCTGAAGCCCCAGCTCTTACGAGAGTTTCAAAAAGAAGAGTTGCAGGGGAAACATTCCATACTTGGTTAGAAAGAAAACCGGTACAGCTTACTGTTTTGGCGACAATAGCTATTTTGATAGGTGGCGTCATACAGATTATACCAACACTTTTGGTGAAATCAAATATTCCGACGATAACCAGTGTAAAACCATATACCGCTCTTGAATTAGAAGGTCGTGACCTTTATATCAGAGAAGGTTGTGTTGGTTGTCACTCACAAATGGTACGACCGTTCCGCAGTGAAGTAGAGCGTTATGGCGAATATGCAAAAGCAGGAGAGTTCGTTTATGACCATCCGTTCCTATGGGGTAGTAAACGTACCGGACCAGATTTATTGAGAATTGGAGGTAAATATTCTGATAACTGGCACCTGAATCATATGTATGACCCGCAAAGTACTTCTTCAGGTTCCATTATGCCTGCCTATCAATGGTTAGTTACCAATGCACATGATAGAAGTGCTACTGAAATTAAAATGCAGGCTATGGTAAGTTTAGGTGTTCCATACACTGATGAAGATATTTCAAATGCACAACAAGCTATGGCGGAACAAGCTGAGCAGATTGAGAAAAACCTTTATACAGATCCAGAGTTTGCAAAAACCTATGAAGCAGATAAAAAGTACGCTCAAGAAAATGGTGAAGAGTTTATAGAAATGCGTGATCGTGAGATTGTTTCTTTGATTGCTTATTTGCAACGATTAGGTACTGATATCAAAATAAAAGACTCAGACGAATTATTATCACAAAACAAGTAATGTCATGTTGAAATTTGTAAAAAACCATATGGAAAGTATCGACGGGATAGCAACCTATCCTATGATATCACTATTAATTTTCTTCGTGTTTTTCACTTTGCTATTTTGGTGGGTGTTTACCGCGAGTAAAGCGCATGTAAAAGAAATGGGCGAATTGCCTTTGGATAACGATAACCAATAAAACCTTAAGATTATGTTTACTAGAACTCCTTGGTGGATTCGCATCCCAGTGCTATTTTTCTTGGTCTTCGGACTTATGGAATACTTTATCGATTCGGGCGATCAACCTGCATTTATGACATACCCCGTCACACAATTTTTTATGTTGATGGTGCTTTTGATATTAATTGCTATTGAAGTAATATTAAAAGCTATTGAGAACGTAATGTTTCAAACATTATCGGCTGAAGGACAAGAACGCTATCTAGCGGATAAAAATAAAAAATGGGAATGGACATGGGGCAAAGAAATGTATGCTCGTATGACTAAAACCAAAGAGATAGAAGAAGAAGGCGAAATCATTCTAGATCACAATTACGATGGTATTCGCGAATTGGACAATGTATTACCGCCATGGTGGGTATATATGTTTTATGCAACTATTGTTTTTGGTGTCATTTATTTAGTTCGGTTCGAAATTGTAGGCGATTATAATCAATCGTTAGAATATGAGCAAGAAGTTGCAGCGGCTAAAATTGAAATAGAAGAATACAAAAAGACAGCTAAAAACCTGGTAGATGTAAATACTGTAGAGTTATTGACAGATGCATCTGATTTAAATGCAGGTAAGGCAATTTTCACTGCTAATTGTGTGGTTTGCCATATGGCAGATGGTGGTGGTGGTATCGGCCCTAACTTAACAGATAATAACTGGATTTTAGGTGGCGGAATCAAAAATGTCTTTAATACGATTTCCGAAGGGGGTCGTGATGGAAAAGGAATGGTTGCTTGGAAACAGAGTTTAAAACCTGTTGAAATGGCCCAAGTTGCTAGTTATGTTTTACAATTTGAAGGAACAATAGCGGCAAACCCAAAAGCACCGGAAGGTGATATTTGGATTAATCCAGACGCTCCAAAAGAAGAAATGCCAACCCAAGAAGAAGCTCCTTTAGAACAGGCTTCTGATTCTACTACAGTGGCTATGAATTAATTTAGGTTTGTAGCAGATAAAATATCACACTGAGGGCAGTCAAAGTGTATTCAAAGTAAAAGGAAGTAGTTAAGGGTGAAAGCAAAAACTAGCAATGGAAGAAAATTTTAGAGATTCCATAGGAACAATAAATGCAGAAGGCAAGAGGGCTTGGGTTTATCCTAAAAAACCTAGTGGTCGCTTTTATGAGTATCGTAAATATGTTAGCTATGGGTTGTTGTTATTTCTTTTTGCGTCTCCATTCATCAAAGTAAATGGGCATCAATTCTTGATGTTCAATATACTTGAACGTCGATTCAATATTTTCGGATTTCCGTTTTGGCCACAAGATTTTCATCTCGTGGTAATATCTATGATTGCTGGTGTCATATTTGTTGCGCTATTTACTGTTGCTTATGGCCGTATTTTTTGCGGATGGATGTGTCCGCAGACCATTTTTATGGAAATGGTTTTTCGCAGAATTGAATACTGGATTGATGGTGATAGAGGAGCACAACAACGTTTGGATAAATCACCTTGGAACGCAAAAAAGATTAGAAAACGGCTTTTTAAATGGATTGTATTTTTTGTCATATCCTTTTTGATTGCCAATGTATTTCTCGCCTATTTAATTGGTAGTGATAAATTGATGCAATACGTGATTGATGGGCCTTTAGCACATGTAAGTACCATGGTTTCGCTATTAATATTTACAGCAGTATTTTATTTTGTTTTTGCCTGGTTTAGAGAGCAAGTCTGTATCATAGCTTGTCCTTATGGTCGTATGCAAGGCGTATTGTTAGATGAAAAGTCCATAGCAGTAGCTTATGATCATAAAAGGGGAGAGGCCGAGAACGGACGTAAAAAGTTTAGAAAAAATGAAGATCGTGATGCTTTGGGTCATGGCGATTGCATTGATTGTTTTCAATGTGTGAATGTTTGTCCAACGGGTATTGATATTAGAAACGGAACCCAGTTGGAATGTGTGAACTGTACTGCTTGTATTGATGAGTGTGATGACATCATGGAGAAAATCAACAAGCCTAAAGGATTGATTCGTTATGCTAGTGAAGATGAAATCAATAACAAGACCAAATTCAAGTTTACGGCTCGTATGAAAGGTTACACAGCTGTACTGGCCATATTGATTGCGATACTTGTGGGAATGCTTTTTTTGAGAACAGAACTCGAAACCAGTATATTTAGGTTGCCAGGTCAGTTGTACGAACGTAAAGCCAATAATGTCATTAGCAATGTATATACCTATAAATTGATTAACAAAACCAGTGAAGCCATTGAAGATGTCAATTTTAAACTGGTTTCACATAAGGGCGAAATAAAGATGGTGTCACAAGATACTTTTGAAGTGCCTGCGGAAGAACTAGCAGAAGGTACCTTGTTTATTGAAATTAGTGCATCAGCCTTAAATGGCGATAAAGATAAATTGAAGATTGAGGTGTATAGTGGCGATAAATTGATTGAGACCACAACAACACAGTTTTTAGCTCCAAGGAGTTACAATTAAGAACAACGAAATTATGAAAATCAACTGGGGAACAGGTATTGTTATAGCATTCGTAGCTTTTATCTCATTCATTATGTATTTCGTGATTCGAATGAGTACGGAGGATCGCGCTAACCATGATTTGGTTGCCGATGATTATTACAAAAAAGAATTAGCGTATCAAGAAGAAATTGATGCTGAAAATAACGCTGCGGAAAATGCAGCAAATCTTCAGATAAAAAAAACAGAAGAAGGGCTGAAAATAGCTTTTCCAGAAGAATTTAGCATTGAAGATATCACCGGTAAGGTGTCCCTTTATAGACCGTCGAACAGGCATTTGGATTTTGACTTTCCTATAAGTTTGTCCAAAACACATTTGCTCATACCTGACAATAGCCTGCTAGACGGTCGGTGGGACATTGCCGTTAAATGGCATTATAAAAATAAGACCTTTTTGCACAAAGAAAAATTGAGCTATTAATATGTTACTATCTGCGCTAGTTTTAGGTCTCTTAGGCAGCTTCCATTGTTTGGGCATGTGTGGGCCAATCGCGTTTATGCTTCCTTTAGATAAAACTAGTACTTCCAAAAAACTTATTCAACTTTTCATTTATCATTTTGGTCGCTTACTCTCATATGGAATACTAGGCTTGGTTTTTGGACTTGTAGGCAAAGGACTTTACCTATTTGGAATTCAGCAAAAATTATCTATCGCTATTGGAGCAATTATGATTCTTTTGGTCTTGCTTCCCAATAAGCATCTTAAGAAATATAGTTTAGGAAAACCTATTTATAGGTTGTTGGCAAAAGTGAAATCCAAATTGGGAAAAGAACTTAAAAAACGGACTCCCGATACTTTTTTAACTATTGGCTTTTTGAATGGTTTTCTTCCCTGCGGATTAGTTTCTATGGCTTTATTAGGGGCGATTGCTTTAGGTAATCCGTGGCAAGGAAGTTTATATATGACACTGTTTGGATTAGGTACAGTCCCACTTATGACAATAGCTGTCTTGTCTAGCGGTTTGTTAAAAGGTACAGCCAAGCGTAGGGTGCAAAAACTAGTTCCGATATTTGTAGTGCTTATTGGCGCTCTTTTTATAGTAAGAGGTTTAGGTTTGGGTATTCCGTATGTTTCGCCAAAAGAACCTATTAATACAGAGATAGCATCTAGTGAAATGGAATGCCATTAGTTTTATATAAAAATCTATAAAAACACATATTAATAATGCGAATAACAAGTGTTGAAGAAGCAGTAAAAATTGTAAAGCCTGGCAATCGTGTATTCTTTCAAGGTGCCGCAATGACCCCCAATGAATTAATTGACGGTCTATGTGAAAGACACGCCGAACTTAAAGATGTAGAGGTTGTTTCTATCCATACAGAAGGTGATGCAAAATATACCCAGGCACCCTACAACAAAACTTTTCATTTAAATTCTTGTTTTGTAGGAGGTAATGTGCGAAAATTGGTGAATACCCCAGAGGGTGATTATATTCCTATTTTTTTAAGTGAAATCCATTTGCTCTTTAAACGCGATATTCTTCCTTTAGATGTTGCATTGGTGCAGGTTTCTCCACCAGATAACCACGGCTATTGCTCATTAGGAGTTTCGGTAGATGTAGCCCTTCCTGCAGTGCGTACTGCCAAGAAAATTGTTGCTCAGATAAATCCTTCTGTACCTAGAACTCATGGTACAGGTATCGTACATGTTGATGAAATTGAGTGCGCCATTAAAATTGATAGACCGATACACGAGCATAATCCAACGGTTATTGGCGATACAGAACACAAAATTGGACAACATGTGGCTTCGCTGATTGAGAATGGAGCGACTTTGCAAATGGGTATTGGCAGTATTCCTGATGCTGTTTTGGCCAACTTAGGAAATCATAAAGATTTAGGTATCCATACCGAAATGTTTTCTGATGGCGTATTGCCTTTATTGGAAAAAGGAATTATTACAGGTAAGGAAAAGGCTGTAAAGAGAGGTAAAATAGTAAGTTGTTTTGCGGTAGGTAGTCGAAAATTATATGATTTTATTGATGATAACCCTATCTGCGATTTTAGAGACGCTGCTTACACTAATGATACGGCAAGAATTCGAAGAAACCCAAAGGTTACTGCTATAAACAGTGCTATTGAGATTGATTTGACCGGTCAGGTCTGTGCTGATACCATCGGTAGTTATCAATTTTCTGGTGTTGGTGGCCAAATGGACTTTATACGAGGAGCATCACTTTCTGAAGGAGGTAAGCCTATTTTTGCAATGTCTTCTACTACAAAAAAAGGAGTTTCCAAAATAACTCCGTTCTTAAAAATAGGAGCAGGCGTAACTACGACCAGAGCTCATGTGCACTATGTTGCAACAGAGTTTGGAGTGGTGAATTTATTCGGAAAGAGCCTTCAACAACGTGCAAATGCCTTAATTTCAATAGCTCACCCAGACCATCAAGAAGAATTGAATAAGGCAGCTTTTGAAAGATTTAAGGGTAAATAGACAAGATGCTAATCAGGTAACCATTTGTGCTATTTGTCTTTTCAGAGTATAGTTTTTGTAAGGAGCATTTTCGTGACTAATAAATCTGTACGCTCGTTGTTTCAACGTAAAGGTTTGGTGTACTGCGGTCACAAAACTTTTTTTTGGGAGTAGCCACAAAAACTTAACTAAGAACATAGAAAGGGGAAGCTCAATCATAAGCTTCCCCTCAATTGAACTCAGCTAATCCCCCGATAGCTGACGTTTATTGCATATCAATCAAAAAATACAATCTAATACTGTGCCAGTAAATAGTTTATTAAATCTGTGGTGGTAACAATACCAACTAATTTATCATCATCTACTACGGGCAAGGCGTGAAACTCTTTTTGGGCTAAAAATACCGCCACCTCGTGAACCGTTGCTTGAGACGATACACAAATAACATCTTTGACCATAACCTGTTCAATAGTGAACATATTATAAATCATGGTATCAACATCTTTTTCGTGTTCATCAATAGCATCAGCAAAGCTAATACGCATCAAATCAGTATAACTTAACATGCCCAGAACATCTTTACCAGAGGTAACAGGAATATGTCTAATTCTATTTTTTTTAAAGAGTTCTTCTGCCGTTACTAAATCATCTTTGGTACTTAGGGTGACCACATTTTTGGTCATTATTTGGGATACGGGGACACGCTTTTTCATGAGGATTCGTTTTAAATTTCTTACTTAAAGATACCATACTAATGAATCAAGAAATATGATAAATATCAGGGCTTTAAAGGAATTAAAGATTCTATTAACCTTAAAGTGTTAAGTAAATTAATAGAAAATTGTACCTTCCTATAAAATGAATATTTTGAAAAATCATTTGAAATGAAAAAAAATACTTCCCGAAGATCTTTTATAAAGAAAGCTACTTTAAGTTCAGCAGCTTTAACAACAGCTCCATATGTTTTTGGTTCTAGAGCTGATGAAAAATTGGTAATAAAGAGAAACTATGATACCTATGAGTATTCTGCAAATGACCAAATTAATTTGGCTTTGATTGGTTCTGGTATTCAAGGTATATATGATACTACAGCTGCGCTTAAAGTTGATGGAGTCAAACTGGTAGCGGCTTCTGATTTGTATGCTGGTAGGTTGGACCGCGCTAAAGAATTATGGGGAGATGATATCTATACCACAAGGGATTATCGAAAAATTTTGGAACGTTCTGATGTTGATGCTGTAATCATTGCAACACCTGACCATTGGCATCAGAAAATCACTATTGATGCACTCAATGCAGGAAAGCATGTGTATTGTGAAAAGCCCATGGTTCAAAAATTTGAAGAGGGCCAAGCTATTATTCAAGCACAAAAAGAGAGTGGAAAAATCTGCCAGGTCGGTAGCCAAGGTATGTCTTCATTGGGCAATGAAAAAGCAAAACAATTGTATGAAGAAGGTGCTATTGGAGATATTGTAATGTTAGATATGTACAATGACCGGTACTCTTCCGAGGGAGCTTGGCAATATCCGATTCCCCCAGATGCGGACCCTAGAACCCTTGATTTTGATACCTTTTTAGGGACTGCACCTAAGGTTCCTTATGAACTAAAACGATTTTTTAGGTGGAGAAATTATCAAGATTATGGAACCGGCGTTGCAGGCGATCTATTTGTTCATGCTTTTTCTACCTTAAATTATGTGCTAAGTTCTCATGGACCAAACCGAGCTTTGGCAACTGGTGGTCTGAGGTATTGGAAAGATGGCAGAGATGTGCCTGATGTGACCATAACGCTTTATGATTATCCTAAAACAGCAACTCATGCGGCTTTTAATGCTGCATTCAGAATCAATTTTATTGCTGGAAATGGTGGAGGTGGAGGTTTTAAATTAATAGGTACCGAAGGCGAAATGGAAGTTGGTCAAAATCAAGTAAAATTGACAAGGTCAAAATTAGGAATGACCCCCAGCAATTATTCCATGATTGCCTATACTGAAGCAACGCAAGAAAAACTAAGGGAGCAATACTCAAAAACGCAATTTGGAACTAGGGATTCTAACCTAAATATAGGTACGACAACTTGGCAAGCACCAAGAGATTATAAAGGGGGTCACTACGACCATTTCTATAACTTTTTCACAGCTATTAGAACATCAAACAATGTGGTGCAAAATCCGACATTTGGTTTACGTGCTGCTGGGGCTGCATTATTAGCAAACGAGAGTTATTTAAAAAAACAACCCGTAAACTGGGACCCTGAAAAGATGCAATTGATTTCATAAAAAAAGAGGCTGTTTAAAAATCATTTTTAAACAGCCTCTTAAATATTAAAATAGTAGTTGTCTAGATTTTAAAAGTCACCACAGGTATTGAACTGTGGTTGGCAATATCTTCACCAATACTGCCCATAAAGAAATGTGATAGTCCTTTTCTACCATGAGTAGGAATACCAATCATATCTGCAGCTTGCGATTCGGCATAGTTTAAAATACCCTTTTCAACACTATAATCATTATGAATATCAACTTCTTTAGCAATCATGGCGATATTAGAAAACTTAGAGATTCGATTGTAGGTGTCATCTGTGCTTAAGAAAGCATCGGCTGGAGTATTGATATAAACAAGTTTAAGGTCAGCACCCAGTAAGTCAGCAAAAGCAATTGCTTTTTTAGCTGCAGGCACACTTTCTTCTTTAAAGTCACTAGCAAAAACAAAACGTTCGGCTTTAAAATTAGCAACATCACCTTTAATCACCAATACCGGAATTTCAGAACTACGAACTACGCGCTCTGTATTAGATCCAATAAAGATTTCTTCAAGCCCATCAGTACCATTTGACCCCATGACAATTAAATCAACCTCATGTTTTTCGGCAACTTCATTTACTTCACTAAATACTTTATAGTGCTTTATTATTGGCGTGATTTTTATACCTTTTAAGTAAGGTTTATCCAAGAATTTGGACAACCTATCTTCTGTCACCTTTATAAGGTGCACAATGTGAACCTGCGGAATATATTCTGTATTAGACATAATAGCAGGAGATAGCTCTAGCATATGAAGTACAAAAAGTTCGGAATTACTTTTCTTGGCCAACGTGGCGGCTACTTTTAAGGCAGTTTCAGATTGTTCTGAAAAATCTATGGGTACAACTATACGTTTCATTTGATTTTGGGATTTAAGGGTTATACAGTCATCGAAAACAAACGTGTTTCCGGTTTTTTTCTTTGTAATTTTAAATCAAAGGCCATACTTATATTTCGAATAAAGGGCTTTCCTTTTTCGGTAACTTTGATACTATTGGATGTGATTTTTACCAACCCATCTACTTCAAGTTCTGATAGGTTATCAATAATATGTTGAAAATCTAGAAGATTAGTCTGACCAACTTCCCATGAGGTTTCAAACTGGCACATCAGGTTCAAGATATGCTTGCGAATCAATTCATCTTCTTTATTAAGTAAATGTCCACGATAAACAGGAATAATGTCATGTTCAACCAAATGTTGGTACTCTTCAATGTTCTTGACATTTTGGGCAAATGCATCCCAACTATCACTAATACTCGATGCGCCTAAACCAATCATCAATTGGGTTTTTGAGGCGGTATAGCCCATAAAGTTTCGATGGAGGTTTCCACTTGCACTTGCAGTAAATAGACTATCTGTTTCAAGTGCAAAATGGTCCATGCCAATATCATGGTAACCGAGTTCGGTCAAGCTGCTTTTTCCTATTTCGTATTGTAATTTTTTATCCTCGCCCGATGGCAAGTCATCATCTTTGTAACCACGTTGTCCGTTGCCTTTTAACCAAGGCACATGGGCATAACTGTAAAAAGCAAGTCGATCAGGGCGTAGTTCATTGTTTTTGGCGATGGTGTTTTTTACATCATTTAGAGTCTGAAAAGGTAATCCGTAGATAATATCATGACCTACTGATGTGTAACCAATCTCTCTAGCCCAATTGGTTACATTTTTTACGTTTTCAAAAGGCTGAATTCGATTAATGGCTTTTTGAACAGTTTCATTATAATCTTGCACTCCAAAACATACACGTCTAAAACCAACATCAAACAATGCTTTCAAATGTGCTTTGGTCGTGTTGTTTGGATGACCTTCAAAACTCAATTCGGCATCTTCGGCTTTATCAGCAAATCTGAATATACCCTGAATCAATCGGGTTAGGTTTTCTGGAGAAAAAAAAGTTGGGGTGCCTCCACCTAAATGAAGTTCTTTGATAATTGGTCTTTTTCCCAATACTTCTCGGTATAGAGACCATTCTTTTAGAACAGCCCTTATATAAGGGTCTTTTACTTCATGTCGTTTGGTTATACGCTTGTGGCAACCGCAAAATGTACACATGTTCTCACAGAAGGGCAGATGAATATAAAGACTAATCCCCTCTTGTTGACTTTGCTCAAAACTTTCCTTGACACTTAAGTTCCACTTTTTTCCTGAAAAACTATCTAAATCCCAATAAGGAACAGTGGGATAACTCGTGTATCGAGGGCCGGGAATATTATATTTATTGGTTAAACTGCACATACCATTTAATTATAATCCAAAATTACCTTTAGTGGTTTGTTTAAAATATGATAAATATCAGTTCTTCCTCTTTTTGGGGTTCTAGTATGATAATTGTCATATTTTCAAGGTGTTTGCTAATTTATATTTGTAATTAAAGTCAATTTGTAAACTTTGTTTTTAGTGAATTGGTATAAAGCACTTTAATATGGGAGAAATGATTTTAAAGAGCAAAAAGGATGTAGACGAGCGTCGAGCTTTTGTTCAACATCTTATCAGCGATATCAAAGCATTAGAACTCCTTTTAAAAGAAGGACGTTTTGAAGATGACATCGTTCGTATTGGCGCAGAACAAGAACTTTGTTTGGTAGATGAGCGGTATCAACCGGCAGGCGTCAACCTAAAGCTTTTAGAACGAATAGATGATGAACATTTTACCACAGAACTTGCGAGTTATAATATTGAGATTAACCTAGATCCATTCGAATTAAAAAATGACTGCTTTTCTTTGGTTGAAAAGCAAGTTTGTTCATTATTAAAGAAAGCAGCTATAAAGGCCAAAGAGCAGAATATAAAATTAGTTTTGGCAGGCATTTTACCAACAATAAGTAAGAATGAGGTATCCATGGATTTTTTAACTCCGATACCGAGGTATTTTGCTTTAAATGATGCTTTAGTTTCAAAAAAGGGAGGTGACTTTAATCTTAAAATAAGAGGTGTTGACGAATTGTACTTAAAGCACAATTCAGTAATGTTTGAGGCTTGTAACACCAGTTTTCAATTACATCTACAAATACCTTCACCTGATTTTATATCGAGTTATAATTGGTCGCAGGCCATTGCTGGACCAGTACTTTCTGTATGTTGTAACTCACCCATGCTAATGGGTCGTGAGCTTTGGAAGGAAACTCGGATTGCACTTTTTCAGCAAAGTCTAGATACCCGAAAGTCAGGTTATGTATTAAATGACCAGGCACCAAGAGTTGGGTTTGGTACACATTGGGAAGAGGGCTCGGTGACAGAGATTTTCAAAAAAGACATTTCTAAACATCGTGTTTTACTGACCAAACCTATTGAAGAGGGTTCACTGGATCAGATGAAAAATGGAAAAGCCCCCAAACTGGAAGCATTGCGATTACATAACGGAACGGTGTACCGATGGAACAGACCTTGTTATGGAATAGGAGATGGTAAGCCCCACTTAAGAATTGAGAACAGATACATTCCATCTGGACCTTCAATAATTGATGAAATGGCAAACTTTGCTTTTTGGATTGGATTAATGAAAGGACGTCCAAAACGATTTGACAATATGAAAAGTCAGATGGATTTTAAAACGGCCAAAACCAATTTTATAAAGGCAGCGAGAACAGGTAAAGAAAGCATGTTTTTTTGGGATAAAAAACTAGTCAGTGCAAAAGAACTACTATTGAAAGAGCTATTGCCAATAGCCCGTAAAGGGTTAGAAAAATGTAATATAGACAAAGATGATATTAATAGATTATTGGGTGTTATTGAAAAACGCCTTAGTGGTAATACAGGAGAGCAATGGCAAGTACAAAATTTTAGAAAATTAAGGAAAACATTTAAAACAAATGATGCGCTGCAACAACTGACCAAAGCGATGTGTGAAAACCAAAAAAAGGCTTTGGCAATTCATGATTGGCCAGAAATTGAGGTATCAAAAACTGGTAAACAAGAATATCGATTGGTAAAAGAAATTATGACCACACATTTATTCAAATTGTATGAAAATGACTTTGCCAGTATGGCCGTCGCCATAATGGAATGGAACAAAATTCACCATATTCCTATTGAAAATGAAAAAGGCGAATTGACCGGTTTACTCACTTCTAACTATTTGAAAGGACTTGATGTTAATCTTGATGAGGTTTTGGTAAAAGATATAATGATTAAAGATATTACTACAGTTGGGCCATACACTAAAATTTCAGATGCCCAAAGTATAATGAAGGAACAAGGTATAGGTTGCCTACCTGTTTGCAATCATAACGCTTTAGTAGGTATTCTAAGTAAAAAGGATTTATAACTATGATCCAAAAACCTGATGAATTATTAAAAGACGGAGTGCCTATCAATCGAATTATCGATTGTATAAAAGGAAATGATGAGGGGCCGACCCTTATTTTTTTTGCTGGTATTCATGGTAATGAACCGGCAGGGGTTATAGGGTTGCAAAAAGTTTTTAAAGAGCTAAGAGAACAGGCGTTTTCTGTAAAGGGATCTATTTATGGTTTAGCAGGTAATCTAAATGCTCTGCAAAAACAAATTCGTTATGAGGACGAGGATCTCAATCGTATTTGGAATACTACAAAGCTTGATAAAATAAAATCGTACAAGAAACTAAAACTCCGTCAAGAAGAAAAGGAGATGTTAGATTTACATGAGGTATTGCTTAAACTATTAAATACGGAAAATCCTCCTTTCTATTTTATTGATTTGCACACAACATCTGGTGAAACAACACCTTTTATCGTAATGAACGATAGTTTGTTGAACAGAAGATTTGTACTTAATTATCCTTTGCCAAAAGTTTTGGGTATTGAAGAATATCTGCATGGAGCTTTATTAAGCTTTATTAATGAAATGGGATACGTCTCTTTTGGTTTTGAAAGTGGTCAACATGAACAATATGAGGCTATTACGAACAATGTAAATTTTATTCATTACACTTTGATGCTTACATCTTCAATAACAGTGAGTAAGTCTTGGGAGTCAGTTGTGAAAAGAGCAATGGATACCATTTCAGTTATTTCTACAGATTTTTTTGAGATAACCTATGAACACCATTTAAAAGCTACGGATAGTTTTCAAATGGCTCCCGGATTCTTGAATTTTCAAAGAATTAAGAAGGGAATAAAAATTGCCGATTTCAATGGTGAACCAGTAATTGCAAATAAAGCAGCCCAAATCTTTATGCCCTTATACCAAAGTCAGGGAAGTGAAGGCTTTTACTTGATTAAACCAATACCTATGATTTTTCTGTGGATTTCAAAATATTTTAGAAAATTAAGATTAGATAATGTCTTGACCATTTTACCAGGTCTGAATTGGAAATCTAATGAGAGAAAGGAATTGGTGGTTAATACCCGAATTGCAAAATACATTTCAAAATCATTCTTTCATCTGATGGGTTATCGAGTAAGAAGAGGAGAAGATTCTTATCTCATTTTAAAGAACCGAGAGTCAGCTTCAAGGCATAGTGAATATCCAAGTAGTTGGAAATAAAAAGAGCCACTTATTAAGTAGTGGCTCTTTTTCTCTATATTTAATCTTCTTATTGTATCACAAAATTTATGGGTACACTATAACCTATTCTCGCTGCTGAACCACGTTGCATAGCTGGTTTCATATTAGGAAGAGCTCCAATAATTCGAACAGCTTCTTTTTCTAATAACCTGTCTGGGCCTCGTTGTCTAATACTGGTCACTTGACCTTTAGTATCAATCTCGAACTGTACGAACACGCGACCGGAAATTTTCATTTCAAGGGCGGTCTGCGGGTAATTGAAATTAGCTTTTATATGTTCTTGAATTTTTTTGTTGAAGCATTCTTTTCGTTCTCGCTCAGTTTTGCAGGACTCGCAACCTGGAAAAACTGGAGCATTCTCTATAATTGCGAACGGAACAACAATATCTTCTTCCATTTCACCAACATCTACATCGTCTATATCTACAATAGCATCTTCAACATAGGTGTCTTGGCTACTTTCAGTACTTTCAATGACGGTTTCCTCAACATCCTCAACATCTTCAATAATTTCAATGACATCTGGTGCTGCCGGTGGGGGTGGGGGTGGGGCAGTGCGCAACATTTCTGTAATTGGTACTTCTTCGTCCATAGTATCTTGCACATCTAAAACTTGTGCAAATTCTTCAGTAGTATCGTAAGATTTGTATTCCAACATTCTCCATGTGGTAAAGAGAACAACAGTCAACCCGATTATAAAATACAAGCTACTGTTTCTATTTAAATCTGCCTTGGGATTTTTTTTGAGTTCCATGACTATTGCTTTTTATTTTGAATAAAAGTAATCTGGATACTTCTAAAAAAACATGATATTTATCAAGTTTGTAATTTTAACACTTATTTATTGAGAATTTCGCAATTCATCTATCTGAGTTGCTTGGTCGCTGTTCTTTTTGAAAAGCTTGGTCTTGAATAAAAAAACCATTCTAATTCGATCATAATTATTTTTGCCAATATGGTTTTTCGTATAGCCAATCTCTACATTAATATTATGAGCTACTTTTCGTCCTAGGCCAACATAAAATCTATTTTGATTGATGTTTCCTTCTTTAAGGTTAAAAAAAGGTTCGTCAAAAGCCTTTACATAAAGATTTTTAGAAACCTTCCTTTTAAACTGTAGGCGGTAGCGCAGGCGTGCGTTGAAAATACTTTCCTCAGGTTTTGAAATCCATCGTTGTTCTAAACGCATCCTTTGAGAAATCTTGGTGCGATAAAAATTAGAATTGTAACAAAACTCCTCATAAATCCATTTTTGAGTGGTTAAAGTTTCAAACTCGTTATGGTCGAACGGTTGGGTGTCAAGATAGGCTGCACCGAGGGTAAAGTTGTAGTTGCTATTTGGTGCATAGGTTAAACCAGTTCTAAAGAAACCGAATTCTGTAGCTTCGGAAAGATTGTAATACCTAATAATACCTACAGTTGGTATTTTCCATTTTTCTGTAATTTGATGATTGCCGCCAATAACGAGCCATGTACCCGTGGCATCTTTCATTTCGCTCTGTGGATATGATGCTTGTGAAATTAGTATGGAAGTAACTAAAAAAAATATTTTTTTTATAGAGTAGCGAAAGTGCGTCATAACCCTTTTTTAAAATATTAGTTACAAAGTTCTCTAAGAATAAAAACCCAAAGTATGATAAATGTCATTAATGAAAAATAAAGCGGATTTTTTGAGTATAAATAATCAAACCTGACATCTGTCATGTTTTTAACAGAGTACTCAAATTACTTTTGGATAGAAATTAAATTTTAATCCATTAAAGCTTAAGAGGTATGAGCACAATTACTAAAATTTTAATCCCATTTGATTTTACGGAGCCCGCAGTAGCAGCGTTGGCATATACGCTAGATTTTGTAGGTTTTGAACGCCCTATTCAGATTCAGGCCATGTATGTGAGCACGTCAGAAGTTAGTGTGCATAATCAAAAGAAAACAGAGGAAGATTTTGACGGCATTGTAAAATCTTTGAATAAAAGGACCAGTCTTAGACCTCAGATATTGCTAGCAAACGGAGATTTAGTTCAGGTTTTATTAAAAGCTAGAAAAGAACATAATGCAGATTTGGTTATGATGGGTACTTTGGGGGATACCAGTATTGACGCTCATGTTACCAATACCTCAAAATTGGTTTTAGAAGCCGATTGCCCGGTGATAACAATTCCTTTCAATTCTGAAATTAAGGTTCCGAAAGAGATTGCACTGGTGCTAGGTAAGGAAGAAATTGAAGACGCAAAGGTTTTAAACCTCTTATTGCAAATTGCCCGTTCTTTTGATGCAAGAGTTCATGTATTGACCATCTATAAAGAATCTATTTATGGTGAAAAGGCCATCGTAGAAACTAATGAAGATACTCTTGAGTACTACTTAGAACATTTTTATGCTGAGCATAATTTTGAAAAAAATCAAGATATAGAGCAAGGTATATTGGATTATATTGAAGAAAAAAACATTGACCTTTTAGCAATTTTGCCTCGTAACCATGCTCAAAAGACTAAGCCTTCAGAAGGTAGATTAACAAAGTTATTAACCCTTCATTCTAATGTGCCAGTTCTTACACTGGACTAATAATTATACAGACCTATAATGATTACACTCTTAATCATTCTTTTTATTACGATTACCTTGTTTGTATGGGGTAAATTTCCGCCAGATGTGGTTGCCCTCATGTCAATGTTAACGCTCTATCTTACAGGAATTCTTGATGTACAAGAAACCTTAAGCGGTTTTAGCAATACTACTGTCATCATGATTGCAGCCTTATTCATTATTGGTGAAGGTCTTTCAAGAACAGGTTGGACCGCCCTTGCTGGTCAGCGTTTTGTTAGTTGGGCAGGTAAAAGCATTCCAAAATTATTGGTCATAGTTACTTTGGGGGCAAGTGTCCTTTCTGGTTTTGTTAGTAATACTGGTACTGTGGCAGCACTGCTTCCTGTTACGGTTTCTGCAGCCTGGAGCGCAGGAACACTGCCCTCAAAGTTATTAATGCCCGTTGCATTTGGTTCTAATACTGGTGGACTTTTGACCCTTACGGGAACACCGCCTAACATTATTGCCAGTAATACCTTGATTGAAAACAATCTAGAGGGATTCTCATTTTTCGAATTCGCATTTATTGGGCTTCCACTTTTGGTTATTGCAATTATTTATTTTAGATATGTGGGCTATCGTTTGCTTCCAAAGCGTCAAACTAACGAAAGACCTGCCGATATTGATGCTGAAATGCACAAATGGATATCTAATTACAGCATTGGAGATAACTTATACAGGCTACGTATACGCTCTATGTCTCCTTTGATAAATACTAAAATTGGAGATTGGAATTTTGAGGTAGAACACGAAGTTTCAGTTATGCGTTTAAAGCGCAGGCATCCAAGTAGATTACAACAAACAATTCCTCAATTTGTCGATTTACCAGAGGATGACACCGAAATGCGTTACCATGATATTATTACGGTAAAGGGGACACCAAAGGCAGTAGATAAGTTGGTGCTTAAGTATAGTTTAGGTGTAATTCCTACCCCTGTTGAAAAAGACTCATTGAAGAATGAGTTGATTAATCAAGAGGTGGGAATGGCCGAAATGTTGATTACGCCCAACTCAGTTTTTGTAGGTAAAACAATAAATCTAGGACACTATTTAAGGAAAACGGGAGTACAACTTTTAGCAGCTTCTAGAAAGAATAGGCCTTTGTCTGGTAAAATGAAAATAGAAGCTGGTGACGCTTTTGTTATTCGTGGTCCTTGGGAAAATATTACTTCTTTGAAATCCCTTTATGAGAACGTGGTGATTTCAGGAAGTCCTGAAGCGATGTCTAAGAATGTCGCGCAGCTCACGTCAAGGAGTTATATCGCCATGGGGACCTTGGTACTAATGATTGCATTATTGGTATTTAAGGTTTTTCCTGGTGCAATTGCTGCCTTAGTTTGTGCAGGCATCATGCTCTTAACCAGATGTGTTCCTATTTCAAAGGCTTATAAAGGAATCAGTTGGACAAGCGTTGTCATGATAGCTGCAATGATACCCATGGGTACGGCGCTTCAAAAAACGGGAGTAGCAGAAATAGCTGCGAATGGATTGGTTGAGATACTGGGTAGTATACATCCAACTGCACTTTTAGCAGGTATTTTTTTACTGACAACCGCCTTTAGTCAAACGATTAATAATTCTGCGACAGCAGTTTTGATGGCACCAATAGCTTTGTTGGCAGCTACATCGCTGGGTGTTTCGCCAAAACCATATTTGATAACAGTGGCCATAAGTGCATCAACGGCATTTTTGACCCCTGTAGGTACGACCACTAACGCCATGGTGTTATCCGCTGGCGGTTATACATTTTTAGATTACGTAAAGGTCGGTGGACCACTATTACTGCTGTTTTTTATAGCGACAATAGTGCTGGTTCCTCTGATTTGGAGCTTTTAAAAAACTTTTAAATTAATATTTATAATACCACTATGGGACAAACAAAAACTTTAGAGAAGTATGGTATCAAAAGTGATAACATACACTGGAATTTAGATGCTGAAACCTTACAACAAATGACCCTTGAAAAGGGAATGGGTACTGAAACAGAAAATGGTACGCTCTGTATTAATACAGGTAAGTTTACAGGGCGTTCACCAAAAGACCGTTTTTTGGTAAAAGATGACTACACTAAAGATAGTGTATGGTGGGGTAGAACAAATAAGCCTATTTCTCCTGAAAATTTTGATACACTTCAAGAAGGAATAGTGGAATACCTTAGTGGTAAAGAAATATTTGTTCGTGACGGAGCTGTTTGTGCAGACCCAAAATATCAATTAAATGTTCGTACCGTAACAGAATATCCTTGGTCTAACTATTTTATCAAGAATATGTTTTTAAGGCTTTCTGAATCTGAGTTGGAAAACTTTGATGAAGACTGGCTGGTACTCTGTGCGCCGGGCTATCTAGCTCCAAACCCTAAAGAAGTAGGGATTTTAGACGGAAATTTTTCTATTTTAAACTTTACTAAAAAAGTAGCTTTAGTTGGTGGTTCTGCTTACGCAGGTGAGATGAAAAAGGGTATTTTCTCCGCTTTAAACCTTATTCTTCCAACTGAGAAAAATGTATTGCCAATGCACTGCTCTGCTAATGTTGGTGAAGAAGGTGATACAGCTATTTTCTTTGGATTGTCAGGGACTGGTAAAACAACTTTATCTGCCGATCCTAATAGAAAATTGATTGGTGACGATGAACACGGTTGGACTGCTGAAAACACCATTTTTAACTTTGAAGGCGGTTGTTATGCTAAGGTTATTGATTTAACTGAAGATAAAGAACCTGATATTTTTAGAGCTATTAGACCTGGGGCGATGCTAGAAAATATTGTTTTTAAAGAAGGAACGAAAGATGTAGATTACTTTGATAGCAGTATTACCCAAAACACAAGGGTGAGTTACCCTATTGACCATATTGATAATATTCAAGTACCCTCTTATGCGGCTAATCCAAAAAATATCTTTTTCTTAACATGTGATGCTTTTGGTGTTTTACCTCCAGTATCCAAATTGACGCCTGGTCAGGCGGCTTATCATTTTATTTCTGGTTACACCGCTAAAGTTGCTGGTACTGAAGCAGGAATCACAGAACCGGTACCTTCATTTTCTGCTTGTTTTGGAGAGCCATTTATGCCTTTGCATCCAACGGTTTATGCTGAAATGTTGAGCAAAAAAATGACTGAAGCAGGCGTTAATGTATGGTTGGTTAATACAGGATGGAGTGGTGGCCCTTACGGTGTTGGATCAAGGATTAAATTGAAATATACAAGAGCAATGATTTCTGCTATTTTGGAAGGTGAACTGGACAAGGTAGATTTTGACGCACACCCAATTTTTGGCTTGCATATGCCTAAGTATTGTCCTGGTGTACCAACTGAGATATTAGATCCAATGAACACTTGGTTGCAGAAAGGTGTTTATGTAAGCAAAGCGATACAATTGGCACACTCGTTCCATATTAATTTTGATAAGTTTGCAAGTCAAGCTTCAGAAGAGATAATGGATGGTGGTCCGTTAATTGATTCACACCATAGCTTAAATGATCACTTCTAAAATATAAATGTGAGTAAATTTCAGATTCAAAATTTGGGTACGCCCATTATAAAATCTCCCCTTGAGTTAAGTACTGTAAGGGGAGATAATATTTTCAATTTCATTGATGATAGTGATAAAATTGTCTATGACCTTTCATTAGAAAGTTATACTTCTTGTATTCAAAACAACGAAGAACCTGCTTGTTTAGAAAAAGCTGGGCCGCGTCAGAACGTGTTCTTTGAACCAAAGAATGTTACTGCGGCAATTGTCACCTGTGGCGGCTTGTGCCCTGGAATCAATAATGTGATCCGTGGTGTTGTTATGGCACTGCATTATTTTTATGGTGTTAAAAAAATTCTTGGAGTTCCGTACGGTTATGAGGGATTAAACCCAGAAATGGGACATGGTTTTATAGACTTATCTCCTGAAAGAGTAAAAGACATTCATCAATTTGGCGGAACAATTTTGGGTTCTTCACGAGGAGGACAAGATGTCGCTGTAATGGTTGATACGCTAGTAGCTAATAGTATCGATATGTTATTTACTATTGGTGGTGATGGCACTTTAAAGGGAGCTGATGCTATTGGTGAAGAAATTCAAAAAAGAGGCTTACATATTAGCGTCATTGGAATTCCAAAAACAATTGACAATGATATTGATATTATTGATAAATCTTTTGGCTTTGAAACTTCTTTTGATATTGCAAGTCCTATCTTAAGGGATGCCCATAATGAAGCTTCAGGGGCTTACAATGGAATTTCTATAGTTAAGGTGATGGGACGTGATAGTGGTTTTATTGCTGCTTCAGCCGCTCTGGCTATGCCTGTAGTGAATTTTGTTTTAGTGCCAGAAATGGATTTCAATCTTTATGGAGAAAATGGTTTTCTTGAAGCCTTGAGAAAACGGTTACTGAGTAAGCACCATGCAGTTATTGTTGTGGCAGAAGGGGCCGGTCAGCATTTATTTAAAAAAGATGAAGTTCGGAAAGATGCATCAGGCAATGTGCAGCATGATGATATTGGTCTTTTTCTGAAAGATAAAATTAAAGACCATTTCAAAGATGATTTTCCTCTGACTATAAAATACATCGACCCTAGCTATATTGTTCGTAGTGCTGCTGCAAACTCAGGGGATAGTGTTTTTTGCAGCGGATTGGCCTTTATGGCCGTGCATGGAGCAATGGCTGGTAAAACCAAGTTTGTTGTAGGCAGGGTGAATAATAAGCTTGTGTATTTACCAATAAATGCTGTAACTCAAAAGCGTAAGAAAATAGATTTAGAAAGTGAGTTTTGGTTTGCCGTATTACAGAGTACAGGGCAGCCATTTCTAATGGAATAAAAAAACCTCTCGAAAAGAGAGGTTTATAAGTCAATATTAGGATTAATATTATCCTATAATCCCTAATAGTTTTAATAAAACACAAACCGGTAAAATGATTAATATAGCTATAAGAGCAAAAACCATAATACGTAAAAAGCCTACTAAAACCTTATCTCCTATTGATACTTGTTCTTCCATAGTGGTCTAATTTCTTTCAATGTACATAAAACTGTTGATAAACACCTTGAAACATAGGGTTTTATTCGATTAAATACCTTGTTTTAGGTATGTTTGGACGTTTTGTTTCGATGAACGAGTATTATTTTTTACCACTAAGTTTATTTGCTAAATCTTCTAAAGAAATTCCTTTTGTTTCAGGCATTGCAAATAGTACCCATAATAATTGTAATACCATCATACCTGAAAAGAAGATAAATATGGGCCATGGATTTTCTTTAAAAATACCAATCTCGGCATCCAAGAAAGTTGGAGTCAATAATGTAATCAATGCGGCAAAAACCCAATGTACCCCAGTACCCCATGATTGCCCGTACGCACGAACTTTGGTAGGGAAGATTTCAGAAATGAATACCCATATGACTGCCCCTTGCCCTATAGCGTGAGATGCAATAAATACCAAAATAAAAATAAGTAGCACCAACGAGCTGGCCCCACTATAAAAACACCAACCCACAACGGCCAAACTTATAATATAGCCCAAAGAGCCTATATACATTAGCTGTTTTCGCCCCAGTCTATCAATAAAGGAGATGCCAACGAAGGTAAATATCAAGTTGATAATACCAATTGAAATGGAACTAAAAAGTGATTCTCCTGAAGCTAAACCCGCTCGTTCTAAAATCTCAGGCGCATAGTAGAGTACAAAATTGATTCCTGATAGTTGATTAAAAAAGGCTAAAAAGAAGGCTAGCAGTAACGGTTTTTTATACTTGCCTGAAAATAATTTGTCTTTAGTAGAGGATGCAGATTTAAGTAGGGCATCTTTAATTTCAGTAACCCTATTGGAAGCCTCCGTTACGTCAACTCCTAATAATGATAGGGCATTAAGAACTTTGTCATCGTCTTGCCCTTTCATTAACAACCATCTAGGACTATTAGGTATTTTTAGTACCATAAAAGTGTATATCAAAGCAGGTAATCCCTCCATACCCAACATCCAACGCCAAGAAACGTCTGCGCTAAAAAAGATTCCGATGAGGTAATTTGATATGAAAGCAATTAAAATACCGAAAACAATATTGAATTGATATGTTGCGGTCAGACGACCGCGATTGTTTGCATTTGAAATTTCAGAAATATAGATTGGTGCTGCTACGGATGAAGCACCTACGCCTACACCGCCAATAAACCTAAAGAAAGAAAAACTATAAGCCTCAGGTGCCAATGCTGAACCTAAAGCGGAGATAAAGTAAAGAACTCCAATCCAAAACAAGGTCTTTTTTCTCCCTAATTTATCTGTGGGAATTCCTCCAAACAACGACCCCAGAACGGTGCCCCAAAGCGCCATAGACATAATAAAAATACCATGAAAAGTGAAAATAGAATCACCTAAAAACCAATTAGTGCCCCAGAGTTCTTTGATGGGTTGATTTGCGCCGCTAATAACTACAGTGTCAAAGCCAAATAAAAAACCTGCTAGGGCAGCAGTTAAAGAAATTCTTAAAATACGTTTGTCCATTTGGTAGTCGGTTTTGGTTAAAGCTACTAAAAATTAAAGAAGCTCGTTGATGTAGGACATAACCCGTTTGGTTGCTCCTTGTTTTTCGTTAATATAAGCTGAATTAATCTTTCCGGTTTCTTGATAATGCTCGTCATCTTGCGTTAGTTTATACAATTCATTCTGAAGCTCATTCTTATTAGATATACTAATAACGCCCTTAAGTTTAACAAGGTCTTTAGCTTCTTTAAATCCATCATATTTTGGGCCGATGATTACTGGAATTCCAAATACTGCTGGTTCTAAAGTGTTGTGCAGACCTGTTGCAAATCCGCCACCAACGTATGCAATCTCAGCATAACTATAAATTTTGGTCAATAAGCCTATAGTATCTACAATTAGAACTTGTGCATTCTTAAAATCAATTTTTTCGCTTTCAGAATAAAGTGCAACACTTTTATTTATACTGCTCTTTAGTTTTTGAATATGAGAAGGCTTAATATTGTGGGGAGCGATGACAAACTTCATGTTTTCTGTATTTTGATTGATATAATTAATAAGCAGTGTCTCATCTTCGGGCCAAGTACTTCCAGCTACCAAACAGCGAAACTTACCCTTGAAAGATTCCATAAAATCTAGCTTGTTATCATTCATTAAAATTTGAAAAACTCTATCAAAACGGGTATCTCCACTTATGGATACGTTTTCAAAATTTATGGATTTTAGGAGTTTTCTTGAGTTTTGATTTTGAACAAAAAAATGGTTTAAATTTTTCAAAACTCCGCGCATAAAACCTCCATGGGGTTTGAAATAAAACTGCCTTTTTGAAAAAATAGCGGAAACTAAAAGCGTGTGAATTTTTTGTTTTTTCAATTCCTTTAAAAAGTTAGGCCATATTTCGTATTTAATAAAAATTACTAAATCTGGCTTCAATAAACCAACAAAACGTTTCGCATTTTCCATGGTATCCATAGGAAGATAAACAACCACATCAGCAGGAGTATTATCTTTCTTGACCTCATATCCTGAAGGAGAAAAGAAAGAAAGTACTAGTTTGTAATTAGGATACGTTTTTTTTAATTGTTCTAATAAAGGCAGTCCCTGTTCATACTCACCTAAAGAAGCGGCATGCATCCAAATGGTTTTGTCATCTTTATCAATTTGATTCTCTAAAATCGAAAATGTGCTTTGCCGACCTTGAACAAAAAGCTTCATTTTTGGTTTAAAGAGCGCAATTAGTTTCAAATGAAACCAAGCAATATGGGTAAGTATGTTATAGATAAATTGCAAAAAGAGTCTTTGTGCTAAAATACATTTCTTTGAAACAAAAGCTAAGGAAGGGGTCTTTATTTGTTAATTTTGTAACTCAAAATTATGCAGATGAAAAAGATTCAAATGGTTGACCTTGTTGGTCAATACGAAGAGATTAAGGGTGAAGTGAGTACTTCTATGCAGCAAGTTTTAGAAACGGCAGCATTTATCAATGGCCCTGAAGTTCATGCTTTTCAGAAAGAACTTGAGGAATACCTTGGTGTAAAACACGTCATACCATGTGCGAACGGCACGGACGCCCTTCAAATCTGCATGATGGGACTGGGTTTAAAGCCTGGTGATGAGGTTATTACTGCGGATTTTACTTTTGCAGCTACTGTTGAGGTAATTGCTTTATTGCAATTAACACCGGTTTTAGTTGACGTGGAGCCCGACACTTTTAATATTGACCCAATTGCTATTGAAAAAGCAATAACCCCTAATACTAAGGCCATAGTTCCTGTGCATTTGTTTGGTCAATGTGCCAATATGGATACCATAATGGATTTGGCTCAAAAGCATGACCTCTATGTAATTGAAGACAATGCGCAAGGAATTGGTGCTAATCATACATTTAAAGATGGAAAGAAAGCAAAATCAGGAACCATTGGCCATGTAGCTTCTACGTCATTTTTTCCTTCAAAAAATTTAGGATGTTATGGTGATGGAGGTGCTATATTCACTAATGATGATAAATTGGCACATACGATTCGAGGTATTGTAAATCACGGAATGTATGAGCGTTATCATCATGATGTCGTTGGGGTTAATTCAAGATTAGATTCTCTTCAAGCAACAGTATTAAGGGCTAAACTGCCAAAGCTGGATTCTTATAATAATAATAGAAGGGCAGCTGCTCGAAAATACAATGAAGCTTTCAAAAATCATCCTGATATTATGCTGCCTAAAACTGTAAATGGTTGTGAGGGTATTTGCGAAACTTGTGATTGCCATGTTTTTCATCAATATACTTTGCGTATTCTGAAAGAAAAAAGAGACAAATTAGTGCAACATTTGAATGATAATGGCGTTCCATGTGGTGTGTACTATCCAATTCCGCTTCATAACCAAAAAGCATATTTGGATTCACGCTATAATGAAGCTGATTTTCAAATTACCAATCAGTTGGTGAAAGAAGTAATTTCCTTACCAATGCATACCGAATTGGATGATGAACAAATCGACTTTATTACCAAATTAGTTATTGATTTTGTAAACAAGTAAGCAATGCGAAAAATATTAGTTACTGGTGGTTTGGGCTTTATTGGTTCTCACACAGTGGTAGAGCTTCAGAACGAAGGTTTTGAGGTAGTAATTATTGATAATCTTAGCAATTCTTCCAAAAATGTGATGGATGGCATCATAACTATCACAGGAAAAAAGCCCATTTTTGAGAAGTTTGATTTGAGAGATAAGCCTAAGGTTCAAGATTTTTTCTCTAGGCATACCGATATTGAAGGTGTGATTCATTTTGCGGCTTCGAAAGCTGTTGGTGAGAGCGTTGAAAATCCATTGTTGTACTATGAAAACAACATTGGTGTTTTAGTATATATGCTTCAAGAACTTTCTATGAAGGGTGACGCCAATTTTATTTTTAGTTCGTCATGTACTGTTTACGGGCAGGCCGATATAATGCCAATAACTGAAGATGCGCCTGTTAAACCAGCTGAATCTCCTTATGGTAATACTAAACAAGTAGGAGAAGAAATTATAAAAGATACCTGTAAGGTAAATCCGCAATTATCGGCAATAGCACTGCGTTATTTTAACCCGATTGGTGCGCACCCAACAGTTGAAATAGGGGAATTACCGATTGGAGTGCCACAAAATTTATTGCCATACATTACCCAGACTGGGATTGGATTAAGAGAGCAATTGTCAGTTTTTGGTGATGATTACCCTACGGCTGATGGTACTTGTATAAGAGATTATATTCATGTAGTTGATATTGCTAAGGCTCATGTTGCAGCATTACAAAGACTAATTGGAGGAAATAATAAAGAGAATTTTGAAGTTTTTAACTTAGGAACTGGTACTGGAAGTTCCGTTTTAGAGGTTATTGAAAGCTTTGAACGAGTTACGGGAGAAAAATTAAATTACAGGGTTTCTCCTCGCAGAGAAGGTGATGTTGTTCAAGCATATGCCGACACGAAAAAAGCAAATGAAGTTCTTGGTTGGAAGGCGAGATCTACTTTGGATGACGCGATGAAATCCGCATGGGACTGGGAAAAGAAAATAAGAAAGTCTGACGAAAAAGTTTCAGTTTAAAATTCTTTGAACTAATAAATTTGAAAGGAGGGCCAATAGGTCCTCCTTTTTTTGTTTATCTTTTCGAAATATCCAACCAAAATTCTAATACAATGAAGTTTTTAACGTACCTGATAGTTTTTTTGATTACTAGTTTAATTTGGTCTCAAGACACCTATTTACAGTGTGGCAGTATCATTGATATCGAAAGTGGTAAAACCCTTTCAGAGCAAACAATTATAGTTTCTGATAACTTAATAACATCAATTAAATCTGGTTATTTTTCTGGAGGCTCTGAGGATATTGTCATTGATTTAAAAGATAAGTTTATACTGCCCGGATTTATAGATATGCACGTACATATGGAAGGGGAGTCAAGTCCAACACGTTATATAGAACGCTTTACTAAAAACGATGTTGATGTTGCATTTCAATCTACGGTTTATGCCAGCCGAACTTTAATGGCTGGTTTTACTACAGTTAGAGATCTTGGTGGTTCTGGAGTAAATATTGCGCTCAAAAAAGCCATAAACAGGGGTATTATAGTTGGTCCTAGAATTTTCACTGCTGGTAAGGCAATAGGCACAACGGGGGGTCATGCCGATCCAACTAATGGTATGCGGAAAGAATTAATGGGTGATCCTGGTCCAAAAGAAGGAGTGATAAATTCCCCTGAAGATGCTAAAAAAGCTGTAAGACAACGTTATAAAAATGGCGCTGATGTTATTAAAATTACCGCGACAGGCGGTGTTATGAGTGTGGCTAAAAACGGACAGAACCCTCAATTTACAGAAGAAGAAATAAAGGCTATTGTAGAAACAGCCAATGATTACGGAATGCTTACCGCTGCTCATGCTCATGGTGATGAGGGTATGCGCAGAGCAATAAAAGCAGGTATAAAAACTATTGAACATGGCACCTTGATGAAGGAACCAACGATGGATTTAATGATACAAAATAATACATTTTTGGTGCCAACTATTTCTGCGGGAAAGGCAGCCGCAGCAATGGCTGATATTCCAGGGTTTTTACCACCGGTTGTGGCCAAAAAGGCCAAAGAAATAGGTCCGGTAAGCCAAAGAACATTTAAAAAGGCTTACGAAAAAGGAGTTTCAATTGCATTTGGAACTGATGCTGGCGTGTCACCACATGGTGATAATGGTAAAGAGTTTAGATATATGCACGAAGCAGGTATGCCTATTTTAGATGCTTTAAAATCCGCGACTCTAACCAATGCTATGCTCTTGGGTATGTCAAATGAATTGGGTCAGGTAAAAGAGGGTTTCATTGCAGATATTGTTGCAGTTAAAAAAAACCCCTTAAAAGATGTGGAAACACTTGAAAATGTTGTCTTTGTTATGAAAGAGGGTAAGGTGTATAAAAAGTGAGCAGCTGTATTAGAAGGGTTATGACATATGAAGATTGAAACAATCAAAGAACTTTTTGATAAAACTCATGAATTCAATTTGTATGAAAAACTGGTAGCCCAAATTCAAAAAGATTTTATTC
>Ga0316204_10003973_pt1 | contig 27899 bp, 20 predicted proteins | sample 6monrhotite_MG_2_FD_205661 | JGI IMG/M metagenome (GOLD analysis project Ga0316204, IMG submission 205661) | Microbial mat bacterial communities from mineral coupon in-situ incubated in ocean water Damariscotta River, Maine, United States -... | ecosystem: Environmental > Aquatic > Marine >...
GGCTGGGCAGCAAATATATTAAAGCTATCCCCGCGCCGCTACTTGGCATTGCTGTGGTTTCCGCGCTGGTGATTGGCTTTGGCATTGATATTCCGCGGGTGGGTGATTTGGCTTCCATCAAAGGTGGGCTGCCTGAATTTGCCATTCCGAGTGTGCCTTTCACGTTGGGAACGCTGGAAATAATTTTCCCTTACGCACTTATTCTGGCTGCCATTGGCCTGATTGAAAGCCTGTTAACGTTGAACCTCGTCGCGGAACTTACGGACGAAAAAGGCGGTACCAGCCAGGAATGCTTTGCCCAAGGCACTGCCAATGTAGTTACCGGCTTTTTTGGTGGCATGGGTGGCTGCGCCATGATCGGCCAATCAATGATCAATGTGAACTCTGGCGGCCGCACCCGGCTTTCGGGCATATCAGCGGCACTTTTCCTGCTGGGTTTCATCCTGTTCGGCAGCAGTCTTATTGAGCAAATCCCGCTTGCGGCGCTAGTGGGCGTGATGTTCATGGTGGTAATCGGCACATTTGCATGGTCAAGCTTCCGCATTCTCCATAAAATCCCCTTGTCTGATGCCTTTGTGCTGATCCTGGTATCCGCCGTAACCGTTTATAGCGATTTGGCCATTGCTGTGGTTGTCGGCGTAATTGTTTCCGCACTGGAATTCGCTTGGAAATCTGCTGGCCGTGTAGGTGCGCGGTCGCAAATACGCGAAGACGGCACCAAGATTTATGAACTGCACGGACCTCTGTTTTTCGGCTCCATCGCCAGCTTTCAGGAACTGTTTACCCCGCGCAATGACCCTGATGAGGTGATCGTTGATTTCATTGATAGCCGCGTGTGGGACCATTCGGGCCTACAAGCTATTGATGCACTGGCCGAGCGCTACAAGGTAGCAGGAAAACGCCTGCGCATCCGCCACCTGAGCCATGATTGTCAGGCTTTGCTTACCAAAGCAGGCAACCGCGTAGAAGTTTCCCCCAATGAGGACCCGGAATACGGTGTGGCTATAGATTATGAAGGCCGCCTCGAGCACGAATAAGCAAATAAAACTTAAGATGCCGGGATGAAATTACTCGCAAGAAAATCTTCAAAAGGCATGGGCCGGGCGAACAGGTACCCCTGACAATAACTGGCATTAAGCGCTGATAATATTTTATGCTGCTCTACACTTTCTACGCCTTCCGCAACAACTTTAAGGCCAAGCGCATGTGCCATGCTAACGACAGCAGTTGCAACGGCCAAATCTGTCTTGGATGTTTCCAGTTTAGAGACAAATTCACGATCGACCTTTAAAATGGTCAAAGGCATTCTGGTAAGCAGAGCCAACGAACTGTACCCTGTTCCAAAATCATCGATGGCTATACCAAACCCTGCCTCATCCATACAATTAAGAATGCGCAGGTTCTGTTCCACATCGGCCATCAAAGCTGTTTCGGTAACTTCAATAAGAATTTTTGTTGCGTCAGCTCCGGTGTCAGCACAGATACGACAAATGTCGTCAAAAAACCCCGGTTGTTCCATTTGACGCGGTGATACGTTCACCGAAATATAGGGGCTGTCCTTTTTGCCCAATAGTTGCCTCAGACTGACTTGGCGCATACAGGCTTCCCGGAACACCCACGCACCAAGTTCAGCGATGGTTCCTGTCATCTCCGCAATGGGGATAAAGACAGCAGGCGATACCGGACCCTGTTCGGGGCTCCACCGCAACAGCGCTTCAATACCGGCTATTTTACCAGTGTTGGTATCTACTATCGGCTGGTAGGCACAGTGTAGTTCATTTTTTGCAATAGCCGTGCGCAAACCATTTGCTACATCCAGGCGCTCCCGTGCTTTTTGATGAATTTCAGCATTGAAAGAAACCCAATTATTTCTGCCGAGTGCTTTTGCCTGATACATAGCGGCATCTGCATTACTTAAAAGTTCTTTGGATGACACGTCACCATTACAGCTGATTGCCACACCAATACTACACGCCGAAAAAAACTCTATTCCCTCAATATACAAAGCTTGTCTTAATTCATCATTGATCCGTTCTGCCAGAAATTGTGACTCCGTATCATTTTCAAGATTCTCGCATAGCACCACAAATTCATCACCGCCGAACCTGGCAACGGTATCTCCCGCACGCACTGCCTTCAACAGACGTTCAGCCATTGCCACCAAAAGCTGATCCCCAATGGCGTGTCCATAACTGTCATTGACGAATTTAAAATCATCCAAATCAATAAACAAAACAGCAACATCACCTCCGGACCGACGTGTCCGCAGAAGAGCATTATCCAGGCGTTCCATCAGCGTAGCCCGATTAGGAAGCCTGGTTAAAGTGTCGTGGCTGGCTTGCCATTGCAGTTCATCTTCAACCCTTTTATATTTTGTAACCTCTCGCAGCATGGCGACGAAATATACCTCATCATCAATATGATATTTTGTGATAGAGGCTTCAGCAGGGAATTCCTGACCATTTTTTCTATAGCCAAAAACGTCACCGCGCTGCCCCATTAAAATGCTATCATGAGAGCCCGCCCCAAACCCTTTTATATGGTTATGATGATCCGCCTTGAAACGGGGGGGGATGAGAATAGATATCTGTTGCCCCGTGATTTCTGTGGGTTGATAACCGAACATGGTCTCGGCAAATTGGTTGATGTGCACAATTGTACCGTTCCTATCAATGGCAACCACCCCAATTTCAACTGCATTAAGGGCCGTAGTAAAGCCGCGAGACATTTGCTTTGTATGCGCGGAAACATCGATATCACCGGGTACTTTCTTTAACAAATTTTTCGGTGTCACACTTGTTTCGGCAACCGTTGTTTTCTTTAGTGTTTTCTCACGTTTTTTACTTCGATAACGTATAGGAATCACTGGATTTTCTAAGCCAAAGCTCTCAATTATTTTAAACTTTCCATTCTGCTGACACTGTGTGAGGTAACAATTCACGGCTGCATGCTGGGTTTCAGGGTCCATTCTAACCATGCCTTGCGGGGCTCGAACCGAAACAGTCTTCAAGGCATTCAACACAGCATCTGTATCAAACGTGCCCGCCTGATTTACTGCATCGGCATAGGCTCGTACACAAACATACGTTCCTTCACCAAAATTAGTCAGAAACCCATTGCCCTCAGGCCAAATGGCACTCACATCGGGACGGGCTGCAAGGCGTTGCAAATAGCTTGTATTTTCTGGTGTGTTTACCGACATGAAATAGCTATTGGAAGAATAAAAGTTTTCCCGCACATGGGGTTCTAACTGGCTAGCCATGATCTCATCATAATGTCCCATGACAACTGCCATTTTATCTTTCAAATCCAAGTGAGAAAATTGTGACAATAGATCAATTTGCTCTTGGCCAGCAAAATAAGGCACAAACACATCTGCACCAGAGCGCGCCACAGCATATAGCAGGCCATCCATATCTGCATTTCCAAGCGGCAAATATTGTTCACCCACAATTTCACCGCCCATACTCACAAGCGCTTTTTTGGCAGCATCAATTGACCCCCGGGGCCATTCATAGTCACTGCCAGCGAAGAACATTTTCGGTCCAAACCGGGCTGCCATGTAGGGAATCATCTTGTCAATTTGCTGGTTTGGCAAAGCGGAAAAGCTGAAAAAGTGAGGACTGGAAATACTGCCTTCATAAAAAGAGAAGTTAAGATATGGTACTTTTAGAGGCTCAGCAACTTGGCCTGCTACAGAAATTCGCGCATTGGATAACAGGTTGCCAATAATAGCGTCACATTTGTTGTGTCGAATTAATCTGCGAGCAGCCGGGACTGCTGTTTCCGGTATACTGCCATCGTCAGCAATAAAAAGTTCCAGAGGGCGCCCTAATATTCCGCCCTCTTCGTTAACAATATCCGTAGCAATTTGCCCGGCCCAAGAAATTTCCTGACCATAACATTCAACTATTCCAGTTAAGGGAGCAAGGAGGCCAAGTTTAATGGCATCTTTGGTTTCGCTGCTCATATAGATTCCAAAAAATAGCCTCAATCAAGAGGCACCGATAACCTGTATCCAACGTCAAACTAATTAAACAACAATGATATTTAAGCTGAATTTGTTTCAAAAAGTATTAACATGGGGCATTTAAAGTACCCTTTCTCTAAATGCTTTGGCCGAAACGGACGGAGCTCGAGCTAATCGTCTATTGCTGGTATGGTATTTCGAATTCTTTAGGTATTATATTCCGTAAATTCACCACCCTGAACTGAACATGAAGACTTCTTGTTAGAAACCAACAGCCAGCTTCAATTATGGGATACATACCTTAATGCCCGCGAGAAATATTAACGTGGATCCGCTCTTTCAGAAGTTCTCAAATGCGCGATTGAACGTGAAAAAATATACTGTGATTTATTTTTTATTGATGTTTTGTGTTTCGACTTCACCGTCTGAAACCGTCATAGCAGAACAATCGAGCACCCAGAAAACATACCCGGACTTGACCATTTTTACGGAGTATTTTCCGCCATTCAATTACGAAGAAGATGGCCAGGTTAAGGGTATTGCTGTTGACCTTTTGCATGCCATTTTCAAACAAATGAAATTAGATATTCCCGCTACAAAAGTTGTGCAGGTTCCATGGTCCAGGGGCTATTCAGAAGCGCAAACGCGCCCTAATGTATTATTATTTTCAACGGTTCGCACAGCCGAGCGGGAAAAAATGTTCAAATGGGCGGGACCTATTTTGGATTCTGACCTTGTGTTGATTGCATATAAAGGGAAAGAAGTACGCTTCGAACCAACACGGAAAGACAAGCCACAGACCTACGCGGTATCGCATCAGGATGTGTTCGAATTGGAGCTAATGCGATTGGGTGTTTCCCATGACAATATCTATCATTGGAATTCGCTAAAAACAGCGCCTCTTCTACTTGCACGGAACCGCGTTGACCTTTGGGGCTTTGACCGAACCGCAGCGTTTTTTGCCTTTCGCCAGCTTGGTTTGGACCCAAAAAACTTTAACGTTTCACACCAACTTATGAGCACTCCATATTATTATTCCTTCAGTCTGCAAACCGATGATCAATTCATTGCCGACTTTCAATTGGCACTAGATGCACTTTCTCAGTCAGGAAAGCGTCAACGCATTATAGACCAATATCTTTCCGGCATGGACACCGAGTTTCCCACAAAAAAATAATCCCGAACCGTACCCTGTTTTTTGTTTGCTATGGGGTGTAGGATGCATCTGGGGAGCCGAAGAACAGTATATAATTTCTCTTCCGTTTCACCACGCAAACATCTTGTCGCTTTAATTTCGGCGACCCTCTGAATATATACCTCCACCACAATTTTCTGCAAAAATAGATGCCCGATACACAGTCATCTGATCGCAAAAGTTGACAGCCAAGCCCTGCCCGGTGAACACTGCAAGTTGGGTTGGGCATTACAAGGGCGCGCGGGATTATGGGTTTTATCATTCGGGATGCAATACCAGAGGACGCTGAAACAGCGTTTGAGTTGATGCGGCAATTTGCAGAACATGACGAAGTGGGCGAATATCTTCAGATCACTTACGAGCAATTTTTCAAGGCGGCTTTTGGTGAAAACCCGCGCTTTAAAATTCTGATTGCCGAAGAAAATGGCATACCGGTTGGTATCGCCACTTATTTTGACCGATTTCATATTTGGTTCGGTGAAGAACTGATAGAAATTGACGATTTGTTTGTGCGCCCCTCCTACCGGGGGCACGGTATTGGCAACAAACTTCTGGAAGCCATCGGCCAAATGGCAAAAGATCGCGGCGTTCATGTGCGGTGGAGCATCGAGCGTGAAAATTTCTCTACCATCGCTTTTTACAAGCGAAAAGGGGTGGATTATCACACCAAAGGCATTTGCCTGTGGGCACCCGAAGACATAAATATACGCGCCTAAACTGCGTGTCACACATGTCGCACGGTGTCGCATAACAGCAGTGTTTTGGTGTCGCGCCCTAAAGTGTGACACAGCCCTATATTTATGGTTAACTTCTGCAGTTTAGGGCACGAAAATGACGAAACCAGACGTACCCGCATGACACACTTTTGTCACACGCCTAAACCGGAAAAATGATGCTTTTAAAGCCAAACAATCGGGTTTTACATACGCAGTTCAAATGCCGCCGTTGCCACTGAAACCCCGTTCACAAATATCTCCAACATATGTTCACCAGGATAATATTTCCGGGTTGTGATTGGTTTAATACCGTGATTACGCATCGCTGAAAGCCGCCCTCCCGCCAGTTTTGTGTCTTTCCATTTAAACACTTTTGGTGCAGTTTTTCCGTTTGCCTTCACAAAATGAATGGCATAGTCAACCATAACTTTTTGGGCCTCACCTCCGCCGTGAAACACGGCTTCAAATCCCAAGCCACCGCCATATTCAACAGAGGGCGTGTTGATTTTTAAATCACACTGTAACCCTGAAACCGGCCCATACCCAAAGGCCGCCAACGCTCCCTTATGCCCCTGTTTTATCAACGTTCTGCAAGCGTGTTTCACCAGCCGCTTACGGTTTTTATCTGCATTCTTCAGCCAACCTGCTGCTATTTCTGCAACCATATCAGGATGGTCTTTTGCTATATCATTCAAGCTGTTAGCTACTGAACGCCGCACATATTCTTCACTGTCGTCCTTTAATATTTCCAGTAACGGCAATATTTTTTCCGGTTCTGCAACAAACTTCTTCAGCTGCATACCCCAGGGCAATCTGGGCCGTGATCCTTCACTTACCAACCGCCTCACATGGTGGTTACCATCCCCAGCCCAGTCTTCAAAAATCGTCAAAGTTTTTTCTGTATGCTGATCCAGAAAAGGCCGAACAGCAAACTCTGCACTAAAGCGCTTTGTTACTTCTTTCAGCAGCGGCAATGCTTCATCAGGCACCCCAATTCCGCGCTCAGTTACCAGGTCAGTTACCGGCCAAGCCGCAAAGCCCATCACACCTTCCGGACCAAACTCAGCCCCGTCTTCGCTTGAGCTTTCACTAGGGTGCAAGCTTGTCAATATAATTTCGGAAAAGTCTCCGAAGTCCCTAGGAAGCCTTACATCTAGAGCCTTCATAATATGGTATGCACGTTCTTTCAGCTCCAAACTTTGCAACCCGGGCAGCGCATCCGTGCAGAATTTTTCTTCTTCAAAACCAGCGTAAACCCGCGCAAAAATCTGGCCCAACTGACGCACAACGCTTTCATTCAAAAACTCTTTAAAAGGTTCCACCGTATATTTCTCCGCAACCAAAATGTTCTTATTTTGTTCTTATTCGGTTACCTTGCCCTCGTCAACTACTTGACGCTTCGCCGCACAAATGCATGATGCTGTCTCAGGTACGGTTCACCTTTTCATGCTCAAATTTGACAATTTTATAATGAGTTTGCTTCATGTTCGATCTTGACGATGCAAAACTGGAAAAACACTCGGTAACCATTGCCGGGCATCGCACTTCCATTTCGCTGGAACGCTGTTTCTGGCGGCATTTGCGCGCCATCGCAGATACCAGAAACCTTTCTGTTAACGAGCTGGTGCGGCAACTGGATGAAGCCAGGGGCGGTTCACTTTCAGGTGCAATCAGGGCCTTTGTTCTTCAGACACTTGAGGCATAGAATCGGCCACCTTTTTTGCTTCCACTGCACGCTGACGTGCTTCCTCTTCAAGGCGCTTTTTCTCTGTCTGATCAGCTTTTAGCTTGGTCAACAAACCAAATGCTCTGGAAAATACAGCCAGCCCCGGATTTTGCCCTACCTGCCCGCTTTCAGCTTGTCGGGTTTCCATATCCCTGAACAAGGTCGCCCGCAGCCGTTGCTCAATACCGGCGATAACAAATCGCTCAAAAAGGCGGCTACTCCAGTCGGCTTTCGGTCCGTCAAATGGCCCTTCAAAGTTCACCGGAATAGGCGGTGTATCAACAGGGTTAGATAAAACAAGCTCACCCTTCAGAGCAAGAAAGCGGTCAGACAAATTAACTTGTCCATCCAGTGACAGCGCACCCCACTCGCCGGTTGCCGTAACAGTTTCCACAAGCATAACGCCGCCGTCTATTGAAAACCGGCTATTCAGCGTACCAAAAGGAGTCTCGCCGCGCCGTAAAAAGCCACCGACATTTGCAAGGAAGCTACGTCCGGATTGAGCCGACCTAATCTGGTTAACCAAACCGGCCACTGACAAAAACTTCAACTGGCCCGCTGTTCCTTCAAAGTGCCCGCCACCGCTGAGGCCAGCCCAAAACCCGTGGCTACTGGCGAGTGAGCCCTTTAGCGTCAATTCCCCTGCCATAGAAGATGTAACAAGGTCACCAATACCTTCCGACGCCAGCAAAGGAGCAAGCTCCAGTGCTGAAAAATCAGCTCGAGTGGTGAAAGGGATTTCTGCTTCAAGAACAGCGTCCATATCCAGCGTAACAGCTTCACCGTTCATAGTAGCCCCTGCACCAAGTGATAGCCGCGCGGTACCATCGCCCACAGCAAGCTTTGCTGCTTGAGCGCTTAAGCGCTGACCAGCCACCTGAACATTATTCAGGATTAAACTTATGGTACCGGCATAGTTAGCGAGAGCATGCAGTTGCTTGCCTCTCAGATTATCATCACGGGCTGCAGAAAGGCTTCCTGTGCCGGCTGTCAGGTTAATTGCTGAGACATTAAGGATACCGGAAAACTGGTTTTCATCGGTTACATTCAAGGACCCTGAAAGCGCCCGGCTGCCATTTTTAATGTTGGGTATAGTAATTGCCCAGCCTGCGTCTTCCCGAGCAAAAGCGAGTTCTGCCCGCACGCTTTCAGTCCTGTCAAGCCCAGCCAGAATCACTCCGGTTTCCGCCACAAGTTGCCCAACATTTTCATGGTCAAAGGAAAAAGAAAATCCTTCGAAGCCGTCAAAGTGGCTGATATCAGCCTGCATTTTACCGCCAGCCAAATCACCACCGATTTTAGCCATAAACGGATCACCAGTAGCTGCTTTGGAAAGCGAATATGTTACCTGCGCAGGTAATTTCTTGAAATTACCGTATCCTGCCAAACGGGCAGCCCCCGCCAGGTTGTCATGCTTTAACGCCCCCTGCAGGTTTACGAATGTTAGCCTGTTTTGCGGAAATCCGATTTCCCCGGAAAGGCTAATTTCCCGGCCTTGCATCACCGCATCGAAGCCAAGACGCATCCTTGAAAAAGCACCCGCAACCGATGCTGTGCCATCAAGCTTTTCCATTGCTGTTGCCAGCAAATATTCATGCAACACAGGAACAAAAAACCGACTAACCTGCATTTCCCACTGATGAAAATCAGCGGTAAGCTCCAAGGCAACATCGTCCTTGTCATTGTCCAATGATCCCTCAATGCGTAAAGAACCACCATTGTTCTCAAAAGAAAGAAAATCCACATCCAGCTGGCCATTCTGCAATGCGCCCACGAAGCGTGCCGTGCCCAGTGCTGTGTCAAAACCATGTAAACTGGCCACAGATATATCAAGGCCTATATCCAAACCTTCCGGCACACGAACCACTGGTTCTTCACTATCATCGCCTGCCGCAGACCTGAATATATCCAGATCAAGCGTATCCATGGCAAGTTTGACATGCGTCGGCGTTAAACTTTGGCCATCGCCTGAAAGTGCACCCTCTATTTTTGACGTATCCAGAAACCCGTCCAAATTGGTAAGTGCCCAAACATCGTCCCGGTAATCAAACACAGCTTTTGCAGTTGCCGTTGACAGTCTGCCCGCCGGGATTGCGGCAGGTAATTCAACACTGACCCACCGAGCCAAATCTGCAATACTGCCGACCTCAATTCTGGCGACGGCATTACCTTGCCCAACACCCAAATTACCAACCACTGATAATGTTGTGGCTCCCGGCAGCAGGGCCTGTAAATTGGTTATTTCAGGGCCAGACGGTGTAAAAGCAATAGCGGCATCTATCCGTTGTCCAAGTCCGCCGTTCATACGAACACCTTCAATGGTAACATCCAAAGCGCCGCTGAGGGACATCCTTGAACCGTTTGCATCAACGCTCGTATGATAAACCGCCTCTTCCCTAACATTGGGTATAGTTGCGCGCCATGCATCAATATCAATCACACCCAGTGATAATGATCCCGCAATATGGTTCACGTTGGCTTTGCTGGCGGTTGTCAGGTCAATGCGGCCTCGCGTGTTGGCCAATGTAAATTGCCGGCTAACAATCCGTCCCACACCGCCATTTATATCCAGCTGCAAATCAAGCGCATAAGGGATATGAGGTAACATTAATTCACCCGGTGTTTTGTTACCTCCCCCTGCCACAATAGACAGCCCAGCATATGCTTCCGCCAAATTATTACCTTCCAGCAATAAACGCGCCGTAGCATCCCCGTTTTCGGCCAGCCGTCCAGAGGCTGAAATTTTGCTGCTGTCAAGTATCACTTCAACTTTAATGGAGGTTTCTTCGCGCCCAACAACCGGTTTTAACCGGCCTTCTGTTTGCATATGCAAACCATCCAAAACCAAACTGCCTTGCCAATTAAGAGGGCCAGCAGGCAGCTTGCCGGTTAGATGTAAATTCAGGCCATCAACCACGCGCTCACTGCCACCAAAGGGCGTAAAGTTCAAATGGCCATTTTCAATGTCTAGCCGGTTAAGGTCTATCGCTGTATCGCCACTTCCTCTGGGCCAACCTCTCACTTGCCAATTACCAGAAGCTGTTTCATCTACAGCAAGACTTAGCCCTTCCAGAACCAGCCTTTGAATGCCAACTTTACCCTTAAGCATACTGGCAACGCCGAGCCGCATTGAAATTTTATCGGCTGTGGCAATGATATTGCTGTTTGCCTGCCCCATTGGTGCAATTCTAACGGTTTCAGCAGAAACACTGGGGCGCGGGAACAAGGCCACAGAAACATTACCTGCCAGTTCAATCCGCATGTCCATTTGCCGGGACGCTATATCCGAAAGTGTTTCGCGGTATTGGTTCCAATCAAGAAAGCTGATCACAAGTGATAAAGAAGCCAAGCCAACAGCCAAGGCGGCAATGCCCCAATAAGTGATCTTTTTAAGCTTTCCAGATGCCAACCATTCTCTCCTCAACTGGCAATAAATACAGACTAAAATATATAGCAACCGCAAGGCGAAGTCTCAGCCTTCCGGCTCCTTTTTACAAGTATCGCCAAGATTTTGGCAAACTTGAGACCGTTTTTTCTTAACCTTTTGTTCTATCGACATTAAGCTACCAGTATTTCTCCACTGAAACATAGTGAAATCAAATCAACTCTACATAAGGTTATTTCTTACTCAATGCCCAACGAAGCCCGGACATTCCTTCAGCGCAACCTCCACAAATTACGGACCACCATGTTCAGTGCGGGCAGCTATGAGTTTGGTACTATCACTATACTCGCCGTTCTTGTTGGCGTTGTTTCAGGCTATGCTGCAATTGGTTTCTACCTTGCTATTTCCGAGATATTGCAACTTGGATTTGGTGTAGATGAAGCATCGCTGGCAACCGGCGTTTCCGGATTACCTGCATGGCTTATTATCAGTGTTCCCGTTACAGGCGGGTTGATAGTAGGGCAATTGCTACGCTTTTTACCTGACAGGCAAACAACTGGTGTTTCCAATGTGATTGAAATGGCAGCTCTGCGACAGGGTGCCATCAATCTGAAAGAAGGGCTTATTAGCGCAGGCGCAACTATTATTTCCCTTGGCTCAGGAGCATCAATGGGCCGGGAAGGGCCTGTTGTACATCTGGGGGCCGCACTGGCTTCCTTTCTCACCAAAAGCATGAACCTTAACCCTGCTGTTGCGCGCACACTGCTAGGGTGCGGTGTGGCAGCTGCTGTGTCAGCCTCTTTTAATGCGCCAATAGCGGGTGTCTTTTTCGCGCTGGAAGTGGTGATTGGGCACTACGCCCTGCATACATTTGCCCCGATTGTAATTGCCGCCATTGCAGGCACACTTGTTAGCCGCCAGCATCTTGGGGATTTCCCCTCTTTTCAAATCACCGATCACATCATCAACAGTTACTGGGAATTCCCGGCCTTTTTTATACTCGGCATTGTTGCTGCCCTTGTTGCTGTTGTCTTTATGACAGGCATGAATTGGGCTGACCGCACGCAAGGCAAGCTCACAATCATTCCTTACTGGCTAAGGCCGGGCCTTGCCGGATTGCTGGTTGGATTGATTGCGCTTGTATACCCTGAAATTCTGAGCGTAGGCTATGAAGCCACAACAACAGCCCTTAACGGCGGGTATGCACTACATATTCTTCTGGCCCTAATGGCGGCCAAGATAATCGCCACCATGATCAGCTTTGGCGGTCGCTTTGGCGGCGGCATTTTTAGCCCGTCTCTTTTTATAGGCGCGATGGCAGGCGGTGCCTTTGGGCTAATTGCGGGGGGTATATTCCCGGAACTGGCCTCTTCGCCTGGTCTATATGCCGTTGTTGGTATGGGCGCTGTGGCTTCTGCGGTTCTCGGAGCGCCAATTTCAACCATGCTGATCGTTTTTGAAATAACCGGGGATTATAATTTAACCGTAGCGGTGATGATAGCATCAGCTGTAGCCAGCAATGTAACCAGCCAGTTTTATCAGCACAGCTTTTTCCTGATGCAACTGGCGAGGCGCGGCATCCAGCTTGAAGGCGGCAAAGCAACATATTTGCTGAAATCCGTTAGGGTAGCTGACCACATGAGCCGGGATTTCTTCACTATCACAGACACAGAGCCCGTTGAACGCGCCAGAGAGATGCTGGTGATGCAAGGTGGCGGGCTTCTAATTGTCACCGACAGCACCGGAGCCATGATGGGCACCTTAAGCTTTGGGCAACTGCCACCTGATATTTTCGAGAATGATAAAGCCCGAGAACACACGGTGGCAGAATATGTTCACGCCAGCACCCTTACAGTGAAATCAAGTGACCCTCTGCAAATAGCAATGGAACGCATGGATTCCAGCGGCGAAGAAACCTTGCCGGTGGTATCTGATTCACAAGAAGGTGTTATTGTGGGGCTTATAAGCCACCGCTATGTGATGCGTGAATATAACCGGGCACTGCTGGAAACTCAGGGCCAGGACCGCGCAGTTACAGACCGCACTTAAACAATTTAACAAATACGAAGTTCTTGCTTCGTTCTCACTGCACAGGGTGCTATAGACGCCAAATGAGTGATCCATTTGAATTAGATGATTTTGAGCCAGACCCGCCTCAGCCTGCCACCCCGGAAGCCGGGCCTGTTGCAGTAGCTGCACAGCCTGTTGCGCCGCCGTACCTTGAAGGCCTGAATGACCCTCAGCATGAAGCAGTGATGGCGCTTGATGGCCCTATATTGGTGCTGGCAGGTGCAGGCACGGGAAAAACCCGTGTGCTTACCACCCGCTTGGGCCATTTATTGGCAACCGGGCGTGCTGCGCCGTGGAATATCCTTTCTGTTACTTTCACCAACAAAGCTGCCAAGGAAATGCAGGAACGGGTAATGCGTGTGATTGGCCGCCCGGTTGAAGGCATGTGGATTGGTACGTTTCACGCCATATGTGTGCGCATGCTGCGCAAACATGCTGAACTGGTCGGCTTGCAATCAAACTTCACCATCCTTGATACCGATGACCAGATAAGGCTGTTAAAGCAATTGATCCGGGCGGAAAACATTGATGAAAAACGTTGGCCTGCCCGCGCTCTGGCTGGCATGATTGACCGCTGGAAAAACAAGGCCTTAACTCCGGGAAAAGTGCCGGAAGGCGAAAGCTATGCTTATGCTAATGGTCTCGGCGGCAAACTGTACACCGCCTATCAGGCGCGCTTGAAGATTTTAAATGCCTGCGATTTTGGCGACCTTCTGCTGCATGTGATCAACATCCTGCAAGCCCACCCAGATGTGCTGAAAGAATATCACAATCAATTTCGTTATTTACTGGTAGACGAATATCAGGATACCAACGTGGCGCAGTATTTGTGGCTACGGTTGTTGGCGCAGGCCTCTAAAAACATCTGCTGTGTGGGGGATGATGACCAGTCCATCTACGGTTGGCGCGGCGCTGAAGTGGGTAACATACTGAGGTTTTCTGACGATTTCCCCGGTGCGAAGGTGGTACGACTTGAACAGAATTATCGTTCCACAGGCCATATTCTGGCTGCCGCCGCTGCGCTAATTACAGCAAACGAAAACCGGCTTGGCAAAACCCTGTGGACTGACCAAAGTGACGGCGACAAGGTTACGGTGAAAGGTGTGTGGGACGGCCCCGAAGAAGCGCGCACTATTTGTGAAGACATTGAAAACCTTCAAAGCAAAAGCCACCCTCTTAGCCAAATTGCAATATTGGTGCGCACCGGCTTTCAGATGCGCGAATTTGAAGAACGCCTGATTACACTGGGCATGCCCTACCGGGTTGTTGGTGGCCCACGTTTTTATGAACGCGCCGAAATTCGTGATGTAATGGCCTACCTGCGGGTGATCAACCAGCCTGAAGATGATTTGGCGTTTGAGCGCATTGTCAATGTGCCAAAGCGCGGCCTTGGCACCACCACCATTCAAAAAATTCACCATGTTGCCCGCAGCCATGGCATCTCCATGACCCGCGCCGCCCGCCAGATTGTTGAGCTTGATGAACTGCGCCCGGCGGCACGTAAATCACTCACCGCGTTAATGGAAAATTTTGATCGCTGGCGCACCCTTCTGGCTGGACACACGCATGTTGAGGTTGCTGAAATATTACTGGAAGATTCCGGTTATATGGAGATGTGGCAAAACGACAAATCACCCGATGCGCCCGGCAAGCTTGAGAATGTTAAAGAAATGGTCTCAGGCATGGGTGAATTTGAAAACCTTGGTGGTTTTCTTGAGCATATCGCCTTGGTGATGGCAAACGACAGCAATGAAACGGCTGAGAAAATTACACTAATGACCCTGCACGCCGCCAAAGGACTGGAATATGATACGATCTTCCTGCCCGGCTGGGAAGAAGGGCTGTTTCCGAACCAGCGCGCACTGGATGAAACAGGTGTTAAAGGGCTGGAAGAAGAACGTAGGCTGGCCTATGTAGGCATTACCCGCGCACGTAAAAGCGCCCATATTTTCTTTGCTGGTACACGGCAAATGTTTGGCCAGTGGCAATCTTGTCTGCCAAGCCGTTTCATTGACGAATTACCGGCAGACCATATCGAAATGGAATCTGCACAAGGACTGTATAACAATCGCCCCAGTAATCGTGGCTGGAATGATTATGACGCGGATCAATCAGCCTCTGCTGATTACACATCTTCGGGCGACAAATACGGCCCCGGATGGCAGCGGGCACAATCTTTTAAGGCTGCTGGTGCTAATTATGATTATTCCAAGCTGCGCACCGTAAGCGGTGCCAGCAAGCGGGCCAAAAAGGCAAAAATGGAAACAGTGAGCGATTTCGCGGTCGGCGAACGCATATTTCATGAAAAATTCGGTTACGGCATGATCGAAGATGTTGATGGCAACAAACTGTTGGTCGCCTTCGACAAAGCCGGAACAAAGCGTGTAGTAGACAGTTTTGTTACACGCGCCTAAGGACATAAAAAATGACTGAGACAACATGGTGCCTTTCAGGCGAACTGCTGCTGGACGCCGCACAAAAGCTGGAACAGGTAATTGATAAGCTTGCAGATGAACGCGGCGAATTTCCGCCAACACTTTCCTATTTTGACCAGCCAAACAGCCCTTTATGGCGCACTGAGGTTTATTTTGCATCCGCCCCTGATTATAGCTTTATTAATGCGATGCTCGATCGTTCAAACCTTACCAACTGGGACCACGAAATTGCACCCGTAGCCGATAAAGACTGGGTAAGCGAAAGCCAAAAACTGCTGGCACCAGTGAGCGCTGGCGTCTTTTTGGTATACGGCAGTCATGACAAAGACAAAACAAACCCAGATGCCATCAACCTGCAAATTGATGCAGGACAGGCTTTCGGTACCGGCAAACATGAAACCACGGCAGCCTGCCTTGAAGCTCTAACGGATTATGCTAAGCAAATTTCCCCAGATACCGTGCTCGATTTGGGCACAGGGTCTGGCGTGTTGGCACTCGCCGCGCACCGGCTATGGCCAAAAGCACACATTGTGGCCAGTGATATTGATCCGGTAGCGACGACCGTCGCAAAGGAGAATATTGAAATTAATGACGGTCAACTTAGGGAAATTGGAGCGCAGAACCGCGGCATTGCCATGGTTACCGCGCCGGGGCTTTCAGACATCGCCTTTAACAAAGACGCACCCTTTAACCTGATTACCGCCAATATTCTCGCTGGCCCTTTAGTGGAAATGGCTGCCGACATTACAGATGCTCTGGCAAAGGACGGAATACTAATTTTATCCGGATTGCTTTGCACACAGAAAAAAGAAGTCCTCGACGCTTATAAAGCGCGAGGACTAGTATCTCAGGGCAGAATTGAGAAGGGTGACTGGCTCGCGCTCACCCTCAAAAAGCCGTAACATATTGAGGATGGCAAAGGCGCAAGCCTGAAATCTTTATAACCGCAGGTCAGCTGTAGCTGGCCCGTAGAAATATTTTAGTGCGCGGGTACTGCGCCGCCGCCAAAACCAACACCGCCACCAAAACCACCGCCGAGGCTTGTTGGACGTACAATTTTAATGTTGTATTTTTTGACTGGTTCTTCAGCGCGCATCTGGCCGCTTTCAACCATCAGGGCAAAGAAATCGCCGTCGGCTGTAAGGTCAGATGCAACACTGCGTACAGCTGCATCAACTGTAACCGCAAATATTGGTGTGGCTGCACTTTGTGCTGTTGCATGAGGCACCTGGCCTTCGCTTGCTAACAAACCCAAAAAGGTGAATGCGCCAAGTTCTTGTGTGTGTGCTGTTTTAGCCATCTTTCTTCTCCGTTAATCTCGCTGGTATTTTTTTATAAATCAGCCCTGCTGACACGGCTTAAATAGGCCTGCCAACTTTGATTAAGAAGATGTTAAAAATGCAAAACAGCCATGCGATTATTGCATAGCTTATAATTTATGACAAAAGAATGACGAATATCTGGACTATACAGTATGGAAATTAATATAGACTGATAATTCCCATCAAAATAACGAGTGCAGCCCCCCAGAAAAGAATGCCTCCATAGACATAGGGTTTGGCCATCTTGCGCTCAAACCAATGGCGCGGTTTAATGCCTTTGGCAAAGAATACTGCCAGCCCGGCAAGGTTCACACTCACAATATTCACTGAAAGCAACATGAAGGCACCAAATGCCAACGGCAGTTCGTTTGCACCAAGCATAAAACCAAGTGTAGCGGCCGGCGGCAACAAGGCCACAGCCACCATCACACCAACCAGGGTCATCGAAAGACCTGTTGTTAGTGAGAGCACCCCTGCAACACCAGATGCTGCAGCAAGTGCAACACCGCTGAGGCCAACATAGGTACGCCCCATCAATTCACTACTGCCAGCATCCCCTTGCCAGAAGTAACCCACTACAGCGGAAATTATCACCGCCAACGACAGACCAGAAACGCCAGACAGAAAAGACTGCACCATTAAAGGCCGGTCGCCTTGCGACGTAGCAAATGCAAAAGCCAAATTTGGTCCCAAAAACGGTGCAATCACCATAGCCCCAACTACAACAGCCACATTATCTTGCAGCAAGCCAATGATCGCTACGACAGTTGAAAGGAATGTTAGTAAAAAGTAATTAAAGTCCATATGCACGCCCTGCCCCATCTTCTGGTACAGTTCTTCGCGTGTATCGCCCGCGCCTTTGCTGTCCACGGCGGGCAAAGTGGCGTCTACAGGCAAAATGTTGATACGTGAATTTTCCGAAGTTTTCAGCAGCGCGTGAAGTGTATCAACAAGCTTTTGCCGGCTTTCTGACCGCGTGAGCAGAAAAAACAAGGCATGGTCATCTTCCAGATCAGCACTTTTATAACAGCTGATCACACTCTGCTCGCTGGCGAGCTTGCGAATATTCTTTTCGGCAGCGATAGGTGCCGTAACCTGTAGCATTTTTAATGACATACCAGTCCCCCTTGAGCGCTTACCTTAGGCAAGACATTTATGGGCATCAACTGGAATAATGGTAACCATATTCCAACGCTATGCGTCGATAAGGTTAATCCAATCGGCTTCGCTCATCACCTGAACACCTAGGTCTTCCGCTTTTTTCAGCTTTGAACCCGCACCGGGCCCTGCAATAACAATATCTGTTTTCTTTGATACAGAGCCAGAAACCTTAGCACCCAACGATTCTGCCCTTGCTTTGGCTTCAGCTCGCGTCAGCTGTACCAGCGTGCCTGTAAACACAACTGTTTTTCCGGAAACAGGGCTATCATCAGCCTGAACTTCAATCGGCTTGACCTTCAACTGATCCACCAACCTGTGCAGCACACCTCTGTTTTTTTCTTCAAGATAAAAGTCTGCGAGGCTTAGAATTACATCACCGCCAATGCCGTCAATTGAGGCAAGCTCCTGATTATGTGTGTACAAGGCCGCCGCGCCGGATGTTGAAAGGTTAAAATCAGCACGCTCGCCAAGCAAAGCAACCGTGCGTAATCGGCTAACGCGCACATTATCGGCTTTCAATGTGCCAGCATCCATGCGTGCCAACCGGCCAGTAATTAAAGAGACAAATCCTGCGCCCGCACTAAACAGGTCTGTCGGCGCAAGTGCTGCTGTGAAATCCTTGAGATGCCCAAATGTTTGCAGGCAATAGTTCAACGCGCTGGTTTCATGGTCAGACAGCCCCTTGCCCAACCCTTTTGATAGCTCAAGCGCGGTATCCAGATAGGCCACCATGGTTTCAGGCGTAGCAAAATACCGTGCCAGCAGTTTTGCAGTCTCCAACCCAATACCGGGGATGCCGAGGCCAAAAATTAACCTGTGAAAATCTATCGCACGTCGTTCTTCAATTGCAGCCATAAGGTTATTGACCGACAAATCGCCCCAGCCGTCCCATTTCTGCAGTGCGCCGCCTTCGGCAATATTCTTTTCTGCCAGCGTGAAAATGTCAGCAGGTTCTTTTACCCAGCCGCGATCAAACAATTGTTCAACCTGCTTGGTCCCCAAGCCTTCAATATCAAAAGCACCGCGCGACACAAAATGTCGCAAGCGTTCTGTTTGCTGGGCCGGGCATACCAACCCGCCAGTACAGCGCACCACTACATCATCGTCTATGGCTTCAGCATGCGACCCACACGCGGGGCACAGCTCGGGGAACAGAAAGGTTTCACTATTCTCTGGCCGTTTGCTTAAAACAACCGATACCACTTGCGGAATAACGTCTCCGGCGCGTTGAATAACCACAGTATCGCCGATACGCGCATCCAGCCGGGCAATCTCATCCCGATTGTGCAGTGTGGCGTTTGAAACCACAACACCGCCCACCGTTACCGGCTCCAATTTGGCAACCGGCGTTAGCGCACCGGTGCGCCCTACCTGTATATCAATGTCCAGAAGTCTGGTTGTGGCTTTTTCTGCCGGAAATTTATGCGCAATCGCCCAGCGCGGTGCGCGAGCTACCATGCCAAGGCGGGCTTGCCAATCAAGACGGTCAACCTTGTAAACAACACCGTCAATATCATAATCAAGCGAAGCGCGCTGTTGTTCTATCAACTTGTAATGCGCGACAACACCCGCAGCCCCTACAAAGCTGGCCATAAGTGGATTAACGTCAAAACCCCACATTTTGAACAGATCGATCATGCCCATCTGCGTTTGGGCAGGCAAAGTCGACATTTCCCCCCAAGCATACGCAAAAAACCTTAACGGACGCGATTTTGTAATTGATACATCAAGCTGGCGAAGTGAACCCGCAGCAGCATTACGCGGGTTGGCAAAAACCTTTTCACCCGCAGCTTCCTGGCGTGCATTGAGTGCTGAAAAATCAGCTTTGCCCATATAAACTTCGCCGCGCACCTCAAGCACATCAGGCCAGTTGCCACCAGCCAACTTGTGCGGGATACTTTCAATCGTTTTAGCATTTATAGTTACGTCTTCACCCACGGTGCCGTCGCCGCGCGTAGCAGCCAGAACCAACACACCCTTCTCATAGCGCAGCGCCAACGACAGGCCATCAATTTTAGGTTCGGCAGTCAGTGCCACCGCCTCGCGGTCGTCCAAGCCAAGAAAACGCCTAATGCGGCCTTCAAATTCAGCAACATCTTCGTCGTTGAACGCATTATCAAGCGACAGCATAGGTCGCGCGTGGGTTACTTTGGAAAACTTTCCCTGCTTTAGCGGTGCTCCCACGCGCTTGGTTGGGCTATCTTCTCGTACCAATGCAGGGAACTTGCTCTCAATGGCGCTATTGAGGCGGCGCAGAGCATCATAATCACTGTCACTGATTTCAGGCGTATCCTCGCCGTGATATCTTTGGTCATGAAAAGCGATTTCCATCGCCAACCGGGCAAGCTCCCGTCGCGCTGCGGCTTCGGTCATATTGCCCGGAACATCTTCACTGCCACCACCCATGCGTACTACCCGTCTACGTCAAGCAATTGATCAGCCGCAGCGCGTGCGGCATCAGTAATTTCAGCTCCGGCCAGCATACGCGCTATTTCCTCGCGGCGCTCGCTATTTTCAAGCTGGCTAACATTGGTACGTGTCACATTTCCCTGATCGCCCTTGGAGATTTGAAATTGATATTTACCTCGGGCGGCAACTTGTGGACTATGGGTCACCACAAGGATTTGTGCGCTGTCTGCAAGACGTTTTAAGCGTTCCCCAACAGCGCTGGCCGTAGCCCCGCCGATGCCCCGGTCAACTTCATCAAATACCATTACCGGTGCAGAACCACCTTCCGCCAACACTACTTTTAGCGCCAGAATGAAGCGCGCTAACTCGCCGCCAGAAGCTACTTTCAGCATTGGTCCAAACGGTGTGCTGGGATTTGTTTTCACTTCAAAAATTACCCGTTCGCCGCCCAACTGGTTCCAATCAGCTTCATCCAAATACTGAAGGGCAGTTCGAAAAATTGCCTTCTCCAGCTTGAGTGGTGGTAATTCGGCGGTAACAAGCGTATCCAGCCGTTTGGCAGAAGCAGTGCGTGCTTCCCGCAGGCGCTTAACCGATAGCTTCATTTCTGTGCGGGCTTTTTCCATTGCAATTCTGGCTTCTTGCACAAACTGGTCTCCCGCCGACAGGGCTTTTGCCCGGCCTTGGAAATCCTCAAAAACTTCAGACAGTTGGTCGGGTGAACAATTATGCTTGCGCGCTAGCCGCCTGATTTCAAACAGACGCTCTTCCACAGCGTCAATATCTTGGGGATCAAATTGCAGGTCACGCACCAGCCGGGTTAATTCGTCGATCCCGCCAGCCAGTTCAACCGAAGCACGATCAACCGATTGAATGATTGGGCTTAGACGGGCAGCAGCTGGGCCTTCTGTGCGCTCCATACGCCGTAAAACACCGCGCATTGCGCTATCTGGTCCACTACGTCCGGAAAGTTCCTGCAGATAGCCTTTCAGTTCTTCCAACAGCTTTTCACCGTGCATCATTATGGCACGTTGGTCGGCAAGGTCGGCTTCCTCTCCCGTCGTGGGGTTCAGGCCAGCCAGTTCTTCTTGCGCATGCAGAATATACTCTTCGTCTTTTTGCGCCGCCAGCAAATCTGCCTCGGCCACATCAAGAGCCTGCAGTGCATTGATTAAATTTTCGTGTGCTGCTTTCACACCGTCAAGTTCGGCGCCGTGCTGACCGAAAGTATCAAGCAAGGCACGGTGCGCACCAGCTTCCAAAAGACCGCGATCATCATGCTGCCCGTGTACTTCCAGGATCATGTCGCCCAGAGCAGATAACATGCTGCGGCTAACAGGCTGATCGTTTGCCCACGCCCGGCTGCGACCATCGGCCCCAACTGAACGCCGTAAAATTACGGTACCATCGCCGCCATCAAGACCTTCATTTTCAAGGAGCAAGCAGGCCGGGTGGTTCACTGGCAGGCTAAATTCAGCAGCCACACTGCCTTGCTTTTGGTCTTGGCGCACAAGCGCTCTGTCAGCGCGTGCACCTGTGGCAAGACCAAGGCTGTCAAGAAGGATTGATTTTCCGGCACCGGTTTCGCCCGTTAGCACTGTGAGACCTTCGCCGAACGACAGGTCTAACTTATCAATCAATACAATATCGCGAATGCTGAGGCTGGCCAGCATCAACCCTCCCCCTTGTTCATTTTAAACCATGCCCCTCAAAACCTTTAAAAAGGCCAGAGCTTGCTAAGCCAGGATTCATTACTGCCCGCAGGCTGTAAATTACCTTCAACGAGCATGGCATAGCTATAACGGTACCACTTTGTTCCGCCGTAATTGTGATCCAGAACGGCACCCGCCATTTTTGCTTCATCCACTATGCCAAGCGCCATATAGCTTTCCACCAGCCGATGCAAAGCCTCTGGTGTGTGGCTTGTCGTTTGGTATTGTTCGATCACATTACGGAAACGGCCGACGGCGGCCAAATATTCTTTGCGTTTCATGTAGAAGCGGCCAACTTCCATGTCTTTACCAGCAAGATGATCATGCGTAAGGGCAAGTTTCAGGCCGGCATCCCTGGCATATTCTGTATCTGGAAAACGGCGTATAACTTCTGTAAGGGCCCGTTCGGCATCATGGGTTTTTTGCTGATCGCGACCCACATCTGATATCTGCTCATAGTGGCACAGCGCTATCAAATAATACGCATACGGCGCTGACCGGTTCCCCGGGTGTAACTGCAAAAAACGCTGTGAAGCCAAAATCGAATCGTCGTAACTACCACTCATATAATGCGAATAGGCAGACATAAGCTGCGCCCGACGTGCCCATACGGAATAAGGGTGCTGGCGTTCTACTTCATCAAAGGCAACGGCAGCAAATCTGTAACGCCCCTTTTCGAGGTTTTCCTGAGCAAGATTGTAAATAACCTCAACATCACGGGCTACATACTTGTCTTCCTCACTGGAACCACACGCAGTTAGCCCTAAAACAACGGTTAATAAAAATAAATTTCTAAATAAAATTAATGACATAGTCGTCCGTCACTCCGATAGATGCGGAAAGCACTTTGTTTTTCTCGCATTAGGATATATCCTTACTGCTCTTGCAACCATCAGTATTATTTTATAAATTCCACTGACGGCTTCTTCGTTGCAATTAATGCGCGCTGTTTCTCTAGCACAGGATACAGCTACCGCCAACGGGGAATAACCTTCAGCAAACGAAGAAGGATACTCTATGGTTTTGCACCACGCGACTAATGACCATGAAAGTGGCGATTTTTCGGCAAGAAAGGCAGATTTGATCGACAAACATGTTGGTCAAAAGCTCCGGGACCGCCGGCGCACTTTGGATTTATCACAACAAGACATTGCTCATACCCTCGGCATTTCATATCAGCAGGTTCAAAAATATGAGTGCGGTCTCAATCGCATCAGTGCCGGACGGCTGTTTATGCTAGGCCACATTATGCGTGTGCCTGTTTCCTATTTTTATGATGGCCTGCCACCAGCTGAAGACATGATATCTGGCCGCATCGATGTTTCGGATACAATAATACCTAATGTAGAAACTTTACCCAATGCAAACATACGGGACGCACTTAGCGATCTTGTTCGGGCCATTCGTGATTCGAAAATGATGTAAAAAATGCCGCGTGTCAGATCACGCGGCATTAGCACCTCTGTTTGACAACATTTCTACCGGTGAACCAGTCAGCTTTCACCGCGTACCAGTGCGTCATAATCCAGCATCAATGTTTTTGTAATTTCACCAACTTCAAAATTATACGGACCGATTTCCGCAAGTGGTGTTACTTCGGCAGCTGTGCCAGTTAAAAAAGCTTGCTCAAAACCCGCCATTTCCTCAGGTTTTATAGCGCGTTCAATTACATTAATTCCGCGCCTTTTAGCCAAATCTATCACTGTACGGCGCGTAATACCGTCAAGGAAACAATCTGGCGTAGGCGTGTGTAATTCGCCGTCTTTAACAAAAAAGATGTTTGCACCGGTTGCTTCGGCAACAAGCCCGCGATAATCAAACATCAAAGCATCATCAAAACCATTTGCCTCTGCTGCATGTTTGGACAGCGTACAAATCATATAAAGACCCGCAGCTTTGGCTTGCGTTGGAATTGTATCAGGTGCCGGGCGTCGCCATTTAGATATTTCAAGGCGCAGACCTTTCAGGCGTGCTTCCGGTGAGAAATAAGAAGGCCATTCCCACACAGCGACAGCTGCATGAATGGTGTTGGCTTGTGCAGAAACACCCATCATTTCACTGCCACGCCAAACAACGGGCCTGCAATAAGCATCAACCAATTTGTTGATAACGAGCAATTCATTGCAGGCATCATTAATTTGCGCTTGAGTGAAGGGAACTTCCATACCAAGAATTTCAGCCGAATTGAACAGGCGTTCCGTATGTTCTTCAAGCTTAAAAATTTTGCCATTATAGGCGCGCTGACCCTCAAATACGGAGCTGGCATAATGCATTGCGTGGGTTAGCACATGCACCTTGGCATCCTGCCAATCAAGAAATTCACCGTCCATCCAAATTTTACCGTCCATATTGTCGAACGACGCTGCAGCCATTTCACTTCTCCGTTGCGACAATCGTCGCTAATAATATATCGTTTTTACCTTGATATTCGTAACATTATGTCGCTATTATGTCAATAACGCTGACATAAATAGCTTATAGAATTATGCAAAGAAAATTACCACACTCAAACTTGTATTTACGTGAGGAAGAACTCCGCCGCGGCATTGAGCTTATGTATTTTGCTTACCGGGATTTCACACGTGATCCAGATGAAATATTAGCCGAATCCGGCTTTGGACGTGCGCATCACCGCGTGCTGTATTTTGTTGGGCGCAACCCTGGCACAACAGTATCCGGATTACTGAAACTGTTGCGTATTACCAAACAAAGCCTGTCACGGGTTTTGGGGCAACTGGTGGAAGATGGCTATATAGATCAACGATCAGGAACTGTAGACCGCCGCCAACGCCTGTTGCATTTAACAGAAAAGGGCGCTGACTTCGAAAACCAGTTATTTTCTACTCAGCGGCACCGCGTCGCCCGAGCCTATAAAACAGCAGGCCCAGAGGCTGTTGCCGGTTTTTGGGAAGTATTGTTGAATATTGTCAACGAGTCTGAGCGTGAAATTGTGCTGCGGCAAATTGAAAAGCAAGAATAGCTTAATTCAGGAAGCCACACATGGAAACACAGAAGACCATCTCCAGCTGGGCAGAGCAAACCTTTGGCCCCGTGAATGACCTTACCGTATTGGTAAAACGTGCGGATACAGAACTGCAGGAACTTCTTGAGGCTGTCCAAAAAGGTGACATCCCTGAAATCGGCAAAGAGACAGCCGATGTTATTATCCTTCTAGTGCGCCTTCTAGAGCAATCCGGCCTTGATCTTGACAATGAACTGAACAAAAAAATGCAGGAAAACCGCGCACGTAGCTGGGTCAGAAAAGGCGACGGCACCGGTAACCACATCAAGGTTTAAGCGCTAGCCCCACAAGGCTTAGCCGCCCACCACTTCCGCCATACACTCAATCTCCACACGCGCACCAAGTGCAAGGCCATTTGCGCCCATCGCACTACGTGCGGGAAACCGGTTTTTGAAATACGTTCGATAAACGGCATTCATTGCGGCCCATTCATTTATGTCGGCGAGCATAACCAAACACTTCACAACATGGTCCATCTCAGATCCATTGGCTTCCAATGTCGCTTTGATATTGTCCATTGTTTGCTGTGTTTCAGGACCAATACCACCCGGAACCAGCTGGACCATGCCTGGCTTCGTGCCTAGTTCTCCAGAAAGATACAGCATATTCCCTACACGAACAGCTTTGGAAAAAGGTAATGTAGCCGGTGTATCTTCTGCCTGTACAGGCTCTAAGGCAAGAAACAGAAAGGCAATAAAAATTAGTGTGCGCATGTTGGTTCTCCTTGATTTCAAGACCTTCACTTTAACAAGGTATGCAAAGTTTGCATAAAAAAAGGCCGCCAAATGGCAGCCTTTTAATCAACCATTGTTCAATGATTATTTATCGTCGTAAAAAATCTCGCCTTTTTTAACAGGCTTCCAGATTTTCTTCATCGACAGATAGAAGATAACCGTCATTGCAAAAAGAAACAGCAATACATTCACGCCCATGTGTTTGCGGGCTTCCAGCTTTGGCTCTGCAACAAACGCAAGGAACTGCACAACATCCCGTGCCAATTGTTCCTCAGTGGCGGGTGTACCATCCTGATAATCAATAATGCCCTCTGACAAAGGTGGTGCCATAGAAATTTGGCCACCTTTGAAGTAGGCGTTATACATCATACCGTCTGCAACCGTTACACCAGCCGGTGCATCACTATAACCGACCAACAAGCTGTAGAGATAATTAGGTCCATCATGGCGTGCTTTGGTTATAAGCGACAAATCAGGTGGCAACGCACCGCCGTTTGAAGCACGAGCTGCATTTTCGTTAGCGAACGGTGCCGGAAAAACATCCTGCGGCAAGGCTGCGCGCACGGTTTCATCGCCAGCATCATCTACCTCACCTGCCACTTCATATTCTTTGGCGAAAGCTTTAACCATGTCCGGCTCGTAGCCCATATCACCCAGATTACGAAAATTGAAATACTTGAGGCTATGACACGCAGAACATACCTGTTGATACACTTGCCAGCCACGCTGAAGCGCCGCCTCGTCGTACTTTCCCAGCATCCCGTCAAACGACCATTTCTGCTGTTCAGGGTGTTTACCTTCCTCAGCAGCAGTTGCCGTAGTAGCAATCCCAAAGCTCGCCGTAGCGGCAACAAGGGCAATAGCAATGTTTTTATATAATTTCATTGTTCTAATCCCTTATTCCGCTGACTTGATAACGGCGCTTGAAATACTTTCCGGTACCGGCAAAGTTTTTTCATATTTGCCCAACATAGGCAGCACCACAAAGAAATGAGCGAAATAATACATCGTGCCTATCAGGCCCAAATTCACGACCGTGAACTCAATATCCCCGAAGTGCGCCAAAACCAATGTGGGTTTCTGACCACCAACCCATGTCAGTATCACCATATCAAGCACCAATACCCAGAAGAACTTGCGGAACACAGGACGGAAAGTTCCTGAGCGTACCTTCGAGCTATCAAGCCACGGCAATACAAACAGCAGCAGAATGGAAGCAAACATCGCGATCACACCCAGTAACTTGGCGGGGATAAACACAATGTCGGTCATTGGGATACCAAAATCAAATGTGATTGAGCGCAGGATTGCGTAGAACGGCAGGAAGTACCATTCAGGAACAATACTGCCTGGTGTTACCAGCGAGTTCGCCGGAATATAATTATCCGGATGGCCCATCGCATCTGGCGCAAAGAACAGGAAGTAAGCAAAAATCAGGAAGAACACACCCATGCCGAACGCATCTTTGATTGTGTAGAATGGGTGGAACGGTATTTGATCCGCGCCTGATTTCACTTCAACACCAAGCGGATTGCCGCTGTCAGAAACCTTTTTCGCCCAAATATGCAAGATCACCACGCCGAAGATAACAAACGGAAGCAGGAAGTGCAGGCTGAAAAAGCGCTTCAATGTTGGGTTATCAACCGAAAAGCCGCCCCATAGCAGGGTAACAATATCTTCGCCAACAACAGGGATGGCGGAGAACAGGTTTGTAATCACTGTCGCACCCCAGAAGGACATCTGCCCCCATGGAAGCACATACCCCATAAAGGCTGTGGCCATCATAAGAAGGAAGATCACCAAACCGAGCATCCATAAAACCTCACGCGGCGCTTTATACGAACCGTAATAAAGCCCCCGCAAGATATGGATATATACAGCGATAAAGAAGAAAGATGCTCCGTTCGCATGCATCGGGCGGAGCAACCAGCCGTAATTAACATCGCGTGTGATGCGTTCAACGCTATCAAACGCAAGTGCAGTGTCAGGCGTATAATGCATTGCAAGCACAACACCTGAAATAACTTGGATTACCAGCATCA